>Ga0181520_10002650_pt1 | contig 32830 bp, 32 predicted proteins | sample PEATcosm2014_Bin_29_FD_132451 | JGI IMG/M metagenome (GOLD analysis project Ga0181520, IMG submission 132451) | Peatland microbial communities from MTU Mesocosm Facility, Houghton, MI, USA - PEATcosm2014_Bin02_30_metaG | ecosystem: Environmental > Terrestrial > Soil > Wetlands > Peat | place...
TACCGAGTATGGGTAGGTTTAGATTATTCCCAATAGACCGACCAACTGCATCTAATCCGTTTTTTAAATTATTTTTAAGAATTATTAATTTCATTATTACTATAGTTATTTATATATATTAATTAGTAGTTGTAGTAGAGTCCTGTGAATTGTGAATTAAGTGCAAGTTATATCGGCTGTCATTAATTAATTTGTGTTTATCGGGTCTTAATAACTTATCAATTATTGGTCAGTATTTGTTTATAACTTTTTGATCGGGATTAATTTACTTAAATTATAGACAATTTATACCACCTTACTAACAGCTTCTTTTATCATACTGAGTTTATTGCTTAATAATGGGTCCTTATTTAGCGACTCGGCAATCTTCTTGTATGAATATATTGCCGTAGTGTGGTCGCGGTTGCCGATCTTACTTGCGATATATGGATAGGACATATTCAACATCTCCCTCATTAGGTAAATTGTTATCTGTCTAGGCTCTATAAATTCCTTACTCCTGCCTTTGCCGACTAGATTGTTTGGGGATATCTCGAAAAACAAAGCGACCGCCTTGATTATCTGCGCCGGAGTGACGTTTGGTTTGGAGTGTTCGATGGTTTCGTTGATTATCTTCTCGACGCCGGCCAAGTTAAGTGGTCTTTGATAGTTAAGTTGATAGAATATAACCTTATTCAATATCCCCTCTATCTCCCTTATATTCCTCTGGAACCGCTTGGCTATTAGATCCACGAGTTCGTCCTCGACGGCCGCACCGCGCTCCTGAAGCTTGGTTTTTATGATGGCGACACGTGTTTCGTAATCCGGGGCGCTTATATCGGCAACCATCCCACCGCCAAAACGTGAGCGCAACCTTTCTTCCAAGGTAGGTATGGCTTGGGGCGGCCTATCTGAGGAGATGATTATCTGCTTGTTCTGCTCGTGCAACGCGTTGAATGTGTGGAAGAACTCCTCCTCAGTCTTCTCTTTGCCGCCGATGAACTGTATGTCGTCTATGATCAACACGTCTACCGGGCGATAAGCCTTCTTAATATCCTCGGCCCGGTTGTTGCGCAGCGCCCAGACGACGTCGTTGGTGAATTTCTCCGAAGTGACATACTTAACTTTTATCTTTCCGCCATGCACCGCCATTATCTCGTTGCCGATTGCCTGGATGAGATGTGTTTTGCCGAGTCCAACCCCGCCGTATATGAACAACGGGTTGTATTTGGTGCCGACGCTATTCACCACGGCGGTGGACGCCGAATAGGCGAGTTCGTTTGACGACCCGACCACGAACGAGCCGAGCGTGTAGCGCGGATTGAGGTTGGTCTGAGGATCAACCTTCATTTCCTGGAATGACAACTGCTTGTCGTCGGTCTCGGTCTTCTGGAAGTGCGACTTCGGGCTGCTCTTAATAAGGGCCCCCTCGACTATATAGTCTATTTTACGTACGGACCCGTCATGGTTACGGACCGTTCCCAGGATGAGTTTGTGATATTTGCTTTCTACCCACTCTTTGGCGAAGTGGTTGGGGAGCGCGACCAGCACGGAACCGTCCTGGGTCTCCACAAGGCGGCTGTTTTTAAGCCAAGTTACGAAATTGGGCTTAGAAATCTGTAGTTCGATTTCCGATAGTACCGCCTGCCAAAGTTCTTCTTTACCCCCCATAGTAATTAAGTACGTCGTGTACCTTTAGACCTAATCTTACTTAATAAACCCACCCCGTCAAACCAGTCCGAAAGATTATAACCTGTGCATAAAGTGTTGATATCTCATATTGGTGTGGTGGTTATGGATTTATTGATTGGAGCAGTTTATAATACATGCCATGTCTGTGACTTATCAGCCGCGCAAGAGAAAAAGGGCTCGGTCGCACGGGTTTATAAAGCGTAGCCGGACGACCGGCGGACGCAGTGTTATCAAACGCCGCCGAGCAAAAGGACGCAAGAAGCTCACCGTTTAATCCACAAGGGATTATGCTTCCCAAAAATCTACGCGTCCCCCTTCAATCATTTCCTCGCAACTCAAAGACGGCAGCGAGGACTAAAAATTTTGCCATGAAACTCGCCACCAACAATCTCTCGTATAACCGTGGCGGGGTTATAATTGGAAAATCTGTCGGCGGAGCGTCGCAACGCAATAGTTTGCGCAGGATGGTCGTGACCTTTTTCCAAAGCAGCCCGGGTTTTATGAAAAAGACGAATAACGGCAGAGATTTCGTTGTCCTCGTCGGCAGTAAGGTCTTGGATAGCAAGCTGGATGATCTAAATAAAGAACTGAAAACTTATGGCCAACTTTTTTAATCAATTACTTTACCGCCCGATCTTCAACGCGCTGATTATCATCTATCAGTTTGCCGCTCTGCGCGACATGGGTATAGCGATAATCCTACTTACTGTAGTCATACGTCTATTGCTTTGGCCGCTCTTCCACCAGACCGCCAGATTCCAGAAGCTTGCTCCAAAACTTCAGAATGAGATAAAGCAGATCCAACAGCGACACAAGGATAATAGAGAGGAGCAGACCAAGGCACTGATGCAGTTATATAAAGATCACGAGGTGAACCCATTCACTCCATTCCTCGCGTTGATAATACAGATACCACTTTTACTGGCTTTATATGGATCGTTGAGCGATATATTCAGTTATAAGACGTCGATAAACCTGTTGTATTCATTTGTGCCGCATCCGATAGCGCTGAACGTGATTTCGTTCGGGATTGACTTATCTAAAGCAAATATTGTAATAATCATCATAGCGGCGCTGTTGCAGTACTATATGGCAAGGCTGGCGTTGCCGGAACACGAGAAGGGAGTCACTCCTGGCCAATCGGAAAAGATGGTCAGGAATATGGCTTGGATAGGTCCGATAATAACATTAATAATCCTTCTGGGTCGTCCATCTGCGTTAGGTGTCTACTGGTGCACTTTCGCCGCATTTTCCATATTCCAGCAACTAATAGTAAACTATCGACTGAAACATGACGGAAGAACTGATAAACCGATTAAAAGAATTAGTTAGCCTGATGGGCTTCGAGGATTTTGAACTTGGTCAAGATCTCGAACATAAAATAGTCTCTATAATAATTCACGACCCCTATCTAACTCAGGAGCGTGTACCAAATTTAGTAATCAACTTAAATCGGGTAGGCAGGCTATTCACTAAGCAAATGTCCGTGGAGCCTATTCTTATAGACGTAAACAATTACCGCCGTGAGCGCGAGAACTTGATTATAGAGTTGGCTAAAGCGGCAGCGAGAAAAGCGGTCGCATCCAAGGAGATGGTTTCTCTGCCAACCATGAATGCGTATGAACGCAGATTGGTTCATACGGAGCTGGCAACACGGCCCGATGTTAAAACAGAGAGTGTGGGTGAAGGCAAAGACCGCTACGTTATAGTTAAATTAGTGACCGACTAACGCCGGATTTATCGTATTCAATATCAAATAAGAAGCGAAGAGAAGTAATAGTCCGTATATCGCGGACTTTATCCATTCTTTGGCGTCTTCCTGCATTGAAGGCTTTCCAGCTGAGGCCGTATAAAGTATTCCTCCATAAACAATAACTCCAACAGCGACAACGCTGCCTATGCCAATAGCCCAGTTCAGGATATTATTCGCGGATCCCAGATTTAATGCGGTCGTAACGGCGTCCCAACTCATTTATTAGATTATAACCCAAATTATTATAAAAACTAAACCTTAGATGCGGCCTTAATCCCAGTAGCTCCAGATGCTATTGCCCCCTCAGGGTTGGTAGCGATGGTAGCTACGCGCTTTAATGCCGGATTGTTGACCGCAATTATACCAACAACAGTCGATATGGTCCGGCCGGGTATGCCTATAAACTCTGTTACCCCGCCTATCATTTGGGTAAGCCCAGCTACTCCGAACAGTCCGACTTTAAAAGCGAACCATATTAGTACTATCGCGAATATAATAAAGTCGGTTATTTCAGCCATAAACACGGCAATCTCTCCCAATATAGGTATTGCTAGTGAGAAATCGGATGCGACGGTAAATAGGTCATTTAGGACAGCGATTATTACTAATATGACTATCTCGGGGGCTGTGAATTTCTTTTGACCACCAGGCGCAGGTTGGCCACTTTGAGGCGCCCTACTTTCTTGTTTAGCTGGTCCGTCGCCAGTTGGTTTTTTAACAACTTTATTCTTACTATCTGCCATCAGACTTATTGTTTATCCTTAGATTCCTTCTTCTCCTCCAATACCTCCTCGGGATTAGTTGTTATAAGCTCATTCTCAAAGGAAGATGGGACTATCTGTATAGCTGCGCGCTTTAATCCGGCTACAAACAACCCCTGACCGATATCTGCCTCCACTAAATAGTTTTTCTCCACATTGGTCAGATTAAAGACCTTAGCTGTGTTATCTATACTGGCCGGAGCCTCCTTAAGTAGTAATTGCAGAGATGAATTGGTTATGATCGGCTTGCCATAGGTAGAATTTAAGAAATCATCCACATCCTGAGTGATAGTTGATATACCCAAATAATATTTACGTCCGCGTTTGGCAAGACTAAACAAGAATGACGCACTGTCTGGATATTTCATCATCCACCAAGCCTCGTCTATGACTAAAATGCGTTTTTTAAGCTCGGCACGGACGAGATTCCATATATAATTGAGGATTATATACATTGCTATCGGGCGCAACTCATCCTCCAGGTCTCGTATTGAGAAGACTATGAGACGATTGGCGACATTTATATTTGTGGGTTTATTGGTAAATCCGGCGTAGCTCCCCTTAGTGAAACGGTATAGTCGGTCGGCCATGTCTTTGCCGCCCTCAATTCCATTCAACACAGCTTCAAGGTCCTCGAGTAGTGGGGGCGTCGCCTTACTGAAGTCTTTGTCTGGGGTTATATCCCGTGAGGCATATGTTTCGCTGATTGCCCTATCAATCAGAGATTCCTCAGCTGGCGTGACTGACCCCAACATAAGCTTGATGAGTCCAGCTAGGTTAACTATGTGCGACTTAAGAACCTCCCCAGGCTCCTCGTCCTCGGGGATGATTGGTATGTCGAAAGGATTTATATTACTCTCTGAATCCAAGGATATTTTAAGTACACTACCCCCTACTGAGGCGGCTAAGGTTAGGTATTCGTTCTCCGGGTCTACAACTATGATATCCGTGCCCATCATTAATGATCGAATTATTTCGAGCTTTGTCGCGTAGGATTTTCCAGCTCCGGCTTTAGCGAACACAACCATATTCGCGTTCTCCAAAGAGAATCGATCGAAGATTATAAGTGTGTTGTTGTGTCTGTTTATTCCGTACACAATTCCCGTATCCGAAGTTAGGTCTAAGGACACAAATGGGAAGAAGGACGAAGCCGGCCCCGAGTTCATTGGGGTATGTATCCCAATCACATCTTGTCCTAAGGGTGCCACAGAAGAAAATAGTTTTACTTGTTCGAACATGGCCGATTTTACATCAACTAATTTGCTGCCCATCATATTATTTACCTCAGCGCTTATCCGGTTCAGGTCTTTCTCAGTGTCGGCGTAAACCGTCAAATAGACGCCGATCTCGAATAATTTTTCCTGTCCTTGTTGAAGGCTGTCGCGCAAAGTTTCCACGTCATTGAGGGCCGTCTCAAGGACTGGATCTCGTACAATTCCCTTACGATCAAGTTCGTTCATGCTTGATTGTATCTCGGTGGTCTTCTTGCGGAGATTGCGCATGGCGATGGTGGTATCCACAGGATGGGTAAATATAGATATATCAATCAGCTCCGGCAGGTTTATAAGCGGCGAGAACCACCCGCTAGATAGGTAACGCGGATAGGTTAATATATAGAAAGACTTGGCTAATTTATCGCCGATTTTCAAATGGCTTTGGTTGATTTCCAATTTTTTCGGGGCGAGTAAATCCTCAACCACACTATCCCCGTGTAGATCCAACCCCTGACCTTTCTCAATAGTTTGTGGATTGTAGAAGTTATATAAAAACTCGACTAACTCGTGGTCCTCCAATGCGACAGCTCGCAACCCGACCTGTCTTAGGGCGCTGGTTATCTGTTCAACCCTTTGAGCTAATTGTTCCCGATGGCTTGGCTCAATGGCCACCTCCTTAAGCGGCTCTTTAGGTTCAGAACCCTCCTTACCCTTCTTTGATTTGGGTAGTATTCCTCCGGCTACGGGGACTATTATCGGATCAAATGGCACAACAACAAAGAAACTCTTAGTCATTACCGCATTCGACTCGACAAAGTTGTTTATAAATCCAGTGTAATTAGCAATCTGTTTCTTCAAAAGATTACTTGGTTCAACCTCCATGCGTTCTTTGAGCGTGTTTAGATAGTCGTCAATGTTCAATTTTCTGGAGTGTATGAATGTTTGTATGGAGAAGTCTAAGGAATTAATCATATTTTGATAAGCGTATATAATCGCATTCTGCTCCTCTTCTGACTTAAGGTCGAAGTTCAAGCCATCTACCATAACTATCTGTCGCAGGCTTCCATTTTTAAGCAAGACAACGCCGTCGCGTATATCTTTTACATCGATGAAATCTTGAGTTCTAGTTCTTTGTTCCAAGGCCATTTTATTTGAATTATCGGTAATCCACCCGACGGGCCACTTCCTCGTCGCCGGTTATTTTTCTTATCAACTCATACCTCTCTTTTACTGATTCGCGAGAAGCCGCTTTTAACATTTCAGGCAAGGGGCTTTCTCGGTTAGGTATAGCCTCTTTAGTTGTTGTTAGTTTGTCTAGAAGGTTACGAAGGCTTCCTATCGGTTTGGGTTTGCTTATTTTAGGTGTGGCGATAGGGGCTTCTGGAGTAGGGATAGGTGCTACTACTTCTAAGCCGGATCTATACGCATAGACACGCGGATTCCACACATAAGAAAATGCTGAAACAGCTAGTATTCTCATGGGTCGGCCATTTACCTCTACGAGGTTAAATATCAGGGTCGTCCCCTCTATTATTACGCCGACTATGACCCACAGCCACACGACGAGTATGAAATAGGAGAATAAAACAACGAGCGTAGCAGTAGTTATGTACAGGAATTGCTTTAAAGTCAGTGGACCAAATATTTTATCCTCGGTCTCGATGAATTGCGGGACTTGGAATTGCATTTACTAAAGTTTACCGCTTTCGGGAAGTTATTTCTAACGGCGCAATTTTATGCGCCTGGGCGTCTGATCAAACAGGTAGATCTTTCAAGCCAACCTCCTCTTTTTTTGTTTTTGTCTCGTCTGACGTCCCCTTGTCCTTGGTTTTGATGTGCGCAGAGAATGGGTCGTCTAATTTAGTTGTGAATTCTGAGTAATTCACACGACGCTCTTCTTGAGGTCGTGTCTTTGAAGATTGTGTCTTATTTGTTTTGGCTTCTTCTTGCACACCAAGTTCCAGGCGGGCTTTTACGGGTCTGTTTGGCGTGGAATCCGCTTCTTCCGTTGGTGAGGGGTTCGGCGCATTGTAGAAAATTGGCCGAATGGGCGATCCATAGCTAATAACCTCTTGAGCCCGTGGGGCTAGATCCTCTTGCTCGTTGCGATGAAGTATAAACGGTGCGGGCGACTCCGTTGGTGAGGGATTCGGCGCCTCCGATACTGGAGCGGGTGGATTATTAATAGAATTTACTGGTGTTGGGATTGTGGCGGGTTCTGCACGCTTGGTCTCTGTGTGGGGTTTATTCGACAACTCATTTATATGCGAGAAAACCTTATTTTTTATGGTGGCCGCGGCGTTATCAAGCTTAGTCGCGTCTATTTTACCGAAATTTATTTGCAGTTCCTGGCGCAGATCATCTATTTTTAGGCTATTATCCGCTATCTCGCCGATTAAGCTCGGGATTATATCTCTATCGTTGCCATAAATCTCAAGATCGTCGTTGATCGTTCTGATGATCTCAGTTACGTCGTCAGATTCCAACCAACGCCATATTTCATCGTTTTGTTGGTTGTCCATGAATTTCTATTACTTATTATTACTGCGTCGAGTCTTACCCCTGGCGAATACAACCTTGTCTTTGATATAGTTGCGGGCATCCAATATATTGAGCTCTTCTTCGTTTAATCGTCCAGTTACTTTCCTTATGTCGTCTTGAGTGGAGTCCTTCAGTGTCTTATTTACATCTACCAGCGATGGGTTTCTTGCCAACTTTGCGTCATCAATCGCCTTATCTATCTTTTTAGCCCGTGCACTCAAGGTCTCAACTATCTGGAATGCGGTCATATCCTCAGGCGCTTTTACTGTCGTGTCGGGATTTTGCATCTTAAATTCTCCAAACACACCCGAAGCTATTTCATCAGTTTCTTTTTTAGCCTCCGTAGATGCGTAATCCGTAACCTTTTGGTACGAGGCTTTGTCGTTTACTGCCTCAGATAGAGTGTTTTTCAGCGCGGATATAAGCGCCGGCTTTCCGTTTTCACTGATTTTCTTAATTCCCGCTTCTCCTAAGGCCGCTGCAACGGACCTACCCTGTTCTGGGTGTTTGGTAAAGGCCGCTACGTTTATCTTGGATGCGTCGGGGATTTTCTTAACTACGTCGGGAATATTCTCATAAAATTCTGAGGCCATATCTGGACGGGCATTGAGAAAATCGTCGACCTTACCAACACTATATGCCGTATCCATCATGCTGCGCATTTTCTTTTGATCGAATTGTTCCTTGCCCTCTTCAAACAAGCCCCTTTGAGCCGCTTTATTTAAGAGGGCCGTGGTAAGCGCTGGGCCGTCGATAGCCGGATTGGAGGCCTTAACCCTGGCTGTTAATGCTTCGTCGCTTAGGTTACCCAGGCTAGCCATATGAGTCTCAGCCTCTTTTCTGATTGCGGCTTGTCGCGCGGCTATCTGCTCTCCAGTAGCTCTAAGGAAGGGTATTTTCGACATAGTATTAGCAATATTAGTTCCTTGAGAGGTTACAACCCTATCACTTACCCACTTCCCAGCCGCGCCACCAATGGCCTTGGGTATGCCGACCGCAATTTTGTCCTTCGCGAAACCATAAGCATAACTAGCTCCGGCTATGCCGAGGCTATTGGCGGCATATAAGCCACCTAAGAGCAACCCAATGGTTGCGATCATATTCCCAACACTGGCGAACAGGCCGGTTACGCCGGAAATATTCAGCGGAGCCGCGTTCATAACGCCAAAAGCCAAGACTATAAAGAAACCTATGACCGGGCCAAATATGATCCAACGAGTAAATTCAGTGACCCATTTTTCCCATAAGCCCCCCGCACCAGCCGCCTTTATCGGGAAGATGGACAAGAAACAAGCGAACGGCAGCAATATAAGTAGAATTGTTAAAGCGACGTATCTATATAGGAACATTGCCGCCGTAGCCACCAACGTGACCACAGCAACGAGGCCGAAGATAATTGTGAAGAACAAGGCAGCGAAGCTATTAGCTATCGTCAAGAAGTATGCTGAGATCGGATTACCGGAGACGCTGGTGTTAAAGGCGGTGCCTAGTGAGTTCCACGCATCAGACGGGACCGTGCTTATAAAAGCATTGGTTACTGCGTTTGAGGCGTTGACGAAAAGCATAGCTATAAAGAAAGAGAAGCTTATGAGTAGGGCAACGATAATGAATTTAGGTAAAATTTCTTTACCGAAGCTCCTGCGCAGCATCGTACCAAAAGCTATAGCCACAAGCCCAATTACAAACAAGTAATCAGTAAGCCCAAGGGAGTATGCCCAGCCCGATCCGGCTATGCCGCCACTCGTGCCTATAATGTAGTTCACGTTGACAGCGAAAGTAACCAACATAACCGATAAAGAGATTAGGATGGAAATTATCCCGCCGATCATACCTTGAAGAATGCATGCGACGAGGGCTAGTGGATTAAAAATACTAAGAATACTAAAAGAACATGCGCCGGAACTATTTATGGCTGGCGTAGCCACCCCAGTGGTGCCGGCGTTGCTGCCTATTCCGGCAGTTAGGCTGGGTTGAAGACCTAGGGCCTGGGTTTGTTGACCATTAACGGTTATCGTCGGTGTAACTGTTGATGGCGCCTGCAGTTTGCTATTTAATTGCGGGGTTCCCGCGCTTTGAGTACCAAAACTACCAAGGCCCGTTCCACTTGAACTAGTCGCCGCAAACACAGGAGACATAAGACCGCCACTAATAACGAGCACTGCTAACCCGCTAATTACAGCAAACCTCAATCTTGACATTAACTACATAATATCACGCTTAAAACCTAAAAACACGGTTTAATTCCATAATCGTATCGATGTCTAAATTACCAGGACGCAGTGTGGGGGATACTTTGGCGGATTTAAGCCGATCCTCTATTTCTATTTTGGTCACACCAAAGCCGTCTCGAAGGTTATTTAATATAGTTTTTCGGGGCTGCTTGAATAATTTCTTTATAAAATCGTAGTAACTAATCCTGTTAAAATCCTTTGCTAAGGGTTTAGGATCTATCAGAAGTATCGCGGAATCTACCTCGGGTTGTGGTTGAAAAGACCCTCTACTTATAGAGCTGGTTATATGCGGCTCTCCCCATAGTTGCACGCTTGCGGCCAATAGGTTCATTTTAGGTGGGGCGGAACAAATCCTTTCAGCCACCTCTTTCTGTATGGTCAAAACTATCCGTTCAGGCTTATGCTCAAGCTCCTCAAGCATCCTCATCAAGTGGCCGGTTATGTAATAAGGGATATTTCCGGTTAATTTATAAGGCTTCCCACTGAGACTCGAAACTATCCCGGGCAGCAGTTCCAGCGCGTCGCCTCTCACTACCTTGATTTGCAATTCCGACCAAGCATCCTCCAATTCTTCAGCGAGAGCATCGTCTCGCTCTATAACTATAAGATTTTTGGGATTGACCGCTATCAAATATTGGGTGAGTTCGCCGTGGCCCGGACCGATTTCAATCACTATATCATTCTTCGTTATCTCCAAAGCCGAGGCGATGTCCTTGAGAACGCTTTGGTCCGTTAGAAAATGTTGCCCCAGTTTTTGCCGCATCTGTTTAAATATACACGTCGCCGTTGCCTGTCCACTGCTCCGGGCCGTCGAACTCCACGAGCTCCGGCGGGATCTCGTACAGGAAGCGCGAGGCCATGCCGTAGAAGCTTATAACCAACTCTTGCCTGGCCCTGGTCATGGCCACGTACATCAGGCGCCGCTCCTCCTCGATCTCTTCCGGCGTGGACAGGGATCTTTGGTGAGGGATTATTCCCTCTGTCGCGCCGACGATAAACACCTTGTCGAATTCTAACCCCTTGGCCATATGCATGGTCATAAGCTTTACCCCCCTGCCGGAAATGTTCTTTGCCGGCCGGTCGGCGTCCTGGAGCAGGGTCACCCGTTCCAAAAATTCCGATGCGTCGCTGAATGTCCCAGCGAAGTTCAGCAACTCCTTCACGTTTTCCAATCTATCCTCGACGTTGTCGAATTTATTATTGAGATATGTCGGATAATCGGTGATCTTCATGAAGTAGCCGATCAATTCCAAAAGCTCCAATTCATCCCCCATGCGGGGCAGCTTGTCTTCCAGCTCTTTAGCCACGGATTTGCGGAAGGTCTTCTGCAATCTTTCCAGACTGACGAAATCCTTCGGGTTCATGGCATAACGCACGGCGGAAACTATGTCTTTGACCTCCTTGCGGTCGTAGAATTTCAATCCGCCGAAAATTTCATACGGTATGCCGGCCAATGACAGGGCGCCCTCAAGCGCGCGGGACTGCGCATTGGTTCGGTATAGAACCGCTATCTCTCTGGAGGCTGGATGGGATGAGGATATCTCCGCCACCACGCGCTCGGCTTCATCCTCGGCGTCGTCTGTCGCGATAATCCGGATCAGGGCACCCTCTTCGTTGGAGGTCCAAAGTTTTTTGGGCCGCTGGAACTTATTGTTCTTGATCACCCCGTAGGACGCCCGCACTATGGCGCCGCTAGATCGATAGTTCTCACCCAAATTCACGACCTTAGTCTCCGGCCAATCCTTCTCAAAGTCCAAGAAATTCCTGAAATCCGCCCCCCTGAACCGGTATATCGACTGCTGGTCGTCCCCGACGACGTTAAGATTCCGATGATTTGCGGCCAAAAACTTCACTAATATATATTCAGTACGGTTAACGTCCTGGAACTCGTCGACCAATATATATGAGTAACGTTCGCGGTGCCTTTCCAGTATTTTGGGATTGGTCTGGAACAAACGGACCGGTTTTTCTATCAAATCGTCGAAATCAAAGGCGTTATTGGCTTTCAATTCCGCCTCGTAAGCCGTAAATATTGCCCGATCTTCTTCGTTTAGCTCGTCCAAATTAATTAATTCGCTCTTTGTCCTTGATATCATGTGCTCGGTCTTGCTCGCGGTGTGGCGTAGGGCGTTCATATTTAGTCGGGTCAGCACCTTCTTTATGATGCGGAGGGAGTCGTTGTTGTCGAATATTGTGAACCGCGCTGTCCGGCCAAGCATCCTAGCCTCTTCGCGGAGGATTCTCGCCCCGAAAGAATGGAATGTCCCCAGAAAAGGGAGCTGGCCCACTTTGTCTTTGGGCAATTCGGCATAGATCCGGCGCTTTATTTCGTCGGCCGCCTTATTGGTGAAGGTTATGGCTATGATTCTCTCTGGGGGAATGCCTTGCCGAATAAGATGAATCACTCTTTGGGTGAGCGTCCTAGTCTTCCCGCTGCCCGCCCCAGCGCCAATCAATAGGGGCCCTTCGCCGTGTTCCACGGCTTCCCGCTGAACTGGGCTTAGGCTGGTGTTTTTCGGGCTAGATTGCCTTCCTTTGTCTTTTGGGTCTATCATTTCAGTGTTATTAATAGCATAGTACACAAATTAGCCAGGTGGCTAAAGAGCGTGCCGGTACTCCCGGTCGTTTCTGTCACAGGGCTCCTAATAGTCGCCATAGTCTTTGTCCAGCCGGCTCTTCCGGCTCCTTTCCCTGCGTCGGCCGCTTCTCCAAGCGGTCCTTATTTGGCTATGGAAGGAGGGGCTGTTGTTGGCGCAGCGGGACCAACCGACAGCGCACAGCCGGTTTCAACAAGTCCTTCGGGATATGTCTTAGACGACGGGGCGATATTAGCCTCGGTTACCCCGGTCAACGGCCTATCCCTTACACAGGACGGGCTCATTCTCTATAAGGTTAACAAAGGAGATACAGTAAAGAGCTTGGCCGCCAAGTTCGGCATATCAAGCAATACGATACTTTGGGCAAACCACATAAATAAGGGTACGCCACTAATAGTTGGGCAGGGGCTGATAATCCTGCCGGTCTCCGGGGTCCTGTACGAGGTACAGAGCGGGGACACGGTAAGTTCGATATCTGCGGCATACGACGTAAGTTCGTCCGACATAGTCCCACTTATGAACGGCAGCGAGTCTATCCAGGCCGGCGACGTGATCGTAATCGAGAATGGTAAGCCTCAGAAAAATTCGTCCAGCGGCAACAACCTCCCCGACCTAGGTAATTATCTCCAGTCGCCGATAAAGGGCGGAATGAGCACTGGCATCTTAGACAGCAACAATGGAGCCAACATATCGGCGTATTGCGGAGCTCCGATAGATGCGTCCGCCGAAGGGTTGGTGACGGATGAGGGAGACCCGAGCCAATCAAACGGTGGTCTAGGAGGGTATATCAAACTTAGCCATCCTTTATATGGGGTGCAGACGATATATGCTCATACAGCCAGCAATGAGGTCGCCGTCGGGGATTACGTCTCGCAAGGCGAGGAGATAGCCAAAGCCGGTAACACGGGCACGACGAATGGCCTGGTCGGGTGCGACGTATATTTCGAAGTGGTCGGGGCGAAAAATCCGCTGGCAGAATAATCAGGGCGCGCAACAAAATATCCCCGCAGGGATATTTTTATTTGCCACTATGTTCTAACTAAACAGCGACTTGCAGTCTTTGCATAAACGCGATTCCGGGTCCACCCTCAAAACATCCTCGGTTATGTCCTTGTGGCATTTTTCGCATTCGCCATAGTTGCCGTCTTCTATCTTCTCCAAGGCGGAGTCGATGTCGATCAGCCTGGTCGAATACTCAACGGCCATACTGTCGTTGTCGTCGATCTGCTCTATTTCCGAAGCCTTTTCCTCGCCATGATCTGTATCGTGCCCAAAATCTTCTTTGGTGAGGTCGATAAGATCCTTCTCTAAACGGGCCTTCTCATCAACGAGCTTCTTCTTGGATTCGGCTATGAATTCTTTTGTAAGCATTGCCTTAAAAAGATAAAGCAAAATAAGTAGTGCGTCAAAGCGGGATTCGGGATAATATATACCTTAGAATAATGATTTACAGCGTTTCCGGGACATTAAAGGTAAAAGAGCTTAATTTCGCGGTGATCGAGGTGGGCGGGATAGGCCTGAAGATATCCATATCATTGAGGACCAGGGATAAATTGCCGGCCGTCGGTCAGCCCGCTAGCCTTTCCACATATCTCCATGTGCGCGAAGACGCGTTGGAGCTGTTCGGATTCATAGATTCTGCCGAATTGGATTGTTTCCAGGCTCTGACTTCCGTATCTGGCGTAGGTCCGCGCTTGGCCCTAGCCTTGCTTTCAGCCGTGCAGGTTGACGACATAGTCTCGGCCATAGCCGAAGGAAAAGTAGAGCTATTGGACAGGGCTCCGGGCATCGGCCATAAGACGGCTGAGCGTATTATTCTCGAACTGAAAGATAAGATGAAGCTTATCAGCAAGGGCGGCAGCGGCAAGGTCATGGCCGCGATGGAGGCCGACGACGACGTGTATGATGCGCTGCGCAGCCTGGGATATTCACAGAACCAGGCGCGGCAGGCCTTGGGCAAAATAGACCCAGACCTTAAGGATATCGGCGAGAGGTTGCGCGACGCTCTTAAGAAAATGAAGAGTTAAGATGGATTTGGTCAAAAAAGCGAAAGGAACATATCACTTCCTTCTGGCCTATATCGGCGCGGTCATATATCGACACCCGTCGCGGGAACTTTTCGTGATCGGGGTAACCGGGACTAAGGGCAAGTCTACTGTTTTGGAAATTTTGGCGGCGGGACTGGAGGCGGCTGGGAATAAGGTGGCGCTGTCTTCGTCCGTGCGCACAAAGATCGGAGCTTATTCGAAGATCAACCAATCCGGCAATACCATGCCGGGGCGTTTCTTTTTGCAGGACCTAATGCGCCGCGCGGTCAAGGCCGATTGCCAATTCGCACTCATAGAAGTCACATCCGAGGGGGTGAGACAGCACCGCGACCGTTTCATAGATTTCGACGTTGCTGCTTTCACCAATCTGCATCCGGAGCACATTGAATCACACGGAAGCTTTGAAAAGTATCGCGAAGCCAAATTGGATTTTTTCAGGAATGTAGATAAGTTCTCAAAGAAGCATCCGAAATGGTTTTTTGTGAACGGCGAGAATGAAAACTCGAAATTCTTCGCCGAAGTCGCCGACAATCAAGCAATCACCTCCTTTAAGAAAGACGTTGAGGGCTACGAACTATCACCCGCTCTGATTGGAGACTTCAACCGCGAGAATGTGGCCATAGCCGAAGCGATACTTAAGACAGTGGGCGTCACCGAATTGGTCCGACGCCGCACGTTCAAGACGTTCCCGGGCGTGCCCGGCAGGGTGGAATTCGTCAAACAGGAGCCCTTTGCGGTGGTCGTCGACTATGCCCACACCCCGGAATCGCTGCGCACCATATATGGCACATTGAAGAAGGAGCTCAAGCCGCACAATTTAATATGCGTGTTGGGCTCTGCCGGCGGAGGGCGGGACAAATGGAAACGCCCCGAATTTGGGAAGATAGCCTCCGAATATTGCTCGCGGATAATCCTGACCAACGAAGACCCGTTCGACGAAGACCCGATGGAGATAATCAACGAAATTGAACAGGGAATATCACCCGCTAAAAAAGATAAAAGCCTGAAGATTCTCGACCGGCGAGAGGCTATAAGGACGGCCATAGCTGGCGCCAAGAAGGGCGATGTTGTTATCATGACTGGCAAGGGAAGCGAGACATACATCAGGGTCGCCAAGGGAAAGAGGGTTCCGTGGTCCGATCGAAAGGTGAGCGAAGAGGTTTTAGCCGAAATGAAAAAAAACAATGAAAGTTAAATTTATAGGAGCAGCGGGGATGGTCACTGGCTCGAGTTATCTTATCGAGTCGGGGTCGGACAATATTTTGGTCGACTGCGGACTTTTTCAGGGTGAAAGATATGTCGATCAGCGCAATTTCGAAAAGTTGCCGTATGACGTCAAGACGATAAAGGCCGTTTTCATAACCCATACCCATATAGACCACATCGGTTTATTGCCGAAATTAGTCAAGGCCGGATATGCCGGTCCCATATATTCGACCGCTCCGACACGAGATTTTGCGAGGGAGTTGTTGTTGGATTCTGAAGATATATTGGCCAGGGAAGCGGAGCATCAGGGCCAGGCGCCGATCTATAACGCCGCGGATGTGGAGTCGGTTATGAGATTATGGCGGGTAATCAATTATAAAGAGACCGTAACTGAAGGAGCTTTCCAAGTCAGCCTGATAAATGCAGGCCATATAATGGGATCGGCCAGCGTGATAATAGTGGCCGAAGGCAAGAAATTAGTTGTCTCCGGCGATCTTGGCAACAGCGACCCGCCGCTCATACCGGAGGGAGAGCTTATACCGGACAATGCCGACTACGCCATAATGGAGTCGTGTTATGGGGATAGGGCGCACGAAGATTTCAGCAAGCGTCGCGACATTCTGGAAGACGTAATTCAAAAATCCGTGAAAATGGGAGGGGTGTTAATGATACCAGTCTTTGCAATGGAGCGTCTGCAAGAACTGTTGTACGAGATAAACTCTTTGGTCGAAGACAGAAAGGTTCCGCGCATACCCATATTTATAGATAGCCCACTAGCTATCCGGCTTACGAGAATCTATGAACGATACGAAAACTTTATGAACGCCGACGCCAAGAAGTTCATGTGGCAGGGAAGGCGCGAGCTGCTTAATTTCCCCGGGACGCACCTCACCCTAACCAAAGAAGAGTCAAAATCAATAGAAGACGCCCCGGTGCCGAAGATGATAATCGCCGGTTCCGGCATGTCGAATGGCGGAAGGATAACCTATCACGAATCTTATTATCTCCCAGACCCCAAGAGCACCATCCTAATAGTCGGTTACCAGGTCCATGGAACTTTAGGCAGTCAGATCCAGGATGGGGCTAAAGAAGTCCAGATAATGGGTAAGACAATCCAGGTGCTTGCGCGCGTTGTGTCGATAAGCGGCTATTCGGCCCATGCCGATCAGCCTCGGTTATTGCAATGGCTTACCCCAGCCCGCGGGACTTTAAAAAAAGTTTTCCTAGTTCACGGCGAAGAGAGTACATCTCAGAACCTTGCGGCAAAAGTTACAAACGACCTGGCTTTAGAGACCTTCGTTCCGCACTTAGGAGATGAGGTTGTGTTATAATCGATACGCAACATGAGCGATAAAGACGGATACTCGACTAAGTATAAGATCTGCGTTTCCGGAGCTGCCGAGACCAGTCATTGTGGACAAAACGCCTTCGAACAAGCAGAGGAATTAGGCAAAGAAATTGCCCGGCACGGCGTCGTCTTAGTTAATGGTGCCACAACAGGATTCCCTTACTGGGCCTCTAAGGGCGCAAAGAGCGAAGGGGGGACGGTCTTGGGCATATCGCCGGCATATTCCGAATGGGAACATATTAACGTATATAAACTTCCAGTAGATTACCAAGACTTTATAACATATACCGGCGAGGGGTATTCGGGGCGCAATCTACTGCTTACTAGGTCGGCCGACGCGGTTGTTGTCGGCTGCGGAAGGATCGGGACCATAAATGAATTCACTATTGCTTTCGAGGACAGAAAGCCGATAGGTATATTGCAGGGGGATTGGGATACTGATGTGGTCTTCAAGACAATAATAGATAAATCCCATCGGGCCGAGGAAATGGAGGGCAAGATAGTTTATTCAAAAGATCCAAAGGAGCTAATCAGTAAGCTTGTGGCGCTCATAGCCATTGATAGAACAAGGGCCGAATCTAATAAAAAACCTCTTTAAATATAAAAATCAAAGATGGCAAAAGCTAAAAAGAAAAAAGTTGTTAAAAACAAATCCAAGGCCAAAACTAAAAGAGCCCGCGTAGTTGTTAGGACCAAACTAAAGTCTAAGCCCAAGGTTAAGGCTAAGAAAGCCAAACCAAAGGCAGTGAAAGCTAAGAAACCTATCGGATCAGTAACCCATTTCTTCAGTGAGATCAGCGTTGCGATAGTTAAGTTTTCTAAGGAAGTAAATTTGAATAAAGTGGTCAGGTTTAGGGGGGCAACGACAGACTTTGCTCAAAAGATATCTGAGATGCAGTACAACCATAAGCCAATCACCAAATCTAAGAAGGGAAAAGAAGTCGGAATCAAAGTTAAAGATCGGGTACGGGAAGGTGATAAGGTATTTGAAGAAGTATAGCGAGCTGTTTTCTGTGGCAGCGATACTTTCCGCAACCATATTCGGGGCGGGAATGTTTTCTCTGCCATATCTTTTTTCCAAAGCAGGTTTCGCCGTGGGGATATTTTATTTAATCTTGTTTACCGCACTACTCGCGACGACCCATTACCTATATAGCGAAGTGGTAAGAGCGACCCCAGACAAACACCGTTTCTTGGGTTACGCAAAAATATATCTAGGCAGAAAGGGGTGGTCTGTGGCCATTTTCACTACAGCCATAGGCATATTGCTTTCGCTGACTATTTTTATAGTTCTATCTTCGAGCTTCATCAATCTGGTCTTTCCATCACTCTCGCCGCTTGCGGCGAGTCTGATATTCTGGGCCTTGGCCAGCGTGCCGCTGCTTTTCAAGGTTGGGAGAATAGCGCTGCTTGAGTCTATAGCCGTGGGTGCGATTATCGCGATAGCGATCTTCATATTTATCATAGGTATATTGCACCCGATACAGCCGATAAGTTCTATACCGTTGGTAAATTGGAATTTGGGTTTGTTATTCCTACCCTACGGGGCTGTGATATTTTCAATGGCAGGGAGATCCGCTATATCTTCGTTGATGGAATATTCGACAGATAGGGGCATAGAAGCTAAGACGGTCAAGAAGGCTATTGTGGTCGGCACCGTGATCCCGGCGATAGTCTATGCGCTGTTTGTATTTGGTGTGATGTCTCTTTCCAAAACAATTAGCCCAGACGCGGTCTCTGGTTTGGCATACCTACCCCAACCCTTCCTTGTGCTGCTGGGTTTTATGGGTGTTTTCTCGATATGGGCCTCATACATATCCGTGTCGCGGGAGATCGAAGGGATATTCTTATATGATTTTAAAACTTCACGCGACATATCCCTGCTCGTCGTAGTGCTGGCCCCGCTCATACTATTCTCTTTAGGTTTAAGAGATTTTATCGTCCTAGTGGGCGTCATGGGCGGGATATTCCTAGCTTTGGAACACACAATGGTCACTCTAATGTGGCGTAAGTTAACAAATAGGGCGCCGATGTGGAGCTATTTAGTAATCGCACTTCTAGTTGGCGGAGCGCTTTATGAAGTCGCTAAATTAATCTAAGATTAGTCGCGATTCGCTCCCGTCGTTCAATGGATAGGACATCTCCCTCCGAAGGAGAAGATTGAGGTTCGATTCCTCATGGGAGCACACAGAACAAACCCGTCTTATCAGCAGGGTTTATCAACCTAAGCTTATTGTCCAGCCAACCTTAACATGTTAAGCTCATCTTAACATGGCTAAAAGATACTCGATCCGCGAGACACTACAGCCGATTATCGGCCTGGTCCTCGTATTTAAAAAGGTCGCCGATAGGACACTAAAACCCAAGCTTAGTATAACTACGGCCCAGTTTAGGGTTCTGATGGCGGTTCAGCACAATCCCAACTTATCGCAACATGCTATAGCCCAGTTTTGGGGGGTAACTGAGGCCTCAGTTAGTAGGCAGATCGAGATATTGAACAACAAGAGGTTTATATCCAAGTCCCAAGATCCGGATAACCGCAGAAAATACAGCCTAAAACTTACCAAAAGAGGCCGATCAGAGATAGAGCGAGCATCTCTTCTGATGAACGAAATTTTCGAGAAAATATTTAAAGACGTATCCGATAAAGACAGACGCGTATTCAGTAGCCTATCAAGGCGCTTCATATCTATAATAAAAGAATGCGATTCAACTCAAATGGAGAATATAAATAAAACAAAAAGACGATAATGAAAAAAGCAGTGACCCTGTTCAAAAAAAGACCAATCATATACAGCATTGTCATCTTAATAGTCCTGGTGGGCGTAGTCTATTTTATAAATTCTAGAAGCGCTAATAGCACATACCAATTTATAACCGTAAATAAAGGATCTATCACCCAAGAAGTGACCGTAACCGGGAATACCACCCCTATAAAAAGTGTTGATATGGCTTTTCAGAATGGGGGAACAATTAACGCAGTTAATTATCCTCAAGGAGCAAATGTGAATGCTGGAGCGGTCGTCGTCACGCTCAATACCAGTGGTCTCCAAGCTCAACTAGCCCAAGCTCAAGCCAATGTAGACACACAAAAAGCCAACCTAGCCTCGCTACAGGCTGGGGCAACGGAACAGGATGTTCAGGTATCGCAGGCTGCGGTTACGACAGCTCAACAGAATCTTACAAATGATTATGCAAGTGTGCTGAACATTATTACCCAAGCTTATTCTGAAGCGAATGATGCGGTACACAATCAACTTGCTCCTTTATTTAGCTCAACTAACTTAAACCAGGGTTCCAACCCTACGCTGACTTTCCAGGTTAGCGATCAGAATATTTCAAACACCGTAGACTCCGGCCTAATCCAATCCAACGTTGAGTTGAATAAATGGCAAACCGAGCTTCAGTCTATGAGCGGTAATTCCTCTACAAGCACGTTGGAAGCAGCTTTATCCGACACCAGCTCTCATTTGAGCGTGATCCAATCTTTCTTAATAGAGGTGATGACCGCCGCAAACGACTCTCGTGGTCTATCGTCGAATACCGCCGCATACCAGGCCGATGCCGCAGCCGCCACAACTGAGGTAAATACAGCAATAACCAGCGTTAATGCTCTAACCCAAGAAATAGCCTCCAATAAAACCGTCTTACAGCAGCAGGTAGCGTCACTAAACTTAAAATTGGCTGGTTCGACGCAGCAGGCCATTCAAGCCCAAGAGGCCCAAGTCGAACAGGCTGAGGCTAGTGTGCAAAATATACAGGTCAGCATCTCCGAAGCCTCATTGGTCGCCCCCATCTCTGGAGTAATAACGGTGCAGAATGCAAAAGTAGGTGAGATAGCTTCACCAGGAAGTGTGCTCTTCTCCATTATCTCAGATAATAATCTCGAGGTGGATTCAGATGTCCCGGAGGTTGATATCGGCAAGGTCAACGTCGGAGATTCAGTCGATATGACCCTCGATGCTTTCTCTGGCGAACAATTCACCGGAAAAGTCTTCTATATTGACCCGGCGCAAACCATCGTCGGAGGAGTTGTAAATTACTTGGTCAAGGTGTCTTTTGATAAATCAGACCCTCGCATAAAAAGTGGCCTCACTGTGAATCTGAATATTATTACCCAGACTGACAATAACGTGCTGATACTCCCTCAATATGCGGTCATCCAAAATAGCACAGGCAGTTTCGTAGAAGTGCTCAAAAACAACAGCGTAGCACAGGTGCCAGTGACCCTTGGTATACAAGATCAGAACGGCAACATAGAGATAACCTCGGGCGTAACCGAAGGCGAACAAGTTCTTAACATCGGCCTCAAACAATGATCTCCGTAAAGGGCCTAAAGAAAGATTATCTGGACGAAGAGACAGTGACCCCCGCGCTCAGAGGCGTTTCATTTGATATTGAGAAGGGGGATTTTGTATCTATTGTCGGGCCCTCTGGTTCGGGTAAGTCGACTTTATTGCAAATCCTAAGTTTCTTAGACCGGCCGACGGGAGGGGTGTATACATTTCTAGGCAAAAGCATCGACGACATGTCCGACAAAGAGCTGGCTCGAGTCAGAAATAAAGACATGGGCTTCGTGTTCCAATCATTCAATTTAATGTCCCGCCTATTGGTCTACGAGAATGTCGAGATGCCGTTAATCTATGCGGCAGAAATAGATCCAGCCAGAAGAAAGAAGCTGGTTGAAGACGCTGTAAAATCCGTGGGGCTTGAGGAGAAGTTATATGTCGAAGCCGGTAGGCTTTCTGGAGGGCAGAAACAAAGGGTCGCCATAGCGCGGGCCTTAGTCAATAAACCCAATGTGATTTTTGCGGACGAGCCGACGGGGAATCTAGATTCCGTTTCGGGCGCGCAGATCATGCAGATATTGGACGACCTTAACTCTCAGGGACACACAATAATACTCGTTACTCATGAGACGTACACCGCAGAGTTCGCCGACAGGATAATAACCCTTAAAGACGGATTAATAGAGAGCGACAAACCCATTAAGACTCGCCGTCGGTCTAAGGAACAATTCTTCAAATAAGCCATGCGTATAAAAGATTCCTTTAATTCAGCTTTCGATAGCATTCATCACGGAAAAATGCGGTCTGCGTTAACAATGCTGGGGATAGTTATAGGTATTGCTTCAGTAATCATTCTCATGTCAATCGGTCAATCGGCGCAGGATTTGATTATAAGCCAGGTCCAGGGCGTTGGTTCCAATCTTGTAATTATCCTGCCAGGAGGGACAATCAGCGGCAAGAACTCGACCCCATCCTCCGTGGCAGGAATCGTCACTAAGACGCTTGTGCAGGCAGATGTCGATGCTTTGGGCCGGGAACCGTCCGTCTCTCAGATCGTATCGGCGGTGAAGGGACAAGCACCGGCGGTGTACGGCGACAATAGTCTTAATGCCGCATATGTCGGCGTGACCGCGAACTTTTTCAGCGTGGTTAATTTTCCAACCAAGGAGGGTCGGCAATTTAACCAAAACGACGTCGATGCCCTTAACCACGTCGCAGTGATTGGCTCGGGTATAGCGACGACTATTTTCGGAAACGTGGACCCTATAAACCAATACATGCCTCTGGGTAACGTAGAATTCCGTGTCGTCGGCGTGCTAAGCAATCAGGGCACTGGATCGTTCGGCGCCGAGGAGGATGACGTGGTGGTAATACCTATAACCGTGGCTCAGGAACAGCTGTTGGGGATTAACTATCTGAGCGAGGTCATAGTCCAGGCTAACTCAGCCTACAATCCAACCTTCGTTCAGAGCCGGATCGAGTCGGTGTTGGAGCAAGATCATAAAATCACAGATCCCACCAAAGACGACTTTACGATCGAGACGGAGCAGGACCTATTATCGTTGTTGGGCAATGTGACCTCGATAATGACCCTTTTCCTGGCGGCGATAGCCTCGATATCCCTCATTGTCGGCGGCATAGGGATAATGAACATAATGCTTGTATCTGTGACTGAAAGAACCAAGGAGATAGGCTTAAGGAAGGCTGTTGGGGCGACCAATAAAGATATCATGCAGCAATTCATGGTTGAGGCCGTAGTGATCACTTTCCTAGGGGGAGTGATCGGCATAACAGTGGGGGCGATATTCGCGGGATTAGCCTATCTAATACTTTCCCACGTGCTTTCAACTGGCTGGACATTTGAATTTCCGCTATCGGCGGTCTTATTAGGCGTCGCGGTATCAACAATCACAGGACTAGTCTTCGGGATTTATCCCGCACGGCAAGCCGCGCGAAAGAGCCCGATAGAATCCCTACGTTACGAGTAGTAAAAATAAAACGCAATTCTCCGAATCAACCCACTTTTTAAGGGTAAATCGTCCTGCGCCGTGATATTATTGATAGGAATCTAATGACTCTTTTTACGGAAATAGCGCTATCGATAATATTCGCCGCAGCCCTGGGTATATTCGCCCATTTGTTAAAGCAACCTGCATTGATAGGTTTCATAGCTGCCGGCCTAATAGTAGGCAGCGTATCCCGCTCGATACACATAGATACAAATGTGATCGGAAGCCTGTCATCACTAGGGATAGCCCTGCTGCTATTTATAGTCGGACTAGATCTAGACCTGAGAGAGTTAAAACGGATAGGGGCGCACGTTATCCTAATAGGATTGGGGCAGGTTTTGATAACTTTCGGCATAGGCTTTCTTTTGAGCCACTCCCTGGGATTTGCGGTTTTGCCCTCGATCTACATAGCGGCCGCGCTGACGTTTTCGTCGACAATCATCGTGGTCAAGCTCCTATCCGAGAAGAAGGACCTTAAAAGTCTTTATGGCAGAATAGTCGTCGGGGTTCTCATAATACAGGATCTCATAGCCATGGTAGCCCTGCTTATTCTATCTTCCGGGGTCCCAGACAAGGGCATAGCCCTGTTGTCTTTGGGTTTAAGCCTGGTAAAGGGCATAGTACTAGCCGCGATCCTGATACTTCTGTCCAGATATCTTCCGAAATTATTGGATCTCATAGGCCACTCCCAAGAACTGCTATATCTGTTCAGCATCGCTTGGGCTTTGGGAATAGCCCTACTTGCGGCGTCGCCCCTAATCGGCTTGTCGGTGGAAGTGGGTGGACTTCTTGCTGGGCTTACGCTCGCGAACTCATCGGAGCATTTTCAGATCAGCAGTCGTCTGTCGCCGTTGCGAGATTTCTTCGTAATGATGTTCTTCTTTGGATTGGGCACCAATCTGGTGCTTAGCGCAAGCGCCATAGCCCTGAAGCCACTCATCCTCCTTATTTTGTTTGTATTGGTGGTCAACCCTATCGTCGTCTACGCGATAATGATCGCGCTGGGGTATCGTACCAGGACATCGTTCTTGGCCGGGATAACTATGTCTCAGATCTCAGAGTTCAGCCTGATTTTGGTGACGTTGGGCGCAGAATTGGGACACATAACTACTGCCGAAGAGTCGCTCGTGATAATGGTGGGGGTGATAACCATATTCTGTTCCTCTTACATGATAATTTATGCGGACAACCTTTATAAATTGCTCAGACCAGTCTTGAAACTTACCGAACGTAAAATAACTCGGCCGGAAGAAGAGGTCCCGCAGGAGAAGTTCATAAACCACGTCATCCTGATCGGAGCTCATAGAATGGGTAGGACTATTTTGAAGGCATTGGAGGCGTCCGGCGGAAGGGTATTGACGATAGATTTTGACCCAGTGATAGTCAAAGAGCTGCGCGATCAGGGCAGGGCGGTCATTTACGGCGACATAACGGATCAAGATATCCAGGAAATAGCTGACCTGAAGAAAGCCAGAGTCATCATCTCGACCGTGCCGGATTTGCGCGACAACGAAGCTATATTGCAAGCGGTAAGGAAGGAAAATCCCAAAGCGAGGGTGATTCTAACCGCCGATGACGAGAGCGGCGGCCGCCGGCTTTATTCCCTTGGGGCTGATTATGTCATCATGCCGCACTTGGTCGGCGGGGAAGAGTTGGCCCGCCTTATCCTAAAGGATCACAATTTTGAGCAGCTTGAAGAGTTCAGGCGCCACCATATGCAGTTTCTGGGAGACCTATCTTAAATCAATTTATCCTGATGAGAGGGGTGCTCGACAACAGAGGGTTCGACTCTATTTCTTAAGAGGTCGGGCAGCTTATTCTTGATCACCGGCAGTTTGCTGAAAGCGTTGCGAAGATCGTTTAAGACGGCGGTCGATCTAAGAGCTGCAGCGGGATGGTACAGCGGAACTATTATCCAATTACCCTTCCTGAACACTTTGCCTTGATCGCGGGATATCTTGGCGTCCGGAAGGAATACATTCATTGAAAATCTTCCCAACGGAAGTATGAGTTTCGGGTTTATTATATCGATCTGCTTTCTGAGATATGGATAATATGCAGCCACTTCCTCGGGCAATGGATCGCGATTTTCGGGCGGGCGGCGCTTTACGATATTCGTTATATAAACGCTGTCGCGTTTCCATTCTATTTCCTTAAGAAGCTCGTCCAGCAATTTGCCTGCTCGGCCGACGAAAGGCCTCCCTTCGCGGTCTTCATAAAAGCCCGGCGCCTCCCCTATAAATATTACCTCGGTATCCGGGTCACCTTCTCCGAACACCAAGTTGGATTCGCTAAGCGGAAGCGATTTATCCGAGGATATCTCCTCTCTTAGGTCATTTAATAAAGTTTCCTTGTCCATTTATGATTTTGGCCGATGGGTTTACTTGCGGGACGCTATATGAGGTATTGTACAACAAATAGCTGAGGAGATTATGTAGCGCGGCAAGTGCTATAATCTAGCTATGACAAGCGTGCTTTATCTCGCCACGCGTTTTTTAAATCGATTGGCCCAATTCTTGCGCGATTGGTACGTAGGCGGTTTTTTAGTGCTGACGCATAGAGCATTGGGCGTATTCGGATATCTGGATCGATCCTTGGCCCTAAGGGTTACTTTGCATCATATGTTCGAGCCGCTGTATCAAGATAGGTCTTTCGCCGGACATATTCTAGGATTTATATTCCGCGCCATCCGGGTTGTCGTGGCTTTCGTGATTTATTTTGTCATAGCGGTGATTTTCGTAGCGGTATATCTATTGTGGGCAGCCATACCACTTATATTGATTTATGGCGCATTTACAAACCATGCCATCACTTAATATCCAATTTAAAGATCCGAGGTTGGCCATGTCGCCGTCGACCAGAACTATCCTGAATATAATCATCTATGTTTGGATGGTGGTTCTGACTGTGGGGGCGATTGTTTTCCTGCTGTCCGGAGAGGCGTGGATGAAATCAACCGGCGCATTGTTGCTGCTTTATCTGGCCGACCGCTTTATCCATCGCAATCAATCTGAAAGGTCTTTATTTAAGTCGCCCAAAACAGGGGACGTCAATGCAGCGGAATACATGAGTCCGCAGGCCATGGGTCTGATGCTCGCGGCGTTCAGTCGCGCCCAGATTTTCGGAGGGCATCCCTATCTGCATTTGAGCAAAGATCTAGTATCGAGGAATGAGGTCAAAGAGGCCTTACGTCGTCTCGACATCTCGCCGGACGAGTTCAATTCCAAGCTCATGGAACATCTAAGCAAAAGCACATCGGTAAAATATACCCGAGTTCAATTGGCAAAGCTCGGAGAGGATCTTGCTGTGGCTGCCATGAGCCAGGCTCTGGCCGGACAGACGGACGAAATAAATCCAGCCGACCTATTTGCCGGCATGTCTTCCGTAGGCGACCCAGACATAGCAAAGCTCTTCGATCTATTCCAAGTAGCGCCGGATGACCTGGAAAAAGCTTTAATTTTCGGCCGTTTTAAATCATTACCACATACTACGCGTATGCCGTCGAGCTTGGGTGGATTTGCCGGGCACTCCTATCGGGTGAAGCATCGCTTTATGAACCGCGCTTGGACAGCAAGACCCACGCCGGCTTTGGATAAGATAAGCTCCGACCTTACCGACATGGCGAGGGCGGACAAAATAGGTTTCCTGATCGGCCATGAGAAAGAATATGAAAGACTGATCAATACCATCTCGCGGCCGAATAAACCAAACGCCCTACTGATAGGCGATCCGGGCGTCGGCAAGGAAACCCTGATCTCCCATCTGGCATACATGATCGACAGGGACGAAGTTCCGGCGCCGCTGTTCGACAAAAGGCTGGTTGCCATCGATATAAATGCATTGGTGTCGGGAGCTGACCAAGGGGAACTGCAGCGCCGCATAAAAACAGTATTCAGCGAGATAGAGGCGGCGGGGAATATAATCCTTTACATACCGGGCATCCACGACCTGTCTCGCACATCAGCCTCCAGGGAGCTTTCCGCAGCCAATACTTTACTGCCGTTGGTCATCTCCAATGATTTTCCGACGATCGGTACGACATATCCTAAGGAATACAAACAACTCATCGAGACCGATAGCGTATTTTCCAGCGCATTCCAGGAGATACCAGTAGAGGAGGTGAGTGAGGACCAAGCTGAGCGGATAATGGTCTACGACAGCATCATCCTCGAGAAAATATATCATGTCACCATAACTTACGCGGCGATAAAGAGCGCGGTCCAGTTAGCCAAGAGATACTTCAGGACGAAACTATTGCCGGCTTCTGCCGACGACCTTCTTAAGGAGGCTCTTACAGAGGCCAGTCGAAACGGGCAGAAATCTATCGTCAGCGAAGACGTCGCCAAGGTAGCCGAAAAGCGGGCAAGAGTCCCTATCCATCAAGCCGGCAAGGCGGAGAGGGAGCAGCTACTGCACCTCGAGGACATAATTCATGAGCACTTCGTGGACCAGGAGATAGCTGTAAGATCGGTGTCGCGGGCTCTCCGCGAATACCGCAGCGGCATCATGCGGAAGGGCGGGCCTATAAGCTCATTCCTATTCGTCGGACCGACCGGCGTAGGTAAAACGGAACTGTCCAAAATATTGGCTAGGGTCCAGTTTGGGTCTGAGAATGCAATGGTGCGTTTCGACATGTCTGAATACCAGGACAAGGGAAGCGCTATGAGACTGATCGGCTCGCCGGACGGTGCGGTGAACGGACTTCTCACCGACGCAGTGATAGAACATCCATATAGCCTCGTGCTGCTGGATGAGTTCGAAAAGGCCAGCCCGGACATACTTAATCTTTTCCTGCAGGTCTTCGACGACGGCCGGCTGACCGACAATCTCGGCCGTACGGTGAGTTTCCAAAATACGATAATCATCGCGACTTCCAATGCCCACTCGGATTTTATTAAGAGTGAGCTGGCTCAAGGACGGACAATGGAGGATATAACCGGAGAGTTCAAGGATAAACTGACCGACGTTTTCCATCCAGAGTTGCTTAACCGTATGAATGTGATAGTCTTTCGCAGTTTGAGTGAAGAGGACATAGTAAATATAGCCCGATTCCAGATAAACGAGTTAAGGGATACGTTGAAGAGCGAAAAAGACATTGAGCTAAACGTTCCGCAGGAGACATTATCCAAATTAGCCGAATGGGGGTATGACCCAGTGTTTGGTGCAAGGCCATTGAGGGAGGTTATATCTGAAAAATTGCGGGGACCGCTTTCCGAGATGATATTATCGATGTCATTCGACCGAGGAACTGTGATTTCGGCTACGGTTGATGGCGATAAAATAAGGTTTGATAAGCAATAGGTTCAATGAGGAACTCCGAAGTCGCCAAAACTCTATCAGCCATAGCAAGTTTTTTGGAGATGGAGGGGGTGGCTTTCAAGCCTAGGGCATACGACCGTGCGGCCGAGGCTATATCGAATCTAGAAGAGGACCTATCTGAGCTATATAAGCGCGGGGGTCTCAAAGCGCTCGAGGACGTGCCCGGGGTCGGGGTTTCCATCGCCGAGAAGATAGAGGAGCTCCTGAAGACGGGCAGATTGAAATATTATGAGGACCTAAAAAAGAAGCACCCGGTCAATATTTCCGAGCTTTCAAACATAGAAGGATTGGGGCCAAAAACAATTCAATTGTTATATAGGGAGCTTGGAGTAAGGGATTTGAAGGGATTGGAGAAGGCGTTAAAAAATAAACAGATTAGCAAGCTCTCCGGTTTCGGAGCGAAGTCAGAGGAGAAAATTATAAAGGGCATCGAGGCCTATCGCCGGCACTCGGGACGCTTCCCTTTGGGTGAGGCGGCTGATCTGGTCCTATCCATACAAAAGAGCATGAGCAACGTGCCTGGCGTGTCTAAGGTGGATGTCGCCGGATCTTTCAGGCGCCAAAAAGAAACCGTAGGGGACCTAGACTTTCTTGTGATATCAGCAAATCCCAAGGTCGTCATGGATAGATTCGTTTCCCAGCCCGACGTCGTAGAGATAGTTGCGCAAGGGAACACAAAGTCTTCAGTTCGCCTGAGTAATGGGATGGACGTGGATCTTAGGGTCGTCCCAGCAGAGTCGTATGGCGCCGCATTGGCCTATTTCACCGGTTCCAAGGCGCATAACGTTGCCATGCGTGAAATGGCCCAAAGCAGGGGCTGGAAACTTAATGAGTACGGACTATTCCGCAAGGGCAGGGGCAAGGACGAATGGATCAATATAGCGAGCCGGACAGAGGAGGATATATATAACAAACTAGGCTTGGAATATGTGCCGCCGGAAATGCGCGAGGATACGGGAGAATTGGAGCTAGCCAGGAAGCACAAACTTCCCAAATTGATAGGCTATCGGGATGTGGTCGGCGATCTTCAGGTCCAATCTAACTGGACCGATGGCGCAAACTCAATAGAGGAAATGGCCCTAGCTGCGGAGAAGCTCGGACATAAATACATAGCAATAACAGACCATACCAAGAGGCTCGCCATGGCTCACGGCCTGGATGAGAAGGGATTGGCCAAACAAGGATTGGAGATAGATAGAATAAATAAGAAATTAAAGGGCCGCATCACTATATTGAAAGGTACTGAGTGTGACATATTGAAAGACGGCACATTGGATATATCCGACGAAGCGTTGGCTAAATTGGACATCGTAGGGGTGTCGATCCACTCATTCTTCGATATGCCTATTAAAGAACAGACAGCGAGATTAGAAAGGGCGATGCGTAATCCGAACGTCGATATAGTTTTCCACCCAACCGGTAGGTTGATTAATAAGCGCGAACCTATCAATATAGATATAGACAGGGTCATCAAAGTGGCTAAGGAGACAAATACCGTCTTAGAGATAGACGGCATACCTGATCGACTTGACCTTAAGGACGAATATATAAGAAAAGCGGCTGAAGCCGGGGTTAAGTTTGCCATTGATTCTGACGCTCACGCTGTAGCTCATCTACAATTCGTAGGCTACGGCGTAGCCCAAGCCCGTCGAGGATGGGCTAAGCGCAGCGATGTTGTGAATGCCTGGCCGCTAGAGAAGATGATAAAAATGTTAAAGTCATAATCAATGCAACCAACCCAACAAGCGGTAAGTCATGAGGTGTCTGCCGGCATAGTAGTGTATCGTCGCACCAACGAGGGTCCCAAGTTTTTACTGCTATATCACGGCGGGCGTTATTGGAATTTCCCGAAAGGACACCTCGAACTGCTAAAATCCGGAAGCGACAATGCCCCTCCAGTGATAGAGACGAGTTTTAGGGCTGCCGTACGCGAGACATGCGAGGAAACCGGATTAAAGGAAAGCGACCTTAAATTTAAGAGGGGGTTTAAAGCCCATGAGCGTTACCTTTTCAATAAAGATAAAACGAGAGTTTCTAAGACGGTCATTTTCTACCTTGCCGAGACTAAAGAGAGAAATATAAAAATATCCGAAGAGCACGAGGGCTTCGGATGGTTCAAGTATAAAGATGCTTTGCGGCTGCTAAATACCTACCGCGAAAACGAATCGGTCATAAAACGCGCTTACAATTTTATCTCACACCCCAGAGTGGGCGTTACTTCTTCAGCGACGCCACAATCTTCTTAAAGACGGCGGGTTCGTTCTCAGCTATATCGGCTAGTATCTTGCGATCAAGTTTGACGTCGTTAGTCTTTAGAATGTGGATTAACTCACGATAAGGCAATCCCTCCATGCGACCAGCCGCGTTGATCTTAGCCTGCCAACCAGTACGATTGACCCTCTTTTCCTCCTTACGGCCCCTAAAGGCATGCGACCAAGCGTGAAGGAGAGCCTCTTTTGCAGCACGCTCTTTAGACTTGCGGCCCCAACGGAACCCTTTGGTGTATTTTAGAACCTTGCGGCGCTTTTTGGCTGCGATTGTGCCTCTTTTTACCCTTGCCATATTAAGTGTTTATTATAAGTATTTCTTGGCGATCTTCTTGGAATCCATAGGCAAAAGAGCCCTGCTCTTCCTTTTGCCGCGTATGCTTTCCCCGTTCTTATTCGCACGAGAGTGGCCCAAGCCCATCGGCCTGCGCAACACTTTCCCATTTTTAGTTACCCGAAATCGATCGGTTATAGCTCTTTTAGTCATGGTGGAATACGGCAGTGATGATAGCGTAAAGCGTTTCTTTTGTCGAGTCTGAGCCTTTTAAACCTTCTGTTCCGTTCCCGAGGGGTGCGCGTCCTTGCTTAGTTGGACTAATAGACCATGAGCCCCCTTCTGGATGTTTTGGGTCAGTTTATAGGGAGTGGCGATGAGTTTGAGGAAGTCGTTGAATTTCCCCCGGGCAAAGTCCTGCATACCCTTCTCCCTGCCCCGGAGGGTGAGCTGTATTTCGATCTTATATCCCTCGTCCAGGAACTCATCGATCTTCTTCGCCTTGCGGGCCATATCGTTCGTGGCTTCACGGACGCTTACCTGGATCTGTTTCATCCCCAAAGCTTTTGTCGCAGCTTTCTGCTTCCTCATCTCCTTAGCCTTCTCGTAGCGGAACTTGTCGAAGTTGATGATCTTTGCCACCGGCGGATTCGCCTGCGCGACAATTAGGACCAGGTCGAGCCCCTTCTCTTTGGCCATGCGGATGGCTTCATCGCGTGAAATAACGCCGAGGTTCCCCCCAGCTTCGTCGACTACCCTAAGCTCTTTGGCGCCTATCTGGTTATTTAGAATGAAGTTTTCTATGTTTTTAATATATATGAGACTGGATTTTCGTGCAACGCCCTTAGATGCGTACGGACTTATGGGAATCCATTAATATTGTTGTGGCGTTATAATAGGGTAATGATTCATAGGGGTATAGCCACTTTCGGTCTTGATTACGGCCATTGTCCGCCATGGCTTTTTCAGCGCATGGTCAAGTTGGGCCGCGAAATGACGGAGGTGCTAATTGCCGAGTATGGGCCGGACGAGTTCATCCGGCGAATGGCCGACCCAGTATGGTTCCAGTCGCTGGGGACTGTCTTGGCTTTCGATTGGAATGCGTCGGGCCTTACGACCATACTTACCGCCGCCATGAAAGAGGCCATTCGTGGCCGGGAGGCCGAATTCGGGGTGTTTATCTGCGGTGGCAAAGGGAAGACTTCCAGAAGGACACCGCAGGAAATACAGAATTGGGGGGAGCGGTTATCGCTATCCGAATCAAAGACCAATAACCTTGTTTATAATTCGAAGATGAGCGCA
>Ga0181520_10002652_pt1 | contig 32813 bp, 20 predicted proteins | sample PEATcosm2014_Bin_29_FD_132451 | JGI IMG/M metagenome (GOLD analysis project Ga0181520, IMG submission 132451) | Peatland microbial communities from MTU Mesocosm Facility, Houghton, MI, USA - PEATcosm2014_Bin02_30_metaG | ecosystem: Environmental > Terrestrial > Soil > Wetlands > Peat | place...
AAATCATTCCGCGCGCAAAAATCGAGCAAGGTCATCAGGCTGACGCCCTGGCCGCGGTTCTGATTGTGATCATTGAGCAGTTTGCTGAAGGAATAGGCGTTGAGCGAAACTTTCAGCGCGGCGCCGCCGGCGCGCTTGACCGGCGGACGCGCCTCGGCGTTGAAACCGTTGAACGCCGCGGCGGCGCAAAATGGCAGGAGGGCGGCGCGTTTGACAAAGGCCCGGCGGGAATGGGTGTTGGCTTGCATGGAAACAGCATTGCCGGATGGCGGTTGGTGTCAAACCATTTGAAAGCAAAGGAGCGCGGGGGCAACTCGCCGGCGGGTTGCAAATAAACACCACGACCTTTTACAGGAGGAAATGAAAGCCTGGATTTTGGACATCAGCCCGCTTGGGCCGCCGGTCGTTGAAGCCCCATCTTCTTCATCCGGGAAAGCAGCGTCGTGGGATTGATTCCCATCAGTTCCGCCGCCCCGTTCATCCCCTTGATCTTCCAATCCGCCGTTTCCAGCACCGCCCGCAGGTTTTCGCGTTCCCTTTCCAGCATCTCCGCCTCGGTCAGGAACACCGGCCCGGCTTTGGGCGCCACCGCCGATTTCTGCGGCGCCGCCACCGGGGCCGCGCCGGTCACCGGCAGATCGAATCGCAGCACCCCTCCGCGCGCCAGGATGACCGCCCGCTCGATGACGTTCCGCAGTTCGCGGATGTTTCCCGGCCAGTCGTAGCCTTGCAACCGCGCCACCGCCGCCCGCGTCAGCCGCGGCGTGGGACACCGCAGTTCCTTCACCGACAACTTCACAAAATAATTCGCCAGCAGCGGAATGTCATCCTTGCGCGCCTTCAGCGAGGCCACATGAATCGGGAACACGTGCAGCCGGTAGTATAAATCTTCCCGGAACCGCCCCGCCGCCACCATTTTCTTCAAATCGCGGTTCGTCGCGGCCACGATCCGCACGTCCGCCTGCCTCGTGGCATCCTCGCCCACCCGTTCGTAGCTCTTTTCCTGCAACACCCGCAGCAGTTTCCCCTGCATTTCCATCGGCACTTCGCCGATTTCATCCAAAAACAGCGTGCCGCCGTCCGCCGTCTCAAACCGCCCCGCCCGGTCCTTCAGCGCCCCCGTGAACGCCCCCTTCACGTGCCCAAAAAACTCGCTCTCGAACAATTCCTTCGGAATGCTCGCGCAATTCACCCGCACCAGCGGACGGTCCTTCCGCCGGCTCCGCCGGTGAATTTCATGCGCCACCAGTTCCTTGCCCGTCCCCGTTTCCCCCAGGATCAGGACCGACGCTTCCGTCGGCGCCACGAGGTCGATCTGGCTTACGATCTGCCGCAACGCGCTGCTCTGTCCCACCAGGTCGCCAAAGGCCTTGGCCTCCACCACCTCTTCCTGCAAATATGTGTTTTCCAGTTCCAGTTGCGCCTTCAGCCGCTGGATTTCCTCAAACGCCCGCGCATTGGCAATCGCCGCCCCCAGATGGTCCGCAAAAATCCGGCTCCACAGCCGCGACTCGTCCGGCATGTCCTCCCGCGTGAATCCCACCGACACCCCCAGCACCTCGTCCTTGAACATGATCGGCGTCACGATGAACCCCCGGATTCGTTCGGCCTTCAGCCAGTCGTAACCGATGAACTCCACCGGATGCCGGTCCACCCCCTTGATTTCATATTGCTGCCCCGTTACCGCCACCTGCCCGAGGAGCCCCAACCCCAATGGCATCCGGGCGCTCAAGTCCCCAAATACCGGTGCCGCCGCCCCCGGCCCGGCCACCGAAACCCCTTGCCCGGCCACCAAGTGCAAGCACCGTGTCCGGTCGGCGCATTCCTGCCGCCGCGCGCACCGGGAACACAGATCGCCGCGGTCAATCAGCCACGTCTGCACACAGGCCACATTCGGCCGCGTCACGACTTGGGTGATCAATTTGTGCAGCAGTTGCGTCACCGATTGTTCGTGCGCAATATCCAGCAGCAACTGCGCCGCGTAGTTCGGATCAAACCGGTTGTCGCTCGTCGCTTCCATGCCCGCCCAGCTTGCTCCTGTCCGGACCGTTTTTCAATCCTACAGTATGAAAAATCGTACGTTCAAAATATCAACCCTGTGCCACCGACCGGTTCTTTGATGTTTCCCTGAAATTCCGGCGGTTTGCCCGCCCTCTAAAAAATTGGCACCCGGATTGCGTTTCTCTCATTCGACGGTTGAAAAATGAACTCCATTTAAACGCGGGCCGCCGGTGCGCCCGCCTGCATGGCCAACGCGTGAATCACGTCCCCGGCGCCGTTCTCGTTGGGGGCCCCGCCCAACATCGGCCGGCCCTCCCGGCCACCCCCCGCGGATCTGCCGCCGCCGGCAACCGGAACTCGTTGTCATGAGCGCTTCCAGAAAAACCCGTCCCGCCAAATGTCTCGAGGTGCTTGAAGCCGATTTCGAACAGGCGGTGCTGAAGTCCCCGGTCCCGGTCGCGGTCGCCTTTTGGTCCCCTTGGAGCCGGCCCTGCCAGATCATGCGCGCCGCCGTGGAGGCCGTCGCCGCCGCGTGCGGAACCGCCGCCAAAGTGGTGAAGATCAATGCCGACAACAACCCCGGCATGAGTTTGCTGTACGATATCCAAGCCGTTCCCACCGTGCTGTTCTTCGTCCGTGGCGCTGCCCAGGCGCGCATCGTTGGCACCGCCAGCAAAGACGCCATCCTTTCCCAATTCCAATTGCTCGTGCCGGGCGGCCGCTTTCGCCCGTCCAGCCCCGCACAAAAACATAAACCATGAATCACCCCGCTTTGCCCGCCCACCCCGGACCAGCTGACGCTTCGATCGGCGAACGCAATGTCGTTGAATTCGCCTGCCAAGCCCCCGACGCCCTCGCCGTCTGTCTCGTCGGCGACTTCAATAACTGGCAGCCTTCCGCCCATCCCATGCAGCGCCAGCGCAACGGTCTCTGGTCCGTCCGCCTGGAATTGTCCCCGGGCTTCCACCAATACATCTTCCTCGTGGATGGCCGGCCCAGTCTGATTCAGACCTGCGGCAGTGACTCTTTGGCAGGTGCCAATGCCGACAAACCCGCCGATCGTTCCTTGGCCATGACCGGCCGGCGTTAACCGCCCTTTATCACCCACCCATCAAAAGCGATCTCTCCCATGTCATTTCCACATCCCTCGTCTGTCTCTGTTCGTTGCTGGAAAACCCTTCTGGCCGCGCTGCTGTGCGCCCCCGTGCTGACCGGTTGCGGCCGTCGCGCCGCGGCGCCCCCGGCCGTCGTGCCGGAAGTTGCCACCATTGTCGTTTCCACCAAAGCCGTCCAACTGACCACCGAATTGCCCGGCCGCACCTGCCCTTATCGCATTGCCGAAATCCGGCCTCAAGTCAGCGGACTCATCCAAAAGCGCCTCTTTACCGAAGGCTCCCAAGTGCAGGCTGGCGAACAACTGTATCAGATTGATTCCGCACCCTTCCAAGCCGCGTTCGACAACGCCCAAGCCGCCCTGGCCCGCGCCCAGGCCAACCTCCCCGCCCTTCAGTCCCGCGCCTCCCGCTATAAAGAGGCCCTCGCCGACAAATCCGTCAGCCAGCAGGATTTCGACGACGCGGATGCGGCCCTCAAACAAGCCCAGGCCGATCTCCAGTACTACACCGCCTTGGTGGAAACCGCCCGCATCAATTTGGAATATACCCGCGTCGGTTCCCCCATCACCGGCCGCATCGGCACTTCCGCCGTCACCGAAGGCGCCATCGTGACCGCCTACCAGGCCTTGGCCCTCGCCACGATCCAGCAACTCAACCCCATCTATGTCAACGTCACCCAATCCACCACCGAACTGTTGCATTTGCAGCAGCACCTGCGCGACGGCCAGGTGGACGGCGACGGCACCAACTCCGGACAGGTGGACCTCATCCTCGAGGACGGCACGAAATATCCCGTCAAAGGCGTGCTTCAATTCCGCGATGTCACCGTAGATCCCACCACCGCTTCCGTCATCCTGCGGCTGGTCTTCCCCAATCCCAACACCGTCCTCCTGCCCGGCATGTTCGTTCGCGCCGTCGTCGAGGAGGGCGTTGATGAGCACGCCATCCTCGTTCCCCAGCAGGCCGTCTCCCGCGATCCCAAAGGCAATCCCCTCGCCATGATCGTCAACGCTTCCGGCCAGGCGGAGCAGCGCCTGCTGGTCTTGGATCGCGCCCTCGGCGATCAATGGCTCGTCGAGTCAGGGTTGGCGCCCGGCGACCATTTGATCGTCGAGGGTATGCAAAACGCAAAGCCCGCGCTGCCCGTCCATGAAGTCCCCTTCAACGACGTCCAGAAGCCCGCGCCCAAAACCGTCGCCCAACTCAATTCCGCCAACTAAGGGATCCCCGCAATGTTGTCTCGCTTCTTTCTTCAGCGCCCGGTTTTTGCCTGGGTCATCGCCATCGTCCTGATGGTTGCCGGCGTGTTGTCCATCCACAACATGCCCGTCTCCCAGTACCCGCCCATCGCGCCGCCCTCCATCGCGGTGACCGCCTTCTATCCCGGCGCCTCGGCCGAAACCGTTGAAAACAGCGTCACGCAGATCATCGAGCAGAAAATGACCGGTTTCGATTCGCTGTTGTATCTCTCCGCCACGAGCGACTCGGACGGCAACGCCCGCGTCGAGCTCACCTTCGCCGCCGGCACCGATCCCGACATGGCCTGGTCGCAGGTCCAGAACAAACTCCAGCTCGCCATGGCCAGCCTCCCCACCGTCGTCCAGCAGCAGGGCGTCCAGGTGAGCAAATCCACCAAGAATTATCTCCTCGTTCTCGGCCTCATTTCCGAAGACGGCAGCATGGATGGCAATGACCTGCGCGACTACGCCCAGTCCACCTTGGAAAAAGTCATTTCCCGCGTGCCCGGTGTCGGCGAGGTGCAGGAATTCGGTTCCCAATATTCCATGCGCGTCTGGCTGAACCCCGACAAGCTCACCGAGTACTCCCTGACCGTCGAGGATGTCCTCGCCGCCCTCCGGGCCTACAACGTCGAGGTCTCCGCCGGCCAGTTCGGCGGCGCCCCCGCCGAGAAAGGCCAGCGCCTCAACGCCTCCATCATCGTCCAAAGCCTGCTTAAAACCCCCGATGAATTCGCCGCCATCCCCGTCCGCACCAACCCGGACGGTTCGGTCGTCCACATCAAGGATATCGGCCGCACCGAGCTCGGCACCGAGGATTACAGCATCGAGGCCTTCTTCAACGGCAAGCCCTCTTCCGCCATGGCCATCCGCCAGGCCGCCGGCGCCAACGCCCTCGCCACCGCCGACGCCATCAAGGCCAAGATCAACGAAATGAGCCAGTTCTTCCCCCCCGGCATGAAGGCCGTCTATCCCTACGACACCACCCCCTTCATCCGCGTCGCCATTGGCGAAGTCGTCAAAACCCTGTGCGAAGCCGTTCTGCTCGTCTTCCTCGTCATGTACCTCTTCATGGGCACCATGCGCGCCACCCTCATCCCCACCATCGCCGTCCCGGTCGTCCTCCTGGGGACCTTCGCCCTGCTCGGCATCTTCGGCTATTCCATTAACATGCTCACCATGTTCGGCATGGTTCTCGCCATTGGCCTGCTGGTGGACGACGCCATCGTGGTCGTCGAAAACGTCGAGCGGATCATGAGCGAGGAAGGACTGTCTCCCCTCGCCGCCACCCGCAAATCAATGGACCAGATCACTCCCGCCTTGATCGGCATTGGGCTCGTGTTGTCGGCTGTCTTCGGCCCCATGGCCTTCTTCGGCGGTTCCACGGGGGTCATTTACCGCCAGTTCTCCGTCACCGTCATCACCGCCATGCTCCTGTCGGTGGTCGTGGCCTTGGTCCTCACGCCGGTCCTTTGCGCTTCCATCCTGAAACCCGTTTCCCAAGGCCACGAAGCGGCCGAAGGCGCCGTCTGGTTCTTGCGGCCCTTTTTTGAAGGGTTCGACCGCTACTTCCTGCACGCCCGGCAGCGGTACCTCAAGCTCGTCGGCCATTCGCTGACCCGCAAGTTTCGCTACGTCGCCGTCTTTGTCGTCATCGTCGCGGCTCTCGCCTTTCTGTTCAAACGCATGCCCACCAGTTATCTCCCGGATGAAGACCAGGGGATGCTGTTCGTCCAAGCCCTCCTGCCCGCCAACTCCACCATGGAGCAGACCAAGGAAGTCATGGCCCGCGTCCATTCCTATTTCTTGACCCAGGAAAGCAATTCCGTCGAATCCTGCGCCACCATCTCCGGCGCCAACCTCTCCGGCCGCGGCCAGAACGCCGGCCTCGCCTTCGTCATGTTGAAGGATTGGAAGCTCCGCCAGCGCCCGGACTTGAAAGTTGACGCCGTGGCCGCCCGTGCTTCCCGCGAATTCGCCCGGTATCGCGACGCCATGGTCTTCGCCTTTCCCCCGCCTTCCGTCGTCGAGCTTGGCCAGGCCAAGGGCTTCGATTTCCAACTCCTTGACCGCGGCGGCGTCGGGCACGGCCAGCTCATGGCCATCCGGAATCAGCTCCTGGGCATGGCCGCCCGGGACAAGATTCTCACCAAGGTCCGCCCCAACGGCTTCGAGGACGTCCCCGAATACCGCGTTGACGTGGATTGGGGCAAGGCCGGCGCCCTCGGCATCCCGATCAGTTCCATTCACGACACCATCTCCGCGGCTTTCGGCAGCGCCTACGTGAACGATTTCATCCAAGCCGGCCGCGTCAAACGCGTCTATGCCCAGGCGGATTCGCCCTATCGCATGTTGCCCCGGGACCTCGAAAAGCTCTACGTCCGCAATGACGCCGGCAAGATGGTTCCCTTCTCCTCCTTCGCTTCGGGCCACTGGATCTCCGGTTCGCCCCGGCTGGAGCGGTTCAACGGCTTTTCCTCCATCAACATCCTGGGCGAACAGGCCCCCGGCCGCAGTTCCGGCGAGGCCATGCGCGACATGGAGAACTTCGTCAAAAAGCTGCCCCGCGGCGTCGGCTACGATTGGAACGGCCTCTCCTACCAGGAGCGCCAAGCCGGCTCGCAGGCCGCGCCGATTTACGTGTTTTCCGTCCTTGTCATCTTCCTCTGCCTGGCCGCCCTTTACGAAAGCTGGTCCGTTCCCATCGCCATTTTGATCGTTCTGCCCCTCGGCGTCATTGGCGGCGTGCTGGCCACCTGCTTTCGGGGCATGCCCAACGACGTCTATTTCCAAATCGGCCTCCTGACCACCCTGGGGCTCACCGCCAAAAACGCCATCCTCATCGTCCAGTTCGCCAAGGCCCGTCTGGAAGAGGGCATGGATTTAACCGCCGCCACGCTGGAGGGCGCCAAGCTCCGGCTCCGGCCCATTATCATGACCTCGCTGGCCTTCGGCTTCGGCGTGTTGCCCCTTTCCCTGGCCGGTGGCGCCGGCGCCGGCGCCCAACGTGCCATTGGCACCGCCGTCATCGGCGGCGTGGTCACATCCACCTTCCTCGTGACGCTGTTCGCCCCCCTATTCTACGTCATCATCCAGAAAAATTTCGGCAAACGCCGTTCCCAGCCGGCCGCGGTCGCCGCCCCAGCCGCGCCGGCCGGAAATCATTAGTATGAACAAACTCCTTTTCGTTCCGCTCGTGGCCGCGTTGCTGCCCGGCATCGGTTGCACCCTCGCGCCACGCTACAGTCGCCCGGCCGCGCCCGTCCCCGCCTCGTGGCCCGGCGATGCCCGTCCGCTCACCAACGCCCCTGCCGCCCAGGACCTTTCCTGGCCCGCATTCTTTCCCGATCCCCACCTCCGCCAGGTCATCAGCCTGGCCCTGACCAACAGCCGCGACCTGCGCCTCGCCGTCTTGAACGCCCAGGAAGCCCGCGCCCTCTACGGCATCCAGCGCGCCGAACTGCTCCCCGCCATCAATGGCTCCGCCGACCTGCTTCGCGAGCGTCTGCCCGCCGACCTTTCCTCCACCGGCCAGCGCATCACCACCAGCGAATACGATGTCAATCTCGGTGCCGCCTCTTGGGAGATAGATTTCTTTGGCCGCATCCGCAGCCTGAAGAATGAGGCTTTGCAACAGTATTTCGCCAGCGAGCAGGCCCGGCGCGGCGCTCAAATCCTCTTGGTCTCTTCCGTCGCCCAGACCTACCTCACGCTCGCCGCCGACCGCGAGAACCTCCAGATCGCCGAAACCACGCTCGACACCCAGCGGAAATCGTTCGCCCTCGTCCGGCACCGTCACGAACTTGGCTTGGTCCCCGATCTCGATCTGTACCGCGCCAAAACCCCCGTTGACAGCGCCCGGCGCGATGTCGCCGCCTTCCGCCAGGCTGTGGCCCAGGACCAAAACGCCCTGAACCTCCTCGCCGGCCTGCCCGTTCCCGACGCCTGGTTGCCCACGAATCTCGAAGCCGTCCTGCCTCCCCATGAGATCGCCGCCGGCCTGTCTTCCTCCGTGCTCCTCACCCGCCCGGACGTCCTTCAGGCCGAAGCCCAGCTTAAGGCCGCCAACGCCGACATCGGCGCCGCCCGGGCAGCCTTCTTCCCCCGCATCTCCCTCACGGCCGCCATCGGCACCGCCAGCAGCGACCTTTCCGGCTTGTTCAAGGCCGGCCAAGGCGCTTGGAGCTATGCTCCCCAGGTGGTCCTGCCCATCTTTGACGCCCGCACTTGGTCCGCCCACCGCGCTTCCCAAGTGCAGCGCGACGTGGCCGTCGCCCAGTACGAAAGAGCCGTGCAGAGCGCCTTTCGCGATGTCGCCGATGCCCTCGCGGCCCGCGCCAACCTGGGCCAGCAACTCGCCGCCCAGCAATCTCTCGTCCAAGCCACTGCAGAAACCTATCGCCTCGCCAATTCCCGTTACGAAAAAGGCATCGATAGCTACCTGAGTGTTCTGGACGGCCAGCGCTCGCTCTTCGCCGCCCAGCAGGCGCTCGTCTCCCTCCAATTGGCTGCCCAAGCCAATCAGGTCCGCCTGTACGCCGCCTTGGGCGGCGGCAGCCCCGCCGAATTCACTCCCGCTTACGCCTTCCGATCCAGTTCGGGGCTCAAAAGCCCGGATTAAGACCCGGCCCATGCCTGACCAGACGAGTCATGGCGATGAGGCTTTCCTGATGGTGCCGTCCCGGGGAGGATGGTGAAGCCAAGGCCCGGGCGATCTAAAGGTGAAACCAATTGTACTCGTCCGGAAAAACCACTCCGTTGACCGTGATTTCCGATATCAGCATGAAAGCCAGCAGGGCCACCAAGACAAAGAATTTTGTGATGCCCTCGAAATACTTCATCATCCGGTCCAACCCGTACGCAAACAGGAGGAGAAACGGAATCAGCATCCCCAGCATCAGCCTGCCCGAGACAAAGTAAGGACTGCCCCGCGACGGATAAAAGCAGTCCTGAAAATCGAATTGGATGGACAGCAAGGCCAGGAACGCAAACGGCGCCAGCACGCACAGGAAGGCCAGCACCACCGCCGCCCTCTGCGGGCTCGTGAATGGCAGCGGGCGTTGCAACCAGGCGGCGAGGGTCAACGCCAATGCCCCCAGCGTCAACACCACGTAGGCCGAGTCCACGGCCGGATTCGCCAGCGGCTGCCGCTGCCACAGCATCTCCCCCTGCCAGAAAGTGGCGATATTTCGTTTCAGAAAGAACCAAAAGCCATGCGTGGAAAAGATGGGATGGTGCAGCCATTCAGCGACGGGTTTGTGCGTCCAGCCCAAAAACTGGATTTTCACGCCAGCGCCGGTGAGGTCGCCAAAATTGAATTTGCACCAAACCATCCAAGCGGCCATTGGCAGCGCTGCGGTGACAAACAAGATAAGCCATGGCCCGAATGACCGGTGCAATTCCCCACTGCGGCTCAGTCGGAGAAGTTTCACCGCCAAGAAGACCCCGGCGACGGCCAGCAACGGCAGGTTGGTAGTCTTCGTCAGATACGCCGCCGCCAAGGAGAGTCCGGTGGCCGCCGCCAGTCCCGGCGACAGATTCTCCGTCTCCCAAACCTTCAGCAGGAATACGAAGGCCAGGCCAAAGGTCAAGGGGGTCAGGATATCGTTGTTGATTGCATAAAAAGTGGTCTGGGGCAGAAATGCGATGAGTGCGGGCACCGCCAAGCGGATGAAAACATCCTCCGGGAAAATATTCCGGGCCGCCACCCAGCCCAGCCAGACCAGCGCAGCCACCAGTGGCACGTTGAGAAAACGCAGCCAGTAAAGCAGCGAGGCGCCATCCAGTTTCAGCCACTGGCCCGCATGCCACCAGGCGCCCGCCAGCGCATAATACAGCGGAGGCGAGGCCGCTTCATGATTTTGGAACTTTTCCCGGTAGGCGGCTTCCTTGGACTGCAACTGTGCCCGCACGGTGTCCATGGGTTGTTTCCACGGGGGCGGCGCGATTTTGCCGCCGGGTTGCGTGGCGGGCGGCCACAAGAACTCCGGCGTGCCATAGATGGCAATGAACGGCAGCGCCTCGGCGCACGCGGGGGTGAGCGAACGTGGAATTTCGCCGTGCGCATAACGCACCGCCAGATCAAAATGAACCTGCTCATCCACCACGCTGAAAAAAGGAAAAGCGGCCGCAAAAACAAAGACGTGCGCCGCGCCCAGCAGGCACAAGAACAACACGGCCAGGCGCTCGCCTCCCCAAGAACCTCCGTTCCGGATTTCAAGCATAGGGGTATTGAAAATATTTTGGGCTAAACGGTTTAACGCTCGCCCTCACCCCGGCCCTCTCCCCCGGGGAGAGGGAGAACTCGTTTCCGCGTCTGGGCAAAATGCTCGCGCCGGATCTAACCCGGTTCAGGGGGCCAATGCGCGAACACGTTCGGGGAATTCTCACCCCGGCCCTCTCCCCCGGGGAGACAGAGAATTTGTTTCCGCGTCTGGGCAATATGCTCGCACTGAATCTAACCCGGTTCAGGGGTCCAACGCGTGAAATTTTTTCAGGGAATTCTCTCCCGGGAGCTGGTACGGATTCCATGACGGGCAAGTTAAAGCGACTCCAGGTGAACCTCAAAGAAATTCCCATTGTGCAAACATCGCCGCTTGGCCGCGATACTCTTCCCCGTCGCCGACCAGATTCCAGACCACGGCCTGCTGGATGCGGAAGCGGCGTCCCGTTTTGGAAATGCGGACGCCTGAATAATCATCAATGTAACCGCGAGCCGTCACTGCCGCCAACAGCCGCGCCCGCTCCTCGCGGTTGGGCGCCTCGGCCGTCAACCGCGACGGGGTGCGCGTCAGTTCCGCCCAGGACATTTCCCAGAGCGCCAGCGCGGCCTGGTTTCCATAGTTCAACACCGGGTCGTCCCCCGTGCCGTGCGAAACCAGCACGAACGGCGCATGAAAGACCTTGTCGGCGAGGCCTTCATCCAAAAGATCGCCTGGCATCAAATCATGGCCCGTCCATCGCTTGAAGTTGCGCGCCATGAGCCGGGTTTGTGCCAGCACGAATGGGTTGTTCCAGAGTTCCATAGTTAAGTCACTAGAGCGCCCGCCGCAAAGTCTGAGCCAGTTCCTCCGGCGTCAGCGCGATGGGATTTGCCTTCATGCTGCTGGCCTGGCCGGCTTTGGCCACAATGTCGCCCACATCTTCTTCCCGGATGCCATAAGCCCCCAGCTTGGGAATCAGCAAGCCAGCGACCAGTCGCTGGACCCATTCCACTCCGGCGTCAGCCGTGGCGTGCGGATTCCCGGTGAGCAACGACGCCACCTGGTCATACCGGCGCAGGGCGATGCCGCCCGGCGCGCGGCTGCGGAGGGCGTGGAGGTTCATGGCCATGACGTGCGGCAGGAGCGCGCCGCAAACGGCTCCATGAGGCGCCGGAAACATCCCCCCGATGGGCCCGGCGAAACCATGCACGGCGCCCAAGCCGGCATTGGCCAACGCCAACCCGCCCAGCAAGCTCGCCGCGGCCATGTCCTCGCGCGCGGCCTGGTTCCGGCCATCGGACACGGCTTCGCGCAACGCCCGCGCCACCCGCTGGATGCCTTCCACGCAAAAGCCGTCCGTCAATGGATTGGCGCGTTGACAGACATACGGTTCAATCAATTGCGTCAGTGCATCCAGCCCCGTGCTGGCCGTGAGCGCCGGCGGCAGGTCGCCGCTCAATTCCGGATCCACCACGGCAATCGTGGGCAACAGGTACGGGCTCCGCAGGCTCACCTTCACTTTCTGCCCTGGCGCGGCCAACACCGCATTCCGGGTCACTTCCGCGCCCGTTCCGGCGGTCGTGGGCAGGGCAATGACCGGCGCCGAACGGCGGGCCAGATTTTTGCCGCGGCCGACAATCTCCAGGTAATCCAACAATTCCCCCTCGTTGGTCAGCATGGCCGCCATGGCCTTGGCCGCGTCCATCACGCTGCCGCCGCCGAAGCCAATGACGCAATCGCAGCGATCCGCTTTGGCCACGGCCACGCCGCGTTCAATCACGGAGATTTCCGGTTCGCCCGCCACGGCAAAAGGCGTGGCCGCGACGCCGCTGGCCGCAAGGCTGGCCAGCAACCGCTCCGCCCGGCGCGGATTGCGCCCGGTGACCACCAGTGCGCGGCCGCCCAAACCCTTCGCCAGATCGCCGACATGTGCGGCGCTGCCGGCGCCGAAAACGATGCGCGTGGCGGTGGCAAACTCAAAATTCATTTTGCAACGGAATTGTTCCGGCTATGGAAACACCTGGTTGAATTTTATGCTGGATCGCGGCTCGGCCATCATGGGCGCCACTGCGTCCCGCCACACCGCATAATGCGCCGTTTCCTTGTGCGCCACATTGGCCGCGGCATCGCGATAGATTTCGATGAGCACGAATTTCGCCGGGTCATCCGCCTGCTGCACCACGTCAAAGCGCAGGACACCAGGCTCCAGCAGGCTCATGCGGGCATTCGTCAGCGTCGCCGCCTTGAACGGCTCGACACTTTCCGGCTTCACGTGGATATGAACATGAACAATCAGCATGTCTGCCTAATAACGCTTTTGTTTGCAGGCTGGCAATAAAATTTCTTTGCGATAAGCTGCCTCATAGCGAAAGGATGGCCATGGCTGGAAAAATACAAATTCCCGAAGGGCTCAAACAGGACCTGCCCCCGAACCATTGGGGTAAAATCCTGGGCGCAACCCCCATCGTAATGACCGTCATCGCCACGATGCTGGCCGGACTGGCGTCGAGCGAGATGACCCGCGCGCAATATGACCGTTCGCTCGCCGCGCAACTCCAGTCCAAGGCCGGCGACCAGTGGGGTTATTACCAGGCCAAGAAAGTCCGCAGCGCCCTGGCCCAAGATACGCTTGATTTGCTGGCGGCCACCGGCGACCTCGCGCCGCTGCCCGCGTCGGCGCTGTCCAATGCGAATCCGGCGGCCATTGCAGCTTTGGTCAAAAACCAACTGCCCGACGCCACCCCTGTGAAATTTCCAGATGACGTACAAGCCGCGCTCAAGCTGGTGGAAGATTCCCGGCCCGAGACCGAAATCAGCGCCGCGCTGGCCCGCGTGCCACCGGCCGCACTGGCCGCCTGTCTGCGGGAAGCGCTCAATGCCGCCCAAGCGTTTGACAAGGCGATCAAACCGATCAGCCAAACCGCGGATAGCAAAGATTCGTGGACGACCGCTGATAAAGGCCTGTTTCGCAGTTTCACCGCGGCGCGTCTGCGTTATACCGTGGCACGTTATGACCGCGAATCCCGCCTGAACCTGACCGTGGCAGAGATCTACGAGTTGCAGGTACGCCAGAATAATGACTCTGCCGAAAGGCACCATGCGCGCAGCGGCAAATTCTTTTTCGGGATGCTCGCCGCGCAGCTTGCGGTCATCGTCTCAACTTTCGCCATGGCGGCCCGACAACATAGTTTCCTCTGGTCGCTGGCCGCCGCCGCCGGCGCGGGAGCGGTGGCGTTTTCCGTGTACGTCTATCTCTGCGTTTAACCTGCGGGACAGCAAGGTTTTCTTTAAGAACAGGTTATCAACTTGTTAATACTCGTTATTGTAATTTATGGCATTGATTCTTGTCGGCGCTTCGTCGAAGATGGGCCCTGCTCACGATGCCCAGATTCCGCCGCGCAACATTTTGAATTATGAACGCCATTGCCGACTCAAAACCCTCCCTGACGCTGACCACCCTGCCGTCAGACGACGTCCGCCAGATCATGTGGCGCTTTGCCGATCGTTATGAATTGCACATGCTGATCCAGGCCGCGCGCGGGGTGGCGCGCGGGCCGGTGGCACGATTGGTCGCCGCCGGCGGCCGCAATTCGCACGAATGGACGGCGGAAAAGAACAGTCTCCTGCAACATTACGACGACAGCGGCATCACTGCGGCCTCGCTGGACCCGGAACAAGGCGGATTTATCGCCGGTCCCAAGAACCTCGCGCTGGCGCTGATTGCGTTTGAACTGGCCTGGGTGGACGCCGGCGCGGCCACCGGCAGCCTGGCCAGCAACCTGGGGCTCGCGCCCATCCACGAACGCGGCACCCCTGAACAACGCGACAAATATGTTTCCGGCGCCGCCCCGCTCAAGCCCGGCGAAACCCGCCAACAAGTTCGCGCCGCGTTTGCCCTCACGGAACCCATCCCGTTCGTCGGCGTGGAAACGGGCATGCTGGGCGGCAAGGTGCGCGTGGCCGAGTGGCTGGATGGCGCCGAACCGCTGTTGCAGGTGGAAAAGCGGGGCCGCTTCATCACCAACATGGGCTTCGCCAACGTCGTCACCGCCGCCGTGGACTCCGATGACCCCAAAATCAAGGGCAGTTGCATGGTGATCCTGGAGGAAGGCGACCCGGGGGTTTGGGACCGCGGCACCCCCACCAAAAAACTCGTCCACCAGCTTTCTTCGACGAATGATCCCATTTTCAATCTCAAGGTTCCCGCCCACCGCATCGTCGGGGGCTACACGATCAAGAATGGCGTGATTATTCCGAATTATTCGCACAGCGAAATCATCGAAGCCGTATTCCGCCGCACCCGCGTCACGGTCGGTTTGATGACCAGCGCCAAGCTCCTTTCAGCCGTGGAACCGGTCATTCTGTATCAGCGGCGCCGTTTCCGGGGCGGAGGCGGCGCGCCGGGCACGCCGCGTTATGAGCTGGGCATCCAACAAAAAGAGGACGCGCTGCACCGCCTTGTGGACATCTGGGCCACCGGCGAAGCCAGCGCTTCGCTGGGTTTCTATGCGGCCCGACTGTTCGACGAACTGGACCCGATGGAAAAGATCAAGGAACAGTGGCTCGCGGATCGGAAGCTCACGGGCCGCGCGGCGCTCAAGGAAATGGCCAAAAAGCAGGCCGCGGCGATGGAATTGGTGAAGCTCCAGGCCATGCCCGTGGGCGAACGTGAGTTGGGCGAGGTCGCCGAACTGGAAGCCGACGTGCTGGTGAAATACTCCATCCTGGACTCCCTGGCCAACGTGTTTTGCCCCGCCTGCAAGCTTTGGAACACGGGCCACGGCGCCACGATGATGCGCGAAGCCGTCAGCCTCATGGGCGGTTATGGCATTACCGAGGATTGCCCCGGTTTCCTCGGGCAGAAATGGATGGATGCCCAATTGGAAGCCACCTATGAGGGGCCGGAAGCCGTGCAACGGTTGCAGCTTTCCATTACCATGGCCAACGAGTTGTTCCTGGCGCAGTTCAAGCAATGGATCAACGACATGCGCCGGCTCGCAGGAACCCGCCCCGGCACCGGCGCCTGCACGCTGGCCAGCGCGATGGAGCTGTGGCTCTGGACGTTGAATCATGTGCAGACCGCCACGGATGCCGACGGAAGCAAGCTTTTCCACAAATCCCGCCAGGGCGTCACCTTTCCGCTGGCCGACGCCCTGTGCTGGCTGCTCGCCGCCCGGCAGTTCATCCTGGACGTCGTGGAATTGGACGCCAAAGGCCCGCAGAACCCCGCCGTGGCCGAAGGCTTGGACGGCACCGTGAGTTTTCTCAGCGACCTCGCCCACGTCCAATGCGCGCGGACCGCCGGTGAAGTCAGCCGCATCACCACCGAGATTGTTTTCGGTTATAACCGCCACCCCGCGTGGGATGAAACCAGTTGCCATATGTGCTACCGGGCGGAGGAGCTGTCATCGCTGGAGGGATTGATTCCAGGCATCGAAGACGCGGCACGCGCGCGCGCGGACGTGGTGGAACCGGCCGGGGAGCATCCCTGTAAGGCAGGCCCGTGCGTAAAATTCGACGGCTTGGAGAATTTCAACCGCCTGCGGGCCAAGCTGGATGGCTGTCTCACCGGCTGCCGCCTGGCCAAAGACCGCGCGGCCGAATCCCTGACCAAGGTGACGCCCCGCGAGGCGTTGGATTACCCGGTTTAAGCTGCCTGTGTCTTAGTTTGGACTTCAACCGGCACGAGCTTCGGACTGCAAAGTCTGACAGGGAAGCCCGTGCCGGCAATTGCCCGGAAAGAACGAATAGAATTGCCAATGTCAGAACCGCCACAAATTGAACGCCAGCGCATGGATGCCGATATCGTCTGCGTCGGCTTTGGCCCGGCCACGGCCGGGTTTCTCACCACGCTGTCCCGGGGGCTCGTCAACGCCGACGGCACCCCCGCCGTGGAAAGCGCCGCCGCCCCGGGGCTGCCGCCGCAGGTGCTCTGCTATGAACGGGCCGACGACCCCGGCTTTGGCGTGTCCGGAGTCGTCACCCGTGCCCGGGCGTTGCGCGCCAGTTTCCCGGATCTCGAAAAAGCCGGCATTCCCATGGCCGTCCCGGTCGGCGAGGAAAAGGTGCTCTACTTGCTCGATCCCCTCGGGGCCAGCCGCCGCTCGCCGGCCCTGCGCTTGGCGGATTCCCTGATTCGCGCCGCAAAATTTGCGCTTCCGGTGGAGCAGCACGCGCTGAACCTGCCGTGGACGCCCGCGTTTTTGCACAAGCATGACGGCCTGATTCTCTCCCTGGGGCAATTCATGCAATGGGTCGGCGCCCAGGTGCAATCCACGGGCACCGTGCAAATCTGGCCGGCGACCCCGGTTTCGCAGGCGCTGACGGAGAACAACAAGGTCATCGGCGTGCGTCTGCTCGACCAAGGCGTGGACAAAAAAGGAAATCCCGCCGACGGCTTTGCCCCCGGCATGGACATCCATGCTGCACTGACGGTGCTTGGCGATGGGCCCGTCGGCGCCATCGGCCGGCAGGTGGACGCCCAATTCGGACTGCCGGACGGCCACCACATTCGCGACTGGGCCGTGGGCATGAAATTCGTCGTGGATTTGCCGGCGGACACGCCCCTCAAAGCCGGCACCGTCCTCCACACGTTTGGCTATCCCGAACCGGAGATCTTCGGTTTTCTCTATGTTCACCCGGACCACGTCGCCTCGCTCGGCATTTTCGTCCCGTCCTGGTTCGACAGCCCGGTGCGCACGGCCTACCGCTATCTCCAGCATTGGATGTTGCATCCCTATCTCTGGCGTTATCTCCAAGGCGGCAAGCTCCGCTCGTGGGGCGCCAAAACGCTCGGCGAATCCGGCCAGCAGGGCGAACCCCGGCTCACCGGCGATGGCTACGCCCGCATCGGCGAAGGCAGCGGGACGACCAACGTGCTGACCGGTTCCGGCGTTGACGAAGCCTGGGCCTCCGGCACACAACTGGCCGAGGCGGTGCTGGAATTGCTCAAGGCGAAGAAGCCGTTCACGAAACAGAATTTGGATGAAACCTACCTCAAGCGGCGCCGTGCCAGTTGGGTGGAAGCCGAGGGCCAAGTTGCCAAAAAGTCGCGTGATGGATTCCAAAAAGGCGTTGTCACCGGCATGCTGGGCATGGCCCTCGCCGGCTTGACCAAGGGGAGGTTTTCGCTGGGCCGCGCCCCGGTCCAGCCCTGGAAGCGCATTCCCAGCCTGGAAGAGTATTTTGCCGGGCGCCTTTCGCGGGAAGAACTGGCCAAGCTCCGCGACGAGTGCAAAGCCAGAAACACTTCGCTGCATGGCGCGTTGATGGACCAGGTGGGCTGGCCCGCGATTCCGTTCGACGGCCAACTGCTCGTGTCGCATCAGGACGCGTTGCTGATGGGCGGCAAGGTGCAGGCGCCCCACGGGTACGCGGACCACGTGGCGTTCGAACATCCGGAACTTTGCCAGAAGTGCGGCGCGCGGATTTGCATCGAGGCGTGCAGCGGCCAGGCGATCTATCCCGGCGAGGCCGGGGTCCCGAATTTCGACCGGGAAAAATGCGTCCATTGCGGCGCCTGCCTGTGGAATTGCTCGCAGGCCCATCCGGAAAACCCCGAGCGCATGAACATTGCCTTCCGCGCCGGCACGGGCGGACTGCACTCGGCGGAAAACTGATGTAACCATGAAAGTCTCCATCATCCTCGCCCATCCCAATCCCGGCAGTTTCAACCACGCCATCGCCGGCGCCGCGGCGGCGGAACTCGAGGAGCAGGGGCATAACGTGCGCCTGCATGATCTTTGCGAAGAGCAATTCAACCCCGTTCTGCCCACGCCGGAATTAGCCAAGAACGTTCAACTGGGCTCAGTCATCCGCCAGCACTGCCATGAGATCGTGGAAGCCGACGGCATCATCATCGTCCATCCGAACTGGTGGGACATGCCGCCGGCGATCCTGAAAGGCTGGATTGACCGCGTCCTGCGACCGGACGTGGTTTACCGTTTCGTCACCAACGAGAAGGGCGAGGGTATTCCGCAGGGCTTGCTGGCGGCCCGCGCGGCCGTGGTTTTCAACACCGCCAATACGCCCGACGCCGCCGAGCAAGCGTTATACGGCGACCCGCTGGAAACGCTCTGGAAAAAATGCATTTTCGGCCTCTGTGGCGTTAAAAACGTCCAGCGCCGGACCTTTACCCCGGTCATCGTCAGCACGCCGCAACAACGCGCGCAGTGGCTGGCCGAGGCGCGGAGAATCGTCCGCGCGCAGTTCCCAGCGGAAAAGAGATCGCGAACCGGTGGCGCCGCCCAAGACCGGCGGGCGCAGGTGACGAAGAATTGATCGCGTATCGTGGCCGCGTTGGTAAAATTGAGGCCCGTTAAATTCAAATTGCCGTGCTCTCACGAGCACAGCCACATGGAATAATTTATGAGCATAGCGTACCAAATTGTTGTCTGCGGCAGCATCGTGCCTGATCCGCTGCAAACACTGGAACCGATTGCCTCGCCAACCGGTCCCGCCTTGAAAAACGAAATGATGCTGCCCGCCGTCCTGGATCCCTGGGCGGGCCACGCGCTCTTCGAGGCCGCCAATCTCGCCAAGCAACTGCCCGGCAGCAAAGTCTGGCTCGTCAGCCTCGGCCCCAAGGCCAAATTGCAACAGGTGATGATGACCATTGCCCAAAAGGTGCCCTTCGAGCTCATCGCCCTCGACGGCCCGGCCAGCGGCTTCACCGACGCCGCCGAAACCGCCGCGGCGCTGGCGGCCGCCATCCAGGCCATCCCCGGCCTCGACAAGTCCCGGTTGCTCGTGTTTGGCGGCTGGGAATCGGCCTCGCGTGGCGCCGGGGCCACCCTGCAACTGGTGGGCGAACGCCTGGGCATTCTCGACCAGTTCCAAGGCGTGGATGAATTGAAGCCCCAGGCGGATGGTTCCCTGGAGATTCTCGAACGAATCGAAGGCGGCCGGCATCAGATTTCAACCTGTTCGGGCGCGCCGGCCGTGTTCGGTTGGGCCACCGGCCATTTGCCGGAACCCAAAAACAATCCCCAGTTGGGTATGCTCAACATGCGCACGGTGATGCCCGCCCTCCAAAAGGCAAAACCCGTCAAGTTCGCCGGGACGGGCTTGAGCTTCTCCGCAATGACCCTGCCGAAGCAGACCCGGCAAACGCAAATCGTCAAGGACAAGTCTCCGGATGCCATCGCCCGGGAAATTGTGGAATGGATCAAAAAATAAACCAACGGCTGCGTTCGTGAGAACGCGGCCAACTCTTGCCGTGCTCTCACGGGCACAGCCACCAATTTAAATCTTATGGAAACAATTTTAGTTCTCGCGCACACGGAAGCCGATGGTTCGCTGGCCAAATCGGCCCGCGAAGCCCTGCATACGGCGGCCACACTCCACAAGGCGCTCGCGGCCGCCAAATTCATCATCGGCCTGGTCGGCGAAAATGTCCAGGCCGCGGCCAATTCCATCGCTGCCTGTCCCGCCACCCGATACCTCGCCGTCACCGGTGCCGATTTTGCCCAATCCCGCTATGCCACGGACGCGGCGGCGGCCGAAGCCCTCTGCAAGGCCGGACAAGCGACCATCATCATCGTGCCGGCGACGGCGCGCTGGGCGCGCGTATTGTCGGGCGTGGCGCATCGCCTCGGTGGCTGCGCCGATACCCACGTGACGGGCGTGGCGGTGGCGAACGGGACCATCACGGCAAATCGCTGGTATTACCGTCAACGCATGGAGGGCACCCTCACGCGGGCGCAACGGCCCTGGCTCATGGGCATTGATCCCGGCAGCCAGGCACCCTGCAACTGCGGCTCAGGCACGGCCACCGTGGAGATCGTCGCCGTGGCGTTGCCGGACGCCGCCAAACGCACCGTCGTAACGGGCATCCGCGAGCCCAAGGCGGACGCGCAAACGATTCGTCCCGACGCGGCATTGCTGTTCGTCACCGGTGCCGGTTGGACGAAGAAGCAGGCGGACGGTCAGACGCACGTGCCGGAGGCGGAAAAGCTGATCCTTGATTTCCTCAAAAAATCCCGGGCTTCGCTCGGCAGCAGCAAATCGCTGGTGGATTTGGGGGGCGAAGGCCAGGCGGTGCTGCCTTTCCTTTCCCATCTCAACCAAGTCGGCCAGACCGGGGCCACGCCCCGCCACGCCAAGGGCTTGAGCACCTGCTGTCACGGCGAGGAACCGCACACGGTGGGCTGGCGTTTCGTCAATGAGCGGCGAGCCATCAGCCTGGACCCCAATTGCGGCTGGGCGCGCGGCAAAGCGGACGTGCTCTACGTGGCCGACGCGTTCCAAGTGATGAGCAAGGTGAACGAACTGCTGGCGGCAAACGCCTGAAATCCGTTTAATTCGGCTGGGCTGCTTGGACATCCACCAGGCCAAAATCCACGTATTGTCCGCCGGTGGTTTGGTGGCAGTGAATGGCAACCAGGTTCTGTCCGGATTTGAGCGCCGCCTTGGCCTCCGGGCTCAATTGGAAGATGTCGTAACCGGTGATAAAGCCATCGGCAGTGATGGCCAGCACCCCGTTGATATACACCTGGACATCTTCATCGTGGTGCAGCCAGGCGCTCAAATTCTTCCGGCTTTCCGCCGGCACATTTATCTCGCGCCGCAGCCAGATATCATCCGTCTGCCAGGTGGTGCCGATGACCGACCCCGGGGTTTGCGCCGTGCCAAATCCGCTCCGGCCCCGCTTCCAAGTCGAGTCGTCATATTGCTCGCTCATCCAACCCGGCGCCGGTTTGGCGGTGGTGTAATTCCAAGTGGCGGGTTGCTTGTCCGCCGCCGGGACCACGACCGTCATGGTGGGCGGTTTGGGCAGGGGCGCCCAATTGGATGGACTTACGGTGTCGCCCGAAGCCAGCTTTTTCCAGACCGCGCGATCGGTTAACAGTTTGATGAAAAACCCGCCCACCACCGGCCGGGCATGCATTCCCCCGCTGTGAATGTCGTCGGTCACGTAGGAATCCGCTATCGGATCACGCACGGTGGTGTGATCCAAATAATCATAAATGGGCGCGACGATCGCCTCGAAGTCAGACTGGCTATCCGCCAGGGTCGCGCACCAGATGGACCAATCGGTTTTGGTCAGATGCGTGCGCGAATCCAGCGGCACCCCGTAGCGTTGCATGACGGTTTTGTAGTAGGCGACCTCTTTCTGCGCCACCGCGGGCGGGAAAACATTCAGGCCCAGAATGCGGTCCCAGGCCAAATTATACTTCTGGCTCCAGGTGTTTGGTTTGTCGAACGCCAGCCGGTAATGATCGCCATTGGCGGCCACCTTCATCCAGTGCTCCGCATCCACCTTTGCCAGTTGGGCATATCGCTCCGCGTTCGCGGTGTCGCCGCGCATTTGGCATAGATTGCCGTAGGCGGCCAGTCCCAGTATGGCTTTCACGGACAGGTTCGCATTATGCGCCAGGTGCCCCATGAAATCATCGGTGCAAAGCTGTTCCTCGGGGTCGAGACCGTAGTTTTCCAGATATTTGGCCCATTGGGTCAGTTGCGGCCACCACGGGGTCACAAAATCAGCGTTGCCATCCGCCTGCGCCACGGCGTCGCAAAGGATGAGCATGTTGCCACTCTCTTCGACGGGCATGCCCTCGCCGCCATCGTCCGTGCCGCGCGCGATCGGATAGGTTCCCAGATCATGCGGCGCATTGGGAAACCGCCAGTGGCTCGAAGCGGCGTAGGAGAGAATCGGAACCAGGGAGGCCTTGGCCAAAGCCGGGCTCAAGCTGATCCAGATGGGGTTCATCGGGAAAAAGACGTCCACCGTCGCGATGTCGCCATTGCTGGTGTTCTCTTTCGTGAAAAACAGCGGTTGTTTATTCGCGTCGGCCGCCAGCCCGCAGGCGGCCATGCATTCGCGATAAGCCAGCGCACAAATCTGGGCGTAACGCTCCCCGCCAACCCGGGTCAGATCCGCCATCAGATCACCGTCAAATTTCTCGCAGCGCACCCGCAGGGAAGGATAATCCTTCGCCGCGACCCGCAGCAGTTCCGCCGGTTCCATGCCGTTGCGCCGCCAATAGGGACGGAGATCCCGGCCAAAATACTTGATGGCGTAAATCTCGTCATAAGCCACGATGACCTGCCTTTCCACGGCTTTCGAGCCGACCGGGCCGAGGTTAAAAACGAAGGCCAGCACGGGGGTGTTGTTGTTGACCGCCCGCGGCATCTGCGAATCGTCGGCCGCCGGCAAACTCCCGTTTTGCACAAAGCCCTGAAGCAAGGCCTGGTTCGCGCCGATGGCGGCCTGCGATTGTTTGGTGGCGGCGGCGGCATACGCGTAGCCCCAGTTGATGCGATGATCGTCCCCGGCGGAGCCGAGCACCGACTGCTCCTGCGTGCCCACCCGCAAGGTGGTGAGACTGCCCGCTGCTCCCCGCGACCACTCGACGCGTTCGCTGGTCTCGTTGACCACCAATTCAGAACTGGTGCTGTCGTAAATGGAAACTTCATGCCGCGCGCCATCCACGGACCGCACGTCCCAAGTCAGGTAGCTTAACGGGCGCGAAAACACGTCCAAATCGTGCGGCAACGCGGCGGTCATGAAGGTCAGGGTGACGCGCACGCCCGCCGCTTCAAGTTCGTAGATGCTGCGCGTGGGCAACACTTGCAAGGAAATCTGCCGGCAGGCCGGCACCGCTTTCGGTTCCGCGCCCATCAACCGGTACGTCTGGCCGTCAATGCGAATCAGGCTGGCCAGCGAGTGGTTGCGATGGGTCCAGTGAATGGTGTTTCTTTCCGTCAGCGTGTCGGCGTCCGACCAGATGCTCAAATACGGATCAAAGGTCACCAGCGGGACCGCCGGCGGGCGCAAGGTTTCCGCCGCCAGCGTATTTGTGAGGCCCAATAAACCAATGAACAACAGGAGGGAAAAACCCGGGAGGCGCGGGAAAATATGTTTCATGGCGAAGCTGGCATCGAAGCCTTCAATCTGCCCGCCCACCAGCGGTCTATTGTTCAAGTGCGCCGAAGCTTGGAGGAATCGTCCAAGTGTTATTGTCAAGGGTGGTGTGGGGCAGGTTGTCATTGTTCCATTTCGCCTGCCAATCATCCCTGGCGCAATTAATCACGTCGTTTCGCTTGGCGGATTCAACATGACTATCCGCGAAAAGGAGATCCGTGTTGTAGTTGTGCCGGTTGCAGGGAACCTGCGCGTGCCACTGGAACTCTTGCGACAGCGTCCACCCGGTCGGCGGCGTGGTATTGGCGGAAAATTGAATCTGGTCAGTCGGAGTGTCCGACCGGACATCGGCAACCGCAATCATGTTCGCAGGACTGCGGACTCGGCTGTCCTTTATCGGGGAAAATCCCACATCTGCCCCCATCCCGTACACCGTGCCATCCGAAGGCCGGTAATTGCCCCAATCATTCCAACCGATTGAGAAGCGGGTTCCAGCACTGTTCGCGCCTCCGGTCACAATGCCGAACGGGTCAATTTTGCCATTTTCACCGATTATTCTCTGAATGGTGGTATTCACGTTGGTATCCCAAGCACTCTGAGGAAGGGCCGCCGGGCAAAAAAAGGCATTCCGATTATTGCCCATGAAAGTCAAAAGGCGGGGTTGCCAAACGTAATAACTGGCTCCCGATTGCGTAAGGCAATTGGGATATACCGTATAATCCCCAACATACAAGGTTATCGCGATGCCAACCTGGCGCATATTGTTGATGCAACTGGACTGCTTGGCTTTCTGTTTGGCCTTGGATAAGGCCGGCAACAGCATGGCCGCAAGAATCGCGATAATTGCGATCACGACCAGAAGTTCGATCAGCGTGAATGCCTGAAGCGGCTTGCCAGCGCGCCCGCGGCGCCCACATAACTCAATTTGACGGAATTTTGCTTTCATTTGTCCAGTAACCTCATAAACGATTCCACCCTGACGCGTATGTCGTCCGTGGATCATGATTCAATTTAACCCGTAAACGCAGTCTGTCATGTGGCATAAAGTGGCCACACATATTGTTTAGATACATAAATTCCACTAATCAACTCCAAGACTGATTTGAATCCGGGTCCGCCGTTAATACTGCAAGGTTCAATGGCTTAATGCTTAAATACGGGCTTTTTTCAACCCGGATACATGAATTCATTGGGACGTCCAGTATTTCCGGACCGCGGCGAAAACGGTTTGGGAGCATAAGTTGGGCTAGGGCGGGCACCGTTTCCGCCCCGGAAATGATCCGCCCCGGTGAAATGACTTTGAAGCAAAACGTGATTCGGGTATCAATCGGGCATGAAAGCTTCCCGAAAACCGAAGCGAGCGCTCAATCCAAAGACCGCACAAAAGAGTGGGCCGGCTTCGGCTTCATCCCGCCTGACCGGACGCAAATTATGGGCCTTCCGATTGCTGGTGGCGATGGGAATTCCGTTGTTGCTCCTCGGCCTGACGGAAGGCATTTTGCGGCTGACCGGTTTTGGCCACCCCACGGGATTTTTTCTGCCTTCCCAACGCGACGGGCAGCCGGTTTTTATCCAAAACAACCAGTTTGGCTGGCGCTTTTTTGGACCCGCGATGGCCCGGGAACCCGAGCCCCTGTGCCTTCCCCGGGGCAAAAACTCCCGGACGGTTCGCGTCGTTGTTTTGGGGGAATCGGCGGCGCAGGGCGATCCCCAGCCCCGTTTTGGGTTGCCGCGCATGTTGCAAGCCCTGCTGGAGTTGCGTTATCCCGGCACCCATTTTGAAGTCGTTAACGCGGCGATCGTGGCCATCAATTCGAACGTCATCCTCCCCATAGCCCGCGATTGTGCCGCCACGGACGCCGATATTTGGGTCATCTACATGGGCAACAATGAAGTGGTGGGACCGTTCGGCGCCGGCACGGTCTTCGGCCAACAGGCTCTGCCCCTTCCGCTGATCCATGCCAGTTTGGCCTTGAAAACCACGCGCATCGGTCAACTCATGGACACCCTGCGCTGGGAACTTCAGAAGCCGCCGGCGGACAAGAGCGAATGGGGCGGCATGGAGATGTTTCTCAACCAGCAGGTGCGCGCCGACGACCCGCGCATGGGGGCGGTCTATGATCATTTTGCGCGGAACCTCGCGGACATTATCCGCGCGGGCAGACACTGCGGCGCGGGGATTGTCGTCAGCACGGTGGCCGTGAACTTGAAAGATTCCGCGCCATTCGGGTCGGAGCACCGGCGCGGATTGACGGATGCGGACAAGGGCAAATGGGGGATTTTTTATCAAAACGGCGTGGCGGCGCAGGCGGCGGGCAAAATTGAGGACGCCGCCGGTTGGTTTCGCGAAGCGGCGCAGATTGACGATGATTATGCGGAGCTTCGCTTTCGCCAGGGCGGCTGCGCGCTGTCGCTTGGCCAAACCGCCGACGCGCAGAAACAGTTCGCGGCCGCGCGCGATCTGGACACCCTGCGGTTTCGCTGCGACAGCCGGCTGAACGACCTGATCCGGCAGACGGTGGCAAATTACCACGACCCGCAGGTGGCCCTGGCGGATGCGGTACAGGCTTTTGCGAACCAAAGCCCGGATGGTCTGCCGGGCAATGACTTATTCTACGAACATGCGCATCTGAACTTCGACGGCAATTATCTCCTCGCGCGCGCCCTGGCGCCCAGCGTGGAGAAGCTGTTGCCGGGCAACATCGCCATGCGAGTTGCCGCCGGCCAGCCCTGGCCATCCGAGGCCGATTGTGCGCGGCGGCTGGCCTGGTCCGCTTGGGATAAACAGGAGGCCTTGGCGGAAATTTATTCCCGCCTGCCCAAGCCGCCGTTCACCGGCCAGCTTAATCATGAGGCCCAGGTTCAAAACCTGAAAAGCGCCTTGGATAAACTGATCCCGGCCACGCAGTCCGCGGGCATCAAGGTGGCGCAAAACGCATGTGAAAACGCCCTGGCGGCGGCACCCGATGATCCGCTGTTGCATGAACAACTGGCGGTGCTGGATCAATTAACCGACAATTTGGCGGACGCAGCGACCAACGCGCAGCGTGCGGTCAACTTGCTTCCCAGCAGTTCGGAGGACTGGTCGCAGCTCGGGGTGGTTCTGGCGAAACAGCACCAGTACGAGAATGCGGCGGCGGCGTTTCGCCGCGCTTTCCAGTTGAATCCCGAGGACGTGTGGGCCTTGCAAAACCTCGCCCAGTCGCTGAATGACCTCGGACGGCGGGACGACGCGATCCGGGAATACCGGCACGCCTTGGCCGTCAAACCGCGGTTTGGCCTGGCCTGGCTGGGTTTGGGCCGGATTTATGAGGACCTGGGGCGCCAAGCCGAAGCGGAGGATTGTTACCGCCAGGCGCTGGTGAACCGGCTGGATCGCGCCCCGGAATTGACCACCCTGGCCCGCTTTTGTGTCAACCACGGGTGGCGCGAAGCGGCCGCCACCAATTATGACGATGTCATAAAACTGAATCCCGCGGACGCAACGCCCTATTTTGAGTCAGGGCAAAACCTGGCAGCCTTGGGCCGTCATGCGGAAGCGGAACAACGCTATTCCGAGGCGATCCAATTATCGCCGGACATGATTCAGGCGCATTTTCTCTACGGCATGGAACTGGGCCGGGACGGCAAACCGGCTGAGGCCGCGGCGCAATTTCGCGAAGCCGTGCGCATCATGCCGGATCTGCCCGAGGCGCGATTGAATCTTGGCGTGGCCCTGGAAAACCAAGGCAACTATCCCGAAGCCCTCGCGCAGTTTGACCGGGTGCTGGCGCAAAATCCCGCGAATGCCATGGCACTAACACATGCACAAGCGTTGCGCCAAAAGCTCTCCGTGAAGCAGCCTCAGTGATCCCCAGCCCCCGGGGCCGCCGATGGTTACGAGGCGCTGAGAAACTCCGAGCATTCCTGGGAAGCGGGCGATGAAGCGGGCTGAACTCCGTATCACATTGCGGGCCTTCGGCCCCATATTCGGTTCCCCGACGTTTGTAGTGGGTAACGCGAAGACAGTAGGTTCTTAAAGAGCAGATCGCGCCTTGGTCATTGGACCCCCTTCCCGCTCATGCTGGCTTTTCCCCCGGGGAGAAGGAACGCGTGTTGTGGCCGCCGTGGAAATCGAAAGCGGCTCTCACCCATCCCGTCGCAAGTGTTCTTGCCCAGCGGGGATCGTGCCTCTCCATGAACCCTTGGTCCAAATTCTAAGCTTTGAAGTACTCTGGGGCCATCTTGTGCTAAATGGTTTAACGCTCGCCCTCACCCCGACCCTCTCCCCCGGGGAGAGGGAGAATTCGTTTCCGCGAATCGGCAATATGATCGCGCTAGATCCACCCCGGTCCAGGGTTTCAATGCGCGAACACGTTCGGCCTGCTGCCGACCCTTGAAAGGTTTGAGTGGAAATCTTCCCACCCACTATAAACGTCGAACCCGTATTCCCATGTTGTACCGTGTCGTCTTGCGCCAAGTACGATGACCAACTAGTCAGTGTCCCCTGCCAGGCACATGCAAAAAACGACCGGAGCCTTGCGGCCCCGGTCGTCTGACATGCTTCCGGCATTTTGCCGGTGGAAGCTTTGGTTCTACGGCGTAACCAGCAGCCGGAAGAACTGACTGCGGTTGGTGGCCGGGACCGTGTAGGGACTCACGGCGGCGCTGTTGGTGACCCACGATCCGAGCAGGTTCGTGGATTGCAGGAGCGTTCCGTTTTGCCAGGTCAGGACGACGTTTGCTCCGGAGCGCTCAATCGCGATGGATTGCGGCCCAAGGACGGCCACGCCGTTCGTCAGGCCCTGCACTTGAGCGGCGGTCAAGGCTTGATTAAACACGGCCACGTGGGAGATGAGGGCGGCCGGCAGCAACCGCGCCGTTCCATAATCCGGCGAACCACCAATCCAGACATCCAAGTTGTCGCCAGGGGGCGTCGCCGGCACGGTATTGTTGGCCGCCAGCCCACCGTCCACATAGAGGGCGCCATTGTTGGCTTGGCCGGGGGCGCCATTGTAAGTATAGACCACCATATGCCAGTTGCCATCATTAATGCTGTTGGTGCTGGTGGCGTCATTGAGGCCGGCGCTATCGTTGCCGCCAGGCTCGCCGCTGGGATTGATGCTGGTGCGCCAAGAGTTGTCACCTTTTCCGACCAATCCGTCAAAGCCCGGCGCGACCTCCAATTGGACCCAAGCCATGGCCGTGACCGGGCCGGTGATATTGAACGCAGCTCCCGGGATATCCACGTAGGCCGAGAAGAATTGCGCCGCAGAGCTGGAATCGCCGAAGAACGCATTGCCCGGTCCCGACTGGTTCAGCGTGACACTGGAACCAACGGCACTGGTGGTGGTATAGGTGCCGTTATGGCCGCCGACCACGTCGTAAGCGATGTTGCCGCTGGTTTCGTTCAAAGGCCAGTAGCCAATCGGATTCAGGGTCAAAATGGCCTGGTCATAGGTCGAGGGGGCAACGACGGTAAGGTTCAAGGTAGAACTCAGGGTGGTGTTGACCTTGTTGCTGACCAAGCAGGTGTAACTGGCCGTATCGGCCACTTGCACGTTGGGAAGGGTCAGCGTGGGCGAGGTGGTGACGCTGATCGGCGTGGGGCTGGCGCTGCTAAACCAGTAATACGTGAAGGGCGTCGTGCCGATAGTGGCCACGCTGACGCTCAAGGTCGCGCCCGCCAGCAGATTTTCGGTGGCCGGCGGCTCCTGGGTGAAGACCGGCGCGCTGTTCGCGACGTTGATGGTGGAGCTGGTTCCGGTGCCACCATTGATGGTGGCGCTGATGGTGGCGTTGCCGGTGCCGGTGGCCGTGACCACGCCATTGCTATCCACCGTGAGCACTCCCACGTTGCTGCTGCTCCAGTTGGTGACCGCATACGTCGCGGAAATACCGGAGGCATTCACAAAGTTCGCGAGGACCGAAGCCGACTGGCTTTGACCTTGAACCATATTGTAATTGGTGACCGTGACGCTCATCGAAACGGGGGTCAGATTGGTGACCACGACGCTCGGGCCGGCGATCTCGCTGACCGCCAGATACAGGGGTGAAACCGCGCCATCCCAGATCCGGAACTCGTAAACGGTGCCGGAGAACTGCTGATCGCCGAACACGTCGTTACCCAGCATGTTTTCGGTGGTGCCGCTGGCGCCGCCAATGGTGCCGGGAATATAAGTGGCGTTGGGATACGTTGCCGTGGCACCCAATACTCCGTTGGTATAAAGGTTGCCTACCAGCGTGTCTTGGTTGAAGGTGTAACTAACGTATTGCTCCGTACCTGACGGGAATAGCGACGTGGTGACGGCGTCAATTTCCCCGCCATTGGGCTCTACGGCCACATCCAGATTGTTAATGTTTCTTTGGGGGAACGGGCACAGCTCAAAGTTTTGGCTGTTGTTGCTGCCAAAGTCCCAAACCGTCGCCCATTGATTTGCTGAATTCTGTGTCACCCAGCATTCCACCGTGATCGAAGCGGTATTGGTCAGAATCCCGCTGGGCAAAGCCACATAGCCGGAATACCCGAATCCACCAGCGGTGTTGCCGGGCAGGATAAGCCCGTTGTTGATGGTGGCGGCGGTACCGGTTTTCGGCGGCACGATTGAGCCGTTGGCGTTGCCGATTGAATCCGAAGCGTCGCTGACGAAGCTGTAGCGGTGTTCCAGAATCGCCTGGGAGACACTCAAAGTTACGGAGGCGTTGGTGGTTCCAAGGTTGTTCACCACCGCCACGGTGTAAGTTCCCGCCTGACCCAAGGAAAGGTTGGTCAAAACCAGCGAGGTATTGGTTGCCCCCGTGATCGGCGTGGAATTAAACTCCCATTGATAGCTTAGATTTCCACCGAGAGCCAGGGCGGAAAAGGTCACGGAATCCCCCACAACCGCAACGCGATTGGAAGGTTTCTGCGAAAAGATCGGCGGAGTCGTCGCCACGGTGATGGTCGCGCTGGTGGCGGTCACCCCATCAACGGTGGCGCTGATGGTGGCGGTGCCGCCATTGACGGCGGTGATCAAACCGCTGCTGGTCACCGTAAGAACGGTCTGGTTGCTGCTGGTCCAGTTGGTGGCAGCGCCAGTCAACGGGACATTGGCGGCTTGCAGGAAGTTGCCGACGACCGCGGCTTGCTGGGTGCCAGCGCCGATCATGCTCGTATTTACCGAGATGCTCAACGACGTGGGAGTCAGATTGGTCACCACCACGCTGGGACCTGCGACCGCGCTGGCCGCCACATAGGCGGGGCTGACAGCGCCATTCCAAATACGAAGCTCATAGATGGTGCCGTTAAACTGCCAATCACCATAAATATCGTTGCCCAAATAATTGTTGACCGTGCCGCCAGGGAGGCCATACGCGCCGGGAAGATATGAAATGTTGGGGTACGTCGTGGTGGCAATCAAAGTTCCGTTGGTATAAAGACTGCCCAACAGGGTGGCCCCATTGACGGTGACGGCAACATACTGCTCTGAACCATTCGGGAAGGTCGAGCCGGAGGATATATTGATGTTGTTACCGGCGGGGAAGTTGGGCACCTCGATATGGCCGCCGTTGTCGGCCGGGTCGGGAATCAGGGCAAAGTTGTAGGCCTGGTTGTTGATGCCAAAATCCCATGCCTCCGCCCACTGATTGCCGTTATTCTGGGTCAGCCAGCATTCCACCGAGATTGCGGTGGTATTGGTAATCACGCCCTGAGGCAGTGCCACGTAACCGGAATAACCATTCCCACCCTGCGTGTTCCCCGGCAGGATCAGGCCGTTGTTGATGGTGGCAACCGCTCCGCCGTTTGGCGGCACGATTGTGCCATTCGCATTGCCCACGGAATCGGAAGCGTCGCTGATAAAGCTGTAGCGATGCACCAGGGTCTGCGGCGTGACGGTGATGGTGCCGCTGGTGGCGGTAATCCCGGCAAATGTGCCGCTGACTTTGGCTGAGCCAAGGGCAACCGCAGTGATGACGCCGTTGCTATTCACAGTGAGGACGGCCGGATTGCTGCTAACCCAGTTGGTGGCGTCGTCGGTGACCGGCACATTACTGACTTGCGGGAATTGGGCAATAATGACGGCTTGCTCGGCTCCCGAAATCGCCAGGTTGGTTTCCGTCGTCAGGCTGACCGCGGTGGGCGTGAGGTCGTTGATGACCACGCTGGGTCCCGCCACCGCGCTGACCTCTTGATACAGGTGTGAAACCACCCCATTCCAGATCCGGAATTCGTAGATGGTGCCCTTGAATTGCTGATCCGGCCATGGATCCTGTCCCAGAACATTGTTGGCCGTGTTAAAGGTGCCGGGGGTGTATGAGCTGTTGGGGACCGTGACCGAGGCAATCTGGGTGCCATTGGTGGAAATGGTGCCCACCAAGGTGCTGGCGTTGAAAGTCACCACCACATATTGTTCGGAACCAACCGCCATTTTGTATGGCGAAGCAGCGTCCGTTTCATTCCCCCCGGTTTTGAACGCCGCCTCCATGTTCTGGCCGTTGTTGCCCGGGTATGGAATAAACCCAATGTATTGGCCGGTGCCGTTGTTGAAATTCCAAAGCTCGGCATAGTCATATGCCGTATTTCCCGAATTCTCCGTCGCCCAACATTCGATGGTCAAATTGGTGGTGGTGTTCAGAATTCCGGCAGGAAAAGTCACATAGCCAGAATAACCCGGGCCGCCGCCGCCGGGAAGAGTCAAACCATTGGCGATGGTGGCGTTGGTACCGCCGTTGGCCCCCACCAGTGTTCCATTCCAGCTGGCGCCGCCCACCGAATCGGAGGCATCGGTGGCGAAGCTGTAGCGATGCTGAAGCGTTTGCGCCGAAAGTGCGCCGGGCAAGGCGAGAACGGTCAAGGCAACGAGGCCTTTGATCGCTGCGCTGGCAAATGCGTGCGGCGAGAACATTCCTTTAATTTTTGATTTCATGGCTTGGGAGGTTTTTTTTCTATCTAGTTGGTATGTGCGGTTACTGATGCGTTCCATCCAAATCAAATCCCCTGGTCAATGACTGAAGTCGGCAATTCCACGGCCCAATGGGCGCAACAGTATCGTGAACATGTGGTAAACTTACCCCATTTCCCCGGGTTGTCATGTGGCATAAAGTGGCCACATATACTATAAGGTTTCATTATTGTCTCACTTTTGATTCCGGCTGGATTCCCTTTTTTAGGTTCCTTGATTAGGTTCCTCGACGTTTTTAATGGGTAAAGCCAAGGCAGCGGGTGCTCAAAGAGCAGATCGCGGCTTGGCCGTTGGAGCCCCCTTCCCCCTTTCCATGAACCCAGAAAACATTCAACCTTCGACAATCAACTTCCAACCCTGAACGAAGGCGGCAGCGCGAGCCCCTTCGATATTGGGCGTTGAATGTGGAAGGTTGGATGTTTCTTTTGCGGTTCAGGGGTTCAATGCGCGAACGCTTTCGGGGAATT
>Ga0181520_10002653_pt1 | contig 32808 bp, 34 predicted proteins | sample PEATcosm2014_Bin_29_FD_132451 | JGI IMG/M metagenome (GOLD analysis project Ga0181520, IMG submission 132451) | Peatland microbial communities from MTU Mesocosm Facility, Houghton, MI, USA - PEATcosm2014_Bin02_30_metaG | ecosystem: Environmental > Terrestrial > Soil > Wetlands > Peat | place...
GCGGCCACTGGTCCGGAAATATCCGCAAGTGTTTGATTCTGAAAACCATCGGCAGCGGTCCGTTCCCCCCATTATAAATCATAATTAACTCTTGCTTTACGGAGCCTTCTATCTCTGGCAACTGTTCGAGTGTGGACCGCGGAGCGCGTCACCGGTTCAAGCTACCTGCGGACTCAAGGGGTCCAAGGGCGCGTGCGAACTCGGTAACGCTGCCCATGGGGACGGCCGTCCCCACGGGCAACTTGCCGGGCGGAACCTCCGCCCAAACCTGCAAGCAAGGAGAAGATAACCGATAAGCAAGATACAAGGGCGCGTTGCTCCGTGCGCGCCGCCGGTTGCAAACTCACGCGTTCGGCGGGCAGAAGCCTGCCCGCCCTGCCAGTTTTGCCTCATTAGTTTGTCATCTGCATAATCCCACTTTTTTGGCGAAAACCGGTGGATCCGGCACCGGTCAGGCTTGCCCGCCTGCCCGACGGTTTTTGCAATGTTGACTGCGGCTTTTGCCAAAACCGGGTGAAAACTCATAAAACCCGGGGAATTGCTCGAAAATGGCGGGTCGGAGGCCAAACGACCTCGGTAGAATGGCAAATCCGGCAGGTCGTCAGGCCGCTCCGGCAGGTCGTCAGACATATCCGGCAGGTCGTTTGCCAAAATACCAGCGTCTTCAGGCAGACAACCGAGGTCGTTTGATAGAATACCCGCCAGATTGGTCCGGCAACCCAGGTCGTCGGGCCGAATACCCAGGTCGTTTGACAATCTACCGGGGTCGCCGGGGCGGCGACCTCCCGGCGAATGGCTACGGACGGCTCCGTCCGTGCCAGAACGCGAAGACTTCCCGCCACCAGGCCGGGGATTGTTCCGCGACTTCGTTGTGATGCGCGCCCGGAATCAACTGAAGGTCTTTCGGCCCGGCATAGCCGTCAAACAACCGCCGGCCGGACGCCGCGCCGATGATTTCGTCGGCTCCGGCAATGATCATTTTCACCGGACCGTGATAGCTTTTCAGACAGTCCGCCGGATCAAACCGGTCGAACAGCAGCAGATACGCCGGCAGAAAGGGCATTTGTTTTTGGGCGACGGCGGCCAGGCTGGCATACGGGGCAAACAGGGCCAGCCCCGCGATTTCCGCCGGATGATTCCGGGCCAGTTCGCCCGCCACGCCGGCACCGATGGATTCGCTGACGACATAGCGCGGCGAGCTGGTGGACAAAAGGTGAAAGGCTGCTTCCGCCGCCGCGACAAAACTGCTTTTACCCGGCGCACCTGGCCGCGCGCCATAGCCGGGATATTCCAGCACGAAAACATCCACGTCCGCCGCGTCATGGATGGGCCGGGCCAGGTAATCGCGGCTCAAGGCGCAGCCGGCGTTGCCGTGGACGATGAGCACGCTGCCGGCCGGCGCGCCGCCCGCCGGCATTTTCCAACCGATGAGCTGGCCGGACGGATTCTTCCACGGCGCAAAGCCGTGTTCCGCCGCGACGGACTCAATGACCTCCGCCGGAACCTTCGTGGGGAAATAAATCAGGCGGCGCTGAAAAATCAGCGCCGCCAGCACAACGAGCAGATACGCGATGAAAAGCAGTTGCAGCACACGAATAAATGACCGCCAAAGTCCAGCCTCCGGTTTTGGCGACGGGCTGAACACGGCTTATTCTTTCTTCTGCACCTTCACTTCGAGGTAAAGCTCGCGCAACTGCTTTGGCGAAACTTGCGACGGTGAGTCCGTCATCAGGCAGGTGCCTTTCGCCGTCTTCGGGAAGGCGATGACGTCGCGGATGCTCGGCGTGCCGCAGAGGATCGCGATGAGCCGGTCGAAGCCGAGCGCGATGCCGCCGTGCGGGGGCGCGCCGTATTTGAAGGCGTTGAGCATGTAGCCGAAGCGCAGCTTGGTTTCCTCCGGCGGGATTTGCAGGAGCTCCTCGAAGATGGTCTTCTGCACGTCGGGCTGATGGATGCGGATGGAGCCGCCGCCAAGTTCCACGCCGTTGACCACGACATCGTAGTGCTGGCCACGAACTTTCTTGGGGTCGGTTTTGAGCAGCGGAATGTCCTCCGCGACCGGCGCGGTGAACGGATGATGGCTGGAATACCAGCGGTTCTGCTCGCGGTCAAAGCCAAGCAGCGGAAACTCGATGACCCAGAGGAAATTGAACTGGTTCGGATCAATCGTCAGCCTGCCCTGCGACTTCAGCACGTCGGCGCAATAGAGTCGGATCTTGCCGAGGATTTCGCAGGCGTTCAGCCATTGGTCGGCGGCGAAGAGAATCAAGTCGCCTTCCTCGATTTTCAATTTCCCGGTGAGGGCGGCTTTCTCGGCCTCATTGAAAAACTTCACGATGGGCGATTTCCATTCGACCGGTGGCTGCGACGCCCCCGTCGCACCGGCAGCGGGGGCGCTGCCGCCACCTTTCGGCGACGAGGCGTCGCCGCCACGCTCGACCTTGATGAAGGCGAGACCTTTCGCGCCGAAACTTTTGGCGTAGTCGGTCATCGTCTCGATCTGGCCTTGGGTCGCGCCGGCCATGCCTTTGGCGTTGAGCGCCTTCACGACGCCGCCGGCGGCAACCGCGCCGCTGAACACCTTGAACTTGCTGGCGCGGAACTCCTCGGTGAAGTCCGCGAGTTCCATGGCGAAGCGCGTGTCCGGCTTGTCAATGCCGTAACGGTTCAAGGCTTCCTCAAAATGAATGCGCCGGAACGGCGTCGGGATGTCAAGGTTCAGCGCGGTTTTCCAGACGCGCTTGATCAGACCTTCGATGAGCGCGTAAATGTCTTCGCGGTCAATGAAGCTCATCTCAATGTCCACCTGCGTGAACTCCGGCTGGCGGTCGGCGCGCAAATCCTCGTCGCGATAACAGCGCGCGAGCTGGAAATACTTCTCCACGCCGGCGACCATGAGAATCTGTTTGAACTGCTGCGGCGATTGCGGCAGCGCATAGAACGTGCCCGGCTCGCGGCGGTTCGGCACGAGAAATTCCCGCGCGCCTTCGGGCGTGGACTTGAACAGCGTGGGCGTCTCGACTTCGAGAAAGCCTTGTTCGTCCATGTAGCTGCGCGTGGCGATGGCGACCTTGCTGCGCAATTTCAAATTGCGCGCCATTTCGGGACGGCGCAGGTCGAGATAGCGGTATTGCAGGCGCAGCTCCTCGTTCACCTTGTTGGCGACTTCGGGATCGTCCACGGGAAACGGCAGGACTTCCGCCATGTTCAACACTTCAAGCGCGGTGACGGCGACCTCGATTTCGCCGGTGGGAATCTTGGCGTTGCTCGTGCCGGCGGGGCGCTGACGGACTTTGCCGGTGATGCTCACGACGCATTCGCTGCGGAGCGCGGCGGCCTGCGTAAAAAGCTCCGGCGGCAAATCGGACGGGTCGAAAACCGTTTGCGTGCGGCCTTCACGGTCGCGGATGTCAATGAAGATGAGGCCGCCGAGGTCGCGGCGGGAATGAACCCAGCCGGACAGCGTGACGGTCTGCCCGATGTGCGCCGGGCGGAGTTCGTTGCAGTGATGCGTGCGTTTCATGTCAAAAGTGCGGATTGCGGAATTCGGAATCCAAAGTGAAGGCAGATTGTGGCTGCGAAACCGGCGGAATTCAAAATAAAAGTATGGTGGCGGCGAAACCTCCTCCGAACGGCAATGATCAGAACCGAAAAACCGGACAAGCCACCGGCGACGGCCAGCCGTCGGTTTGCGACGACCGGTTTCCGGCCTGCGATGCCTGGCTGGCGCTCGGGGACGACCCTTCGGCAGCCTGCGACGGGCTGCCGGGAGGTTGCGACGGCCATCCCGCCGCTCCACAAACCTTGCCGGCGGATTGCGACGGGCTAAGACCCATTTGCACAGCCATTTATACGACAACGAAAACAAACACAACGGACCAGAAAACGGCACCATTTCAACGTGATCGGCTGAAAGCAGCCGGAAAAGCCCATGCCGCCTTTGACGCACGGCGGATTTTGGGCCAAGAACGAAGGAACTTTTTCTGGACAAACCGCGTGGGCCGGCTCAATGTCAATTCCATGAAACCGGGCAGGCTGCAAAGTCGGCCGTCCATTATCTGTCAGGCGGCAATCAGATGTTATGCGTATTTCCAACATGAAATCGTTCCGGGATTTGAAGCTCATCGGACTCGACACCGAGCGCAGTCATGCCATCGCCGGTGGAATGGTCCGCATTTTCTTCCGGCTATCAGAACCGCCGCCACTGGGCTGGTCCTATATTTTCACGACCACTTGGCAGTCGGTTGTCTATCCGCTGAAGCGTCCCACAGGCGTGGATGGTGATACCATCTGGATTGATTGTATCCCCGAAGAAGTGGGGACGTATCATCTCGAACGGCTTGAGAGTGCTATCGAGCAGTCGAACAAGAAACATCGAGAGGCAGCGCTGTTACAGGCCATCCATACGAGTCATCAATTAGAGGCGGAGGCACAACTCCGCGCTAAGTTGCAAGACATGAGCCAGACACTTTATCCGGCAGATGCGTCCCCCCCCCCCCGCGCGATTTTGGGGCAGTGTATTTCTCGGAAGGCTGTGGCGGTTTTTTTTACCAAACAGGAGACGGAAGACTCATACATGAGTTGCTAATTACAGCCTAGGCTGCGCTGTATTTTTTCCCATCCGCCCGCCATCCGCGCGGCCAGAATAATTTTTCCACCTTCGCCATCTGCCCAATTCCCCGCTCGCCTTGCGCGGTCAATTAATTTAGCCTGCGGCCATGATCGCGTTGCCCAAGCCGGAAGTCATCATCACGCACGAAAGCGACCTGGACGGTTTTCTGTTCGGGCTGCTGCTGCAACGGCTGGCGAAACATCTCTTCGGCGGGGACGTGCGGCTGGAGGCGTATCATTACAATTACTGGAAACAGCGCGATCTGCGCGAAAAAGCCGCCTGGGTCACGGACTTCACCTTCGAGACCCGCATGGACAAGCCGGACTGGGTGGTGATTGACCACCACGTCACCGACGTGACCCCCAAGAACGCGCTGCTGGTCCACGACGTCACCAAATCCGCCGGGCTGCTCGCCTACGAGCTTTGCCGGCAGCACGGTCTCGGTTCGCCCGCGCTGGACCGGCTGGTGCATCTGAACGACGTGGCGGATTTGTTTCTGGAAGACGACCCGGATTTCGCCGTGGCGGGCGATTACGCGAGCCTGGTGAAGATTTACCAGTTCTGGAACCTGCACACGGTGCTCGGCGGCGACCTGGAAAAGCTGCTGGATCATCCGCTGCTTGAAGTGATGGCCGTGAAACGCCGCGTGGAAGACCCCATCGGCCTGGAGTGGAGCCGGAAAAACATCGCGGAAATCTCGCCGACGGTCGGCTTCGTGGACACGGTCATCGGCAGCAGCAACCAGATCGTGCATCAACTGCTTGGCGGCGGTGCGACGAAATATCCGGTGCTGGTGACGCTGTTCCGGCGGTCGAACTCGATCTTCGCCAGCTTCCGCAGCCGCCACGGCGAGGCGCTGCCGGTCGCGGCGAAATTCCAGGGCGGCGGGCACGCCAACGCGGCGGGCGCCATCCTGCCCAAGTCCGTCCGCACCGTCGAGGACGGCGTTGATTTTCTCCGCAAGGTGCTCAACCCGAAATCGGAGCCGGGCTTGAACAACCTGGAAACTTTGTTCGCCAGCCTCGATCTGGCGAAGAAATAATCCGCCCGGCGAAGGTGGTTTTGCGATTCGTGATTTGCGGTCCGCCAGTCCGAGCGGTTACACTGCTGGCAAATTATGTCTGATGCCACCATCCGCGCCGACGGCCGCGCCGCCAGCCAGCTTCGCCCGCTGCGCTTTCAAAACCACATTGCACCGCACGCCGCCGGCTCCACGCTCATCGAATGGGGCCACACCCGCGTCATCTGCGGCGTGACCATCGAGGAAACCGTCCCGCGCTGGATGAAGGAGCAAAAGGTCGAGGGCGGCTGGATCACCGCCGAGTATTCAATGCTCCCCTACTCCACCCTGACGCGCAAACCGCGCGACATTTCCAAGGGCCGGCTGGACGGCCGCTCGTCGGAAATCCAGCGGCTCATCGGCCGCTCCATCCGCGCGGCGATTGACCTGGAAAAAATCGGGGTGCGGACGATCTGCGTGGACTGCGACGTGTTGCAGGCCGACGGTGGCACGCGCACCGCCGCCATCACCGGCTCATTTGTCGCGCTGTCGCTCGCGGTGAAAAAACTGACCGCCGAGAAAAAAATTTCCGAGAATCCAATCCTGGCCGGCGTCGCGGCGGTGAGCGTCGGCATGGTTGGCGGCCAGGCGCTGCTGGATTTGTGCTACACCGAGGACGTGGCGGCGGCGGTGGACATGAACCTGGTGATGAACACCGCCGGGGAATTCATCGAATTGCAGGGCACCGGCGAGGAGGCGACGTTCACCGACAAGCAGCTCGCCGAACTGCTCGCGCTCGGCAAGTCCGGCATCCGCGAACTGCTCGCCGCGCAGCAAAACGCCATCGCCCAAGGCTGATTTTCCCAATGGCTGCCTCCAAAAAATCGCGGCGCAAAACGCCGAAGCCCACCGCCACGCGCCTCCTGCTCATCCGCCACGGCGAAGTTGAAATCCGCTACCAGAAAAAATTCGGCGGCTGGATTGACATGAACCTTTCGCCGAACGGCAAACACCAGGCGAAAATCCTCGCCAATTATCTGCGCAGCAAGACGATTGACGCGATTTACGCCAGCCCGATGAAGCGCGTCCAGCAGACGCTCGCGCCGACGCTGAAAATCTGCCGGCATGAGCAGGTGACCCTGCCCGGCCTGCGCGAAATTGATTTCGGCGACTGGACCGGCCTGGACTGGGCGGGAGTCGAGGAGCGGTTCAATTTTTCATCGCACGAATGGCTTGACCAGATTGAGCACCACGGCGTGCCGAACGGCGAGAGCGGAAAAGTTTTTCGCCGGCGCGTCGAGCCTTGCCTGCGCGAAATCATCACCCGGCACCGAGGTCAAAACGTCGCGGTGTTCTGTCACGGCGGCGTCATCCGCATGATGCTGGCCATCCTGCTGAAGCTGCCGCTGCCAAAGACCAACCATTTCGACATCGAATACACCAGCATCACGCAGGTCGCGCTGCATCCGCACCTGGCCGAGCTTGAGCTGCTGAATTTCACGCCGTGGCGTGATCTGGTGGCCTGAAAAATGAAAAACGCAAAACCTCTCTGGCGCATTTCCGTGGTGACTTCGCTGGAAGCCGAGGACGCGGCCGGGGAAATGCTGGCGTCCATTTTGGGCGGCGCGGCAACTTCTTATTATGCCTTGGACCAACAGGCCAGTCTCGTCAGTATTTTCATTGAACAAGGCAGTTTTTCACCGACCGGAGTGCGCCGTGAAATTTCCGCCGGACTCAAGCGGATCGCCGCCTGCGGCCTGGAAATTGGCGTGGGCAAAATCGAAATCGCCAGAGTAAAGCGCGAAGACTGGGCGGAATCTTGGAAACGGCATTTTCATCCGATCGAAATCGGGAAAACTTTGCTGGTCAAACCGAGCTGGAGCAAAAAACGCCCGGCCAAAAATCAGGCCGTCGTCATTCTCGATCCGGGTTTGAGCTTCGGCACCGGCCAGCATCCAACGACCTCGTTTTGCCTGAATGAAATCACGCGCATCCGTCAAAACGGGACACAACCGCCTTCATTTTTGGACATCGGCACCGGCTCTGGCATTCTGGCGATTGCGGCCGCCAAGCTGGGCTATCAACCGGTTCACGCGTTTGATTTCGACCCGGAATCCGTCCGCGTGGCGGGGGAAAACCTGCGGAAGAACCAGGTGGCGGACCAGGTGAGACTGTCATGTGGCGACGTGACCAAACTGCCGTTGCGCCCGGCGCGGCAATTTGACCTGGTCTGTGCTAATTTGATTTCTAATTTGCTAATTGCCGAGCGACGGCGGATTGTAAACCGTGTGAGCTGCGGCGGCAGGCTGGTTTTGGCCGGGATTTTGGCGGCTGAATTTATTGAAGTGGAGCGGGCATTTGCCGATATGAAACTGAAGCTGGCCGGCAGGCGGGTGGAAAATGAATGGTGTTCTGGCTCTTTTTGCTTTATCTGAAAAATTTTGAACAGCTCGCCGGGGAACGTGGTCAGAATTATTAAAGATTCCTAGTAGTTATTGGAATCAAGTCGGTTGGCATCTTTTACGCTGACAGTCCAATGAAAGGAAAATGCTATGATGAAAACACTCGAAGTGATGGGCGAAGCGATTCGCAACCCGAAGCATCCGTTTCGCAAAGCGCAACATCATTCCAAAAAGTCGCTCAAGAACCGTCATGAGCGGCGTAAAATCAGGGAGTATCTCCAACTCGGCGACTGGCTGGGCGAGGAAATGGCTTGAACCAACGGCGGCGAACAAATCGCCGCTGTTTTCATTTCCAACCGCCGGTGCCGCAGCCGAAAAACGACTCGGGGCATGAAGTCGGCGATGGATTTTTCGCCCCCGGTTGGAAATGCCAGGTTCCAGCCAATTTCCAACTTGTCAGATTGGATCTTTCTGTTTTTCTGAGAAAGCGGGGGGGGGGTGATGGTCATATCGCGAACTTTTCCAAAAAATAACCAGCCGTCCAATTGCAAATCATTTGCAATTGGCGTTTGAAAAAGAAGATCCGCCCGGTCGTTTCGGCCGGGCGGCAGAGAAAAATTACTTCATTAACAGCATCTGGCGCGCACGCTTGATGGCGGTGGTCATGCGGCGTTGGTAGTGCGCCGGCAGACCGGTGTATTTGCGCGGCAGAATGCGCCCCTGGTCGGTCACAAAGGTGCGGAGCAGGGTCACGTTTTTGTAGTCGAGCGCGTCGAGGGTGAAGTCAATCTTCGGCTTCGGACGCGGGGTGCGTTTTTCCGTGGACCGCCGGTTGCCGCGTTTGTCTTTCTCGGTGTTGGTTTTGCGTGGCATACTTACTTGATCTCCTTATGCAAGGTGTGGCGGCGGAGAGCGGGATTGTATTTTTTGACTTCCAGCTTTTCCGTCTGCAACTTCTTGTTGCGGGTGGTGGTGTAGCGCGACGGCGATTTGCCGGTTTTGCGCGCCTCGGTGCATTCGATGGTGATGACTTCTCGCGGCATAAATTATATTATTCCTTTTCCTTCGGCTTGATTTCTTCGCTCTCTTCACCCTCCTCGACATCGCCTTCCACGGTGGTGCTGACAGAATCAATCGTGCCCAACTGGCCGAGCCGGCGCGATTTTAACGCGCCCTCGCGTTCCAGTTGCGCCTGCGCCTCGACCGTGAAACGCGTCCACGGGATCGCCTCCAGGCGCGCGCGCGGAATCGGCTTGCCCGTCAGTTCGCAGACGCCAAAGGTCTTTCGCTCGATGCGCTTGAGCGCCTCCTCGATTTCAAACACCGCGTCCTGGTCGGACGACAGCAGGCTCAAGGCGAAATCGCGGTCAAAATTATCCGTGCCGGAATCCGCCATGTGCAGGCTGTAACCGGCCATTTCCTGGGCGGAGTCGGCGGCGAGGCCGCTCATCTGCTTGACGAGCTGCTCGCGCAGTTCCAGCAGGTGGAGGCAGAATCGCTGCCATTCCGGCTTGACTTTTTTCAGGTCCGGACCGGCGTTCGCCCTGGCAACGGGCCGGCCGAGAATCGACGACGACGTGGCGACGGCGTTCGTGCCACGCGGGGCGGCTTTCTTGATTTCTTTTTTCTTCGCGATCACAGTTCAAAAAATTGGTTCCGGCCAGATCACCAAACCCGGCCAATGCTTGCTTCATTCAAAGGGGCGGGAATGTAGCAAAGCGGCATAAATAAGCCACTAAAATTTTTAGCTATTTTCAGGCGGCCAATGGCACCGGTTTGCAGGGCTGCAAGCGGCACCGGCAGTTGCATGGGTTTGAGCATGAAATTAAATTCTTGAAGTTTGACCCATCATCAGCCCGCAGCAAAATTCACCCCTTCTCAATGCACGCATACGCGTTGTGATTGTGGATGCTCTCGTAATTTTCCGCCTCGACCTTATACCATGTCACCAGCGGATGCGCGTTCAGCCGCAACGCCACGTTGCGCACCAGGTCCTCCACGAACACCGGGTTTTCATACGCCCGTTCCGTCACCGCTTTTTCGTCCTGCCGCTTCAGCAGCGCGAACAGCTCGGAACTCGCCGACGCCTCCACGATTTCGATCACGTCCTCGATCCACACCGGCTTTTTGAAGCGCAGCGCCACCGTCACCTCGCCGCGCTGGTTGTGCGCGCCGTATTTTGCAATCGCCTTCGAGCACGGGCACAGCGTCGTCACCTTCGCCTTCACCGTCAGCACAAAATCCGTCTCCACGCCGCACGCCGCCGCGTCGAACCGCGCGATGTAATCCATCAAGCTTTCCTTGCGCGACACCGGCGATTGCTTGGACATGAAATACGGGAACTCGATCTCCAGGTGCGATGTCGCCGAATTCAATTTTTTCCGCAGCGACTGCAAGATGTCCGAGATGTTCTCGACATGAATGACGTTGCCGTGCGCGTTCAGCACTTCGACGAACCGGCTCATGTGCGTGCCCTTGAACTCCTTCGGCAGGTCCACAAACATTCCAATGGTGGCAACGGTGTTCTGGAAGCTGTGCGCCTTGTCGCGCACCTGGATCGGGAAGCGCAGACCGCGCACGCCGACCTTGTCAATGCGCAGTTCGCGGTGGTCGCGCTCGCTCTGCTTGTCGTCCAGTTTCACTGGCGGCCTTTTAACCAATCGAGACATGACAACATAATAACAGTTTTGCCGAATTTGGCAAAAAGTTCTCTTGAAAAGCCGGGCGCGTCTGACAACTTGCCGGTGAGCATGAAAGGGCTTTGCACCGCAATTTTTTCCGTCACGCTGTTTCTCTCCCAGGCCGATGCCGGAACTTTCCGCGTCGCCGCCTACAACGTCGAAAATTATCTGGATCAGCCGACGGAATCACGACCGCACGTCAAATCGCCCGAGGCGAAGGCCAAAATCCGCGAGAGCATCCGCGCGCTGAACCCCGACGTCCTGGCGCTCGAAGAAATGGGCGGCACCAATGCGTTGCTCGAACTCCGCGCGTCGCTCCAGTCCGTCGGCCAGGACTTTCCATTCTGGGAGCACATCCGGAGTTTCGACACCAACATTCACGTCGCCGTGTTGAGCAAGCTGCCCATCGTCGCCCGCCGCCCGCACACGAATGAATTTTTCCTGCTCGACGGCCGCCGTTTCCAGGTCAAACGCGGATTTGCGGAAGTGGACATTCAAGCCGCCACCAACTTCACCTTCACGCTCCTCGTCGCGCATTTGAAATCGCATCTCGCCACGCCCGACGCCGACGAAACTGAGGAGCGTCTCGGCGAGGCGAAAGTCCTGCGCGGCATCATTGACGCGCGGTTCGCAAGGGATCCGAACGCCAACCTCGTCGTTCTCGGCGATTTCAACGACACCAAAGACTCCACCGCGACGCGCGAGGTTGTCGGACACGGAAAATTCAAGCTCACCGACACGCGTCCCGCCGAGCGCAACGGCGACACCGCGCCCGGCGAGCCGCCGTATTTCGAGCCGCGCAATGTCGCGTGGACTTACTTTTACGGCCGGAACGACACCTACGCGCGCATTGACTTCATTTTGCTGAGCCCCGCGATGAAAAGAAGCTGGCTGGCGGACGAAACCTTCATTCCCGCCATTCCGAACTGGGGCACCGGCTCGGACCACCGGCCGATCGTCGCCGGCTTCACGACCCAATGAAGCCGCGAACCGCGCAACCCGGCGGCAAGTCAAACGCTAACCCAACAGGGCTGGATTTTGATTGCACGTCCTTAAAACGAGTTCGCCAAAAATGGTGTTGGCCCAGGCGAACCAGGAGCGGGTGAATTTTTTGGGGTCATCCTTGTTGAACGCCTCGTGCATGAAGCCGGTTCCGGCGTGGGTTTTTTGCAAGGTCGTCAGGCACTGCTTGATTTCCTGATCGCTGGTGGCGGTCAGGCCCTGCACGATCAACCCCAGCGGCCAGATCATGTCCATGCCGACGTGCGGTCCGCCCGGACCGTTGGCGGCCCTGCCCTGGCAGTAATATGGATTCGCGTCGGACAAAACGAGCTGGCGCGTGTGCTGATAAATTTTATCGCCGGCCTTGACCGCGCCGAGATAAGGCAGCGACAGCAGGCTTGGAACATTGCCGTCGTCTATGCAGTAATGGTTGCCGTAGGCGTCCACCTCGTAAGCATAGACGTATCCGAGCTGGGCGTGATGCACGATGGCATGTTCGTGCAACGCCTGCCCCACTTCATCCGCGAGCGCGCGACACTGGCCGGCCAGGGCCGTGTCATGCGAAATTTGTTCCAGCATTTCCGCCGCCTGCTGCAGGCTGACCACGGCAAAAAAGTTCGCCGGAACCAAGAAGGGGAAAATCGTCGCATCATCGCTCGGTCGGAACATCGAGCAAATCAAGCCCACCGGCTTGCTCGGATTGCCGTAACCGCGGCCGGCCAGGGTGTCCGACTGAGTCTCCGTGCGGCGTTGGAAGTGATAAGACCCTTTGCCGTTTTTGCGCTGTTGTTCGCGAAACGTCTGGACGATTTTTGAAACCGCCTCACGCCACGCATCATCGAAGGGAGCGGTGTCTTTGGAAGCTTTCCAATAACCATAGGCCAGACGCAGCGTGTAGCACAGCGAATCCACTTCCCACTTGCGTTCATGCACGCCGGGCTTCATGTCGGTCAAATCGCTTTTCCATTCGCTCACCTTGTTTTCGTCCTTGTAAAAGGCGTTCGCGTAAGGATCCTTGAGCACGCAGCGCGTCTGCCGGTTGATGACGCCGGCGATCAACTGCTGAAGCTGCGGATCCTCGTGCATCAGCGGCAGGTATGGCCAGACCTGCGCCGAGCTGTCGCGCAGCCACATCGCGTCAATGTCGCCGGTGATGACGTAAGTGTCGGGCCGGCCATTGACGACCTCGAAATCCACGGTGGTGTCCAGCGTGTTCGGAAAACAGTTGCCGAACATCCACGCCAGCTCCCGGTTGCCGATGGACGACTGGACGCGCTTGATGGTGCGTTCCACGGCGGGGCTTTTGAATTTTCGTTTTGCTGCCGGGATGCGCACGACGGGAAAATCCGTTTCCGCCGCCAAGGTCAGCGAAGGTGCCAGCATCAGGCTCGAAGCGATCAGGGAAGAGTTCTGGATGAATTGTCTGCGATTCATAGTGCGAATGCAGAATAGTTACAATCTTGCGGTTGCACAATCAAGCTTTCTGCAAAGCCCGTTTTTTTGCCCCGGACTTGCCGGAGTTGAAACGTCCGTTGAAATCCGGCCACGCAAAGCTGTCCCAGCAATCCGCCAGCCGGATGGTCACAGACATTGTGAAAGACTGACGCAAAATCAAAAATCAATTCAGCGGCACGCCACGGCGCAGGAAGGTCGGCACGTCCAGGTCTTCGCCGTTGTGCTTCGTCGGCTCGCTTTTGTCGAACCGGCCTTTGGAGACGATCGTCAGCGGCAGTTGCGTCTGCACCGGCTTGACCATCCCCCTCCGCGAGCGCTGGGTGCGCGCCACCATGACTTCGCGCACACCGGGAGCCGTGCCGGCCACGTGGGTTTCCGCCCGCGCGGTCACGTTCGTCGGCGCGACGTTCTGCCTTGCCGCGATGATGGCGACGCAGAGCTTGTCCTTCAACGCCGTGTCCACCGCCGCGCCCATGATGATCTGGGCGTGGCCGCACTGGCGTTTCACCTGGTCCATCACCCGATGGATCTCGGCCATCGTCAAATCCTTGCCCGCCGTCAGGCTCACGAGCACGGCATCGGATTCCGCGAGCGCGTGGCCTTCGTCGAGGAGCGGATGCGCAAGGATGCTTTCCACGACTTCGCGCGCCCGGCCCGCGCCGGCGGCCTCGACAAACGCAAAGGCGTTCTCGGCATGGCGGTCGCGGAGGAACGCGCACAAGTCGGCGAAGTGAACTTGAATCAGTCCGGGCCGCGTGAGCAGTTGCCACACGCCGCGCACGCCTTCGAGAAGAAAGCCGCCGATGACGCGGAAGGTTTCGAGCAGGCTGGTGTTCTCGTCAATCAGCTTGAAAATTCTCTGGCTCGGCAGGCAGATCACGCCGTCGGCGACGGCTTTTAATTGTTCCAAACCCTGCTGCGCCTGCGCCTCGCGGCGGTTGCCTTCGCAGTCGAACGGCAGCGTGACGAACGCCAGCACGAGCGCGCCGGCCTCGTGCGCGGCCTTGGCCAGCACGGGGCTGATGCCGCTGCCCGCGCCACCGCCGAGTCCGGCGAGGATGAAGACGACGTTCGCACCTTCGCAGGCGTTTTTGAGCGTGGAAAACTGCTCCTCGGCCAGCGCGCGCCCGCGGTCGGGATCGCCGCCGGAGCCGAGGCCGCGAAACAATTTGTTTTCGAGATGGATTTTCACCGTGGCCGGCGACCCGGCGAACGCGCCGGCGTCGGTGTTGATGGCCGCGAACTGCGCGGCGGCAAATTCGGACGTGGCCAGCGGGCCGAGCAGGGCAATGCCGGCGTTGCCAACGCCGAAAATTCTCACGACCGGCGCGGCGGCCGGTTCCGGCGTGGGGCTGGATGACAAATCATTTTCCATAACCGGCCTTTCAGTTGCGCGGGGCGAAGAACTTTCCGAATGCCTCCTTGAGATTGGTCGCGAGGCCGGGCCGCGCGGCGCGCTTGCGCAGCTTGAGCGAGCCGAATTTCACGAGGCCGATGGCGGTGGCGAACTCCGGCTGTTCGAGCGCGGCGGTCAGGCCGCTGATGGCGGCGGCATGGCCGGGCGCGACGTTCATCTGAAACACGTTTTCCGCGAGCGGCACGAGGCCGGGCACGCGCGAGCCGCCGCCGCAGAGAAAAACGCCGGCGCGCAGATAATCCGTGAGGCCGGCGCGTTCAAGATCCTGCGCGATAAGCTGGAAAATCTCCTCGAGGCGCAGCGACATGATGCGCTGCAGATGCCCGACGTTGATGCGCTTGAGTTCGAGGCCCAACTCGTTGGTGAGGCTGATGGTCTGGCCCTTCGCCGCGTCGGTGACGAGCGCGGAGCCGTATTCGATCTTCAGTTTTTCGGCGCGGCTCAACGGAACTTTCAGGCCGTAGGCGAGGTCGTTGGAAACGTGGTCGCCGCCGACCGCCAGCACGCCAGAATGCCGGATGACGCCGTTGGAATAAACAACGTATTCCGTGGTGCCGCCGCCGATGTCAATGACCAGCGCGCCGAGCTCCTTCTGCTCGTTCGACAGGAGTGCGAGCGCCGTGGCGATGCCGTTAAAGACCACGTCATCCACTTCCAGCGACGTGGCGCGGACGAGGCGGACGACATTTTGCAGGCGGTTGGCATGGCCGTGGATGACGTGCATGTCCACTTCCAGCCGTGCACCGAGCATGCCGACGGGATTCATCACCCCGTCCTGGCCGTCCACAAAAAAATGCTGCCGCACGGCGTGGACCACGGTGTTCTCGGCGGGCAGATTGATGGCCTTCGCGTTTTTGACAACGTCCTCAACGTCCTCCGCTGAAATCTCCCGGTCTGCCGAAACCACGGGATGCACGCCGCGGTTGTTGAAGCCGCGGATGTGCCCGCCGCTCACGCCGAGATACACGCTGCGGATCTCCACGTCGGCCATCTGCTCGGCTTCGAACATCGCCGCGCGCAAATCCTCCTCGACCTGTTCGGGATTGATGATCTCGCCCTTGCGCACGCCGCGCGAGCGCGCCTGGCCGAGGCCGATGATGTTCAGCGCGCCGTCGGCGTTCTGTTCGCCGACCACGACACAGATTTTTGAAGTGCCGATTTCGAGGCCGGCAATGATGTTGGAATCGTCAAACATTTTTCCTCCGGGGTTTCAGGGGTTTCACCATTTTCGGCGTCACGACCGGTGCGGCGCTGGCCACCGTCCAGCGCACCGGCACGTTGTTGGCCACCGCCAGGTCCGCCGAGGCGATGGATTTCTGCTGCTGCAAACCGAGGTTGTAAATTTGCTGCCAGCGCCCCAGCTGCTGGTCCAAATTATCGAGGCCGAACGTGACTTCACAGCCCTGTCCCGTGGTCGCCACAAGCACGCCCGGCGCGGAAACATCCACGCGCTGCAAATCCACCAGCCCGGCCATCGGCGACCGGTCAAACGCCACGATCAACCGCAGCGCCGCCTGCACCTGCGGCAGTTCAAGGCGGCGGCCCGGCTGCAACTGGAAATAATTCACGCCCGCAATCACCGGCAACTGGGGGTTGATCTGCGCCAGCGGCACCGTGCAAACGCGCGGATCCAATGGCTCCATCACCATGCCGTCCGCATCAAGCTGAAAAACGGAAACGACAATGGCGCCGCCCGCGTCGGCGCGCGGCACGTTGACCTGCGCAATCGGGTCGCGCTCCGTCACGCGGATTTTCAATGTGCGCGGCAGCACGCGCTCGACGGAAACCGAGTCAATCTCCGGCACGAGCTCCAAATTGCGCTTCACCGCCGCGAGATCCAGCCCGATGAGATTGGCCCCCCGCTTCACGCCCGTCCAGCGGCGCAGCTGTTCCGGCGCAATTTTCCCGTCCGTCTGCACGTCAATCTGCTGGATTGCAAAATCGGCGTTGTCATAGACGAACGCGTTGAGCGTCACCTCGCCGACGCGCCAGAGCAGATACAGCCCGAAAAAAGTCCCGCACAGGACGAGGAGCGAAATGGTTCCCAGCCGCGCGCGGTTTGCTCGCACCTGGTCGGAGCGCAGCTTCACGTCCAGCACGTGGTTGCGGTGCAGGCGGCGGTTTTTAGTTTGTTCGCGTCTAAACCACATTTCAAGATGAGCAATTCAAAATGCAGCCGGGGCGGCCGGGGCGCTGTTTCATTTTTGCATTTCTAGTTTTTCATTCCCTTTGCAGCGCCAGGTCAACCATGCGCTGGCACAGCTCGGCGTAATTCATCCCCGCCGCCGCCGCCGCCTTGGGCAGCAGGCTCGTTTCCGTCATGCCCGGCAGCGTGTTCACCTCCAGCACCACGGGCGAGCCGTCCGCGCGCACCATCACGTCCACGCGGGCATAATCGCGCCCGCCGACGGCCTTGAACGCCCCAAACGCGGCTTCCTGAATCCGCTTTGTTGTCGCCGCGTCAAAATCCGCCGGGCAAAAATACTCCGTCGCGCCCGCCGTGTATTTATTTTTGTAATCGTAGCTGCCGGCTTTGGGCCGCACTTCGACCACGGGCAGAACTTTCCCGCCGAGAATTCCCACCGTCGTCTCGCGCCCCGCAATTTTTTCCTCGGCCACAATCTCCGAATCAAATTCCAGCGCCGCCGCCAGCGCGTCTGGCCAGTCTTCGACGCGCTCGACAAAATGCAGCCCGACACTGGAACCCTGCCGCGCCGGCTTGACGACCAGCGGCGGTGAAAAATTTTCCGGAAACGGCGCGGCGGGCGAATTCGCCGTTAAAAACCTGGCCGTCGGCACGCCCGCCTCGATGCAGCTTTGCTTCGTCAGCACCTTGTCAAACGCGATGCGGCTCGCCTCCGCGCCGCAGCCGGTGTAAAGCGCGCCGAGCGCGTCCAGTTGTTTTTGCACCGTGCCGTCCTCGCCGTAGGTGCCGTGCAGCGCCAGAAAAACCACCTCCGTCTTCGGCGGCAGAATCCAGTCCGGCGTGCGCGGGTCCAGTTCCTGCACGTCATGGCCGAGCGAGCGCAGCGCCTGCACGACCGACGCGCCCGAGCGCAGCGAGACTTCGCGCTCGGCGCTCGTCCCGCCCAGCATGACGGTGATGTTCAACCTGCGGCTCATTCTTCGCCAATGATTTCAATTTCCAGATGCAAATCTATTCCGCGTTCCGCCTTCGCCTGCGCCTGCAAAATTCCGATCAGCTCCAAAATTTCCACCGCCGTCGCGTTGCCGTCGTTGACCAGAAAATTGCCGTGCGCCTGCGAAATTTTTGCGCCGCCGACGCGCGCGCCTTTCAAGCCGAGTTCGTCAATCAGCCTGCCCGCCGGAATCGTCGCCGGGTTTTTGAACATGCAGCCGGCGCTCGGCGCGGCAGGCTGCGAGCTCCAGCGCTGCTGGCTGAACGCGCTCATGCGCTGCGCGACGGATTCCACCGAATCCGGCCGCCCGCGCAGCACCGCGCCCAGCGCGACGTGATCTTTCAGCGTCGCGCAGCCGCGATAGGCGATTGACAGCTCCGATGGCAAAAACTCGCGCACGCTGCCATTGAAATCCATCAGCCGCACGGACTCGACGGCGTCAAACGTCGCGCCGCCCATCGCGCCGGCGTTCATCCGCAGCGCGCCGCCGACGCTGCCGGGAATGCCTTCGAGAAATTCCAGGCCGCTCAAACCGTTCCGGCGCGCCTCGGCCGCGACGTTTTTCAACCGGGCGCCTGCGCCGCAGCGCAGCCGCTCGCCGTCAATTTCAATTCTGGAAAACTCCGGCTGCGCCAGGCAGATGACCATGCCGCGAAAACCGCCGTCGCGCACGAGCAAATTCGAGCCGCGGCCCAGGATGAAAAACTTGACGCCGTGTTCGCCGCAAAATTTCAGGATCGCCGCGAGATCCGACGACGACGACGGTTCGACATACACGTCCGCCGGCCCGCCGACGCGCAGGGTCGTGTGCTTCGCCATCGGCTCGTCGCGGCGGATGACCGTCTCGGATGAAACCCGTCCGGCGATCTCATCGGCGATGGCTGGTGATTCGAGGTTCGTCATGCGGCGGAAATTTTTTGCGGTCCGGCACCGGCGGCTGCCGGTCCGGCCTGGCCACGCGTCAGCAGAGTCGTGCCTTGCTCGGTGACCGGCGCATCAACAGCATTGAACGACAGGCGCAAAATGTTCGAGGCGATCTGCCCGGCGGATTTCGGCGCGTGCCAGAGACCGAGCGCGGCGTTTATTTTGGCGCGGACCGAACTGTCTTCGACAAGTTCGACCAGGATGGCGGCGACTTTTTCCGGCGTGGAATGTCGTTGTTCAAGCAGTCGGGACGCGCCGCTCATCGCATAAATCCGCGCGTTGAAAAACTGGTGGTTGTCCGCCGCCGCCGGAAACGGCACGAGCAGGGACGGCAGCCGCATGGCGGCGATTTCCGCGAGCGACGACGCGCCGGCGCGGCTGACGGCGGCGGTCGCGGCGCCGAGCGCCAGGTCCATTTCCGCGAGAAACGGTTTGACGGCGGCATCAACGCCCAGCGCGGCGTAAGCGGATTTCACCTTTTCAAAATCATTCGCGCCGGTGAGGTGCAGCCATTGCCAGTTTTTCCGCGCCAGCAGCGGCAGCGCGGACAGCACCATCGCATTCAAGCCGCTGGCACCCTGACTGCCGCCAACCACCAGAATGACCGGACGCCCGGCATTCAAGCCCAGTGCCACGCGACATTCGGCGGCGTCTCGGATTTGAAACTGCGGACGGACGGGCGTGCCGGTGGGCGTGACCTTGCGCGCTTTCAACCGCGCGGCAGCTTCGGGAAAGCCGACGAACGCCTCATCCACAAACCGCGCGAGAAAGCGGTTGGCCCGGCCGGGAATGGTGTTGGACTCGTGCAGAAAAGTTTTCACGCCCATGTCCTTCGCGACAAAAACCGGCGGCGCGCTGGTGAAGCCGCCCATCGCCAGCACTGCGGAAGGTTTGCGCTGGCGGAAAATTTTCCGCGCGGCAAACAACGATTTCACAAAGCTGTTGACGAAGGAAAAATAATTCCGGTTTTGCAGGCCGACGGCGGGCAGCGTGAAAATGTCCATGCCATGCGCGGATTTCACGGCCTGCTGGTCCACGTCCTTCGGCGAAATGAGCAGCGCCACGTCGCAGCCGTGCTGCTTGAGCTGTCCGGCGACGGCGAGGCCCGGAAAGAGATGGCCGCCCGTGCCGCCACACGCGATGGCGACAAACGGATTTTTTTCAGGATTTGAATTCATGCTGCCTTGGCGGCAAAGGGATTGTCGTTGGAAACCAAGTCCGACGCGGAAACTTTTGCGGGCACGGCCTGGCGCGCGATGCTCAACAAAATGCCGACACACGTCAGCATCGCCAGCAGGTTCGAGCCGCCGTAGCTGATGAACGGCAGCGGCAGCCCCTTGTTCGGCAGCGCGCTGGTGACGACGCCGATGTTGATGGCGGCCTGCAGGCTGATCAGCAGCGTGATGCCGGTCGCGAGCAGGGTGCCGAAAGTGTCCTTCGCGTGCAGCGCGATGTAAATGCCGCACAGCGCGATGACGACGAATGCAACAATGACGAGCAGCGTGGCGACCAGGCCAAGTTCCTCGCCGATGATGGAAAAAATGAAATCGGTGTGATGCTCCGGCACGAAGCCAAGTTTTTGACGGCCGTTGCCGAGGCCAAGGCCGCTCCAGCCGCCGGAACCGAGTGCAATCATCGCCTGATACGCCTGATATCCGACGCCATCCTTGCTCTGTTCCAAATCCCACCAACTGAAAATGCGTTTCATGCGCATCGGGTCGTGGAAGATGGAGAAGGCAATGCCCGCAACGGCAATCGGGACAGGAATGAGGATCTTTTTCCAGTCCACACCGGCCATCAGCAACACGCCAACGCTGACGGCGGCCATCAGAATGGTCGTGCCGCGGTCGGGTTCGATGAAAATCAGGCCGAGCATTACGCCGATAATGGCGACGGGAAAAAGGATCCCCCGGGTGAACGTGAGCATCCGGCGATGGAACCGGTCACCATACCAGGCCAGGGCCAGAATAAGCGCAATTTTACCGAGTTCCGAAGGTTGCAGCCGGGTGCCCCCCGGCAGGATGAACCACCGGTGCGCTCCATTGGTTTTTTTGATGAACCGCTCCGGCAAATGGGGCAGATGCGGAAACGGATACACCAAACAAAGCAGCAACAGGGCAAAAATGAAAAGTGAGAAAACCGCTTCCTGGCGCTTGAGCAGTTGATAATCCATGGAAACCGCCGTCACACAAGCCACGAAGCCGAACGCGCACCAGATGAGCTGCATCATCAAATAGTGCGCGCCGACCTGCGTCATGCTGGAGCTGTAAAGCATCACCAGCCCCAGTGCGAGGAGGCTGGCGACGCAAAACGCCAGAATTGTGACGGCGACTTTCATTTCAACTTTTCAAAAATGCCAGCCGCGTTCACACGCGGTTACTTGCCTGGCACGGGTGCCGGCGCGGCCGGAGCCGGGGCGGAAACCGGCGGCAGTGCAGGCGCGGCGGTGGCGTCCGCCGTCGGCGCGGGCGCGGCGGCTTCGGCCTTCGCCGGAACTTTCAATTTCTCACCGACCTTGATTTTGGTCGTGGTCAAATTGTTCGCCGCTTCGAGCGCCTTGATGGTGGTGCCGTGTCTTTTGGCAATCTTGCTGAGCGTGTCACCGGACTTGACGGTGTAAAGTTCACCGCCCGCCTCGGTGGCACCCGCAACCGCCACCGGCGCGGCCTCGGCAGATTTCGCAGAACCCGGAATGACCAGCTTCTGTTTGACGTGTAATTTCTTGGGATCCACACCGGGATTCGCCGCTACGAGCGCCTTGAGCGAAACGCCATTTTTCTTGGCGATTTTGGCCAGCGTGTCGCCCTGGACGACGACGTATTCCGGGCCTCCGGTTTCAACGGCCTGCGGCGCGGTCACCGGCGGCGGCGTCACGACCGGCGGATTCGTCGCGATTGGCGGCATTGGCACCGGTGGATTCGTGTCCACGACCGGTGGATTCGTTTCCGTCATCGCCGGCGGATTCGTGTCCACGATGGGTGGATTGATCTGGGCATCGGGATTTTCGCGCTTGCAACCCTGGATAAGCATGGCGACGAGGCCGGTGACGCTCACGGCGAGCACACAAAAGACAGCGAGCTTGAGGCGGGAACGGCGCTGGCTTTGTTGTTCGAGCAGCGAGCCCTTGGGGACGAACGGATTCGGATTATTCATATGTTTGGCGCAAATGCGTCCTAATTTCGAGGTGATGTTTTAGTTTGAGTTATGCGCGGCGGAACTTTCCCTCGAAAAATTTCGCAACGCATTAAATTTTGCTTTGTTTTTTTGGAGACGGCCTTGAACCGGTCGCGGGCAACACAACCGGCAGAAAGATGAAATGTTGAAACACTCTCGCTGGCCGGCGCACGCCTTTGCCGCTCCATGCCAATTGATAGCAACCGCGCGCCCTCCGCGCAAGCAGCAAAGCGCCGATTTTCAATGTTTGTTTCGCAGTTCATCCTCTTCCGTTCACCGCAATTTCAGCGTCGCCAGCGCGACCACCGCGCACAGCACGCACAAAATGTAAAACCGCATCACCACCTGCGACTCATACCAGCCTTTTTTTTCAAAATGATGATGCAGCGGCGCCATCAGAAAAATCCGCTGGCCGGCGCCCGTCCGCAGCCGCGTGAACTTGAACCAGCCGGTCTGCAGCATCACCGACACCGCCTCGGCTACAAACACGCCGCCGGCAATGACCAGCACGAACGGCTGGTGGATCAGCACCGCCACGATGCCAAACGCGCCGCCCAGCGCGAGCGAGCCGGTGTCGCCCATGAACACCTGCGCCGGATGGCAGTTGAACCATAAAAAACCCAGACCGGCGCCGATGAGCGCCGAACAAAACACCGTCAGCTCACCCGCGCCCGGCACATAAGGTATCTCCAGATACGCCGCCGCTTTTATGTTGCCCGCGAGATAAGTGAAAAACAAAAACACAAATCCGACAATCAACGTGCAGCCGATGGCCAGGCCATCCAAGCCATCGGTCAAGTTCACCGCATTGGAACTGCCGACAATCGTCAGCATCACCACCGCGACGCCGGCCACCGCCCCGACGTGAATTGGATATTTGTAAAACGGGAGCATCAGGCTCGAAACCAGATTGCTGTGCCAGACCGACTGGTTCGCCAGCAAATGCAGCTCGCTTTTCGCCGGCAGGTTCCACAGGTAACCCCCCACGAACGCCGCCAGCACAAACTGGGTTATCAGCTTCACCTGCGGCGGCGTGCCCCCGCCGCTCTGCTTCAAAATCTTCGCGTAGTCGTCGTAGAAACCGAGGCCCGCCAGCACCAGCACCGAGAGCATGGTCAATTCCACCTGTGCATTCCACTGCGTCCACAGCATCGTTGAAAACAAAAGCGCCACGACGATCAAGATTCCGCCCATCGTCGGCGTCCCTTTCTTGCTCAAGACCCGCGCCGCCAATCCGCCGGCCTCCTCGGCCTTGTCGGAATATTCCTGGCCGAATTTCAACTGCTTCAGCCAGCGGATGATTTTCGGACCGAGCCACCAGCTCAATGCCAGCGCCGTCACCGCCGCGCCCGCGCTCCGCACCGTGATGTAACGGAACAAACGCAGAAACGACAGGCGCGACTCCCATTCGGTGCCATGCACCCATTCCAAAATCCGCTGGCTCAAAAAATAAAGCATTTTATTTTTTCTCCGGGTTCAAAATTTCCGCGATCCGCTCCAGCCGCGACGAACGCGACGCCTTCAGCAAAACCACGTCGCCCGGCTTCAAAAAATTCTTCACCGCCCGCGCCGCCGCCTCCACGTCCGCAAATTCAATCACCCGCGTCAGGCCGGCATCGCGCGCCGCTTTCGCCGTCGCCGCCGAATTTTTTCCGATCGTGAACAACTGGCCGATCTTCAATTCCGCCGCCCGCCGGCCCACTTCCGCGTGTGCCGTCTCGCTGTGCGCGCCAAGCTCCGCCATGTCGCCCAGCACCGCCACGCGCCGGCCTTGCAGCGGCAGGTCGCACAGCGTTTCCAATGCGGCAATCATAGAATCCGCATTGGCGTTGTAACAGTCGTCCAGCACGCGCACGTCGTTCGCTTCCCAAAACTGCATCCGCCTTTTCGGCGGCTGGCATTCGGCCAGGCCGCGCTGGATTTCGGCGCGGCCCAGTCCGAGTTCCTCTCCAGACCCGATCACCAAAAGCGCATTGGTCACTTGATGGCGTCCAAGCAAATTGATTCGATACTCGCCGCAAAATTCCTGCTTCGGCGCGGCGACTTGAAACGTCACGCCGCTTTTATCCAAACGGACTTTGCCCGCGCGCCAGTCGTTTTTTTCACCAAAGCCGGCGCGGACAATCTTGGCCTTTGTCCGCGCCGCGATTTTTTCCACCCACTCGCCGTCGCCGTTCAAAAACAATTTTCCGTCCGCCGGCAGCAGTTCCGCCAGCCAGCCTTCTTCCTGCGCCACGCCCGCGACGTCGCCAAAAAATTCCAGGTGTTCGCGGCCGATGTTCGTGATGATGCCGAATTTCGGATGGATCATTTTCACCAGCGGCGCCAGTTCGCCCGGATGGTTCGTGCCGGCTTCCAGCACCGCCGCCTGATGTGTTTTGTCCAATCGCAGCAAGGTCGCCGGCACGCCGATGTCGTTGTTGAAACTCGCCTCGCTCCACAGCGTCGGAAATTTCTGGCGCAGCACCGACGCGAGCAGTTCCTTCGTCGTCGTCTTGCCGTTCGAGCCGCCAACGGCGACCACCGGCAGCGAATAATCTTGCCGGTAGGCCGCCGCCAGCTTTCCGAACGCGACACGCACATCATCCACCACCAGCACCGCGCATTCGGGCAGCGTGGCCGGCACTTCTTTTCTCTCGACGACAACCGCCGCCACGGCTTTGGCGGCAACTTCGTTCAAAAAATCATGGCCGTCGAATTTTTCGCCCTTGATGGCGAAGAACAAATCGCCCGCCTTCGCCGACCGGGAATCGGTGCTGGCGTTTTTGACTTTCGATCCGCCCGCGCCGGATTTGATTTCGGCACCACAGGCTTCGGCCACAAATTTCAAAGAGCGTTCTTCCACAAAATTATTTCAGCAGAAAAGTCACGGTCACCACCGCCGTGATGGTTTTGTCCAGGGAACTCGTGTCATTTTCACCGCCGCCGCTGGTGTCGGTTTCGTGCAGCGGCGTGATTTGAAACACGCCCATTTCCGCGTCGTGCAAACTGGCGATGCTCCGGCCGCCCTGCGCCGCGATTTGCTCGGCGCGGACGCGGGCGTCCTTGGTGGCGTCGGCGAGCATCTCAATTTTCTCCCCGGCAACCTTGGTGTAAAGAAACTGCGGCGGCTCGGTGGTGAATAAAACCCCCTGCTCGACCAGCGGCGTCGTGTCGAGCTGCGCAAGCCGGCCCACATCGGATGATTCGACGCGGACCGACTGGGTCAAACGATAGCCCGTCGTGCGTTCCTGTCTCCAGCCATCGGGATCTTTAATTGTGGCTTTGAGTTCCATGATGCCAATGGGTTTTAATACAAAGTTGGTCACCGCGTTGCCGCTCAAAAACTGTCCGACTTTCGCGGCGTCGGCTCCGAGCCTTTGCTGCGCTTCCAGCAGCGTCGGCGCTTCGGTCATGAACGAGCCTTTCCAGACGACCAGGTCGGACTGGACGTTTTTGCGGGTCGAACCTTTCGCGGTGATGAACTGGGAATTTTTTATCTTCACCCACGCGGTCGTGCCCAGCATCGAGGACAAAACGAGCCCGGCGGCGAGGAACAGGCCGGCCAACATGCCAAACAGTTGCGGACGGGATTCGTTCATGGCGTCTGGCCCTCTCGTGAAAGGGTTCCGGCGACCAGCGGCGGCGCATTCGTCGCCAGATTCGAGTCCGCCGGAATGTTCAAATAACTCGCGCAGCGCTCGGCGATGTCGCGGAACACCGGGCCGCAGACTTTGCCGCCGTAATAACCCTCCTTCGGCTCGTCCATCACGACGGAGATGCACAGCTCCGGATGGTCCGCCGGGAAAAAACCGATGAACGAAGAAATGTATTTGCCGGGAACATAAGCGCCGTTCTCCGCCTTCTGCGCCGTGCCGGTTTTGCCGGCGACCACATAATCCTTCAACGCCGCTTCCGCCGCGGTGCCCTCTTTGGTTGCAACGGTTTTCAAGGCCTGGATCATCTCCCTGCTCGCGCTCTCGCTGATGACCTGGCGGACGCGCTGCGGCGCGTAGCGTTCCACCACGCCGCCGTCATGCTCTTGCAAACGGCTCACGATCATCGGCCGCATCAGGCAGCCGCCGTTGGCAATCGCCGCCATCGCATAAAGCATTTGCAACCGCGTCACCGCCACGCCTTGGCCCATCGGAATTTGTGCGATGGAAACCTTGCTCCAATTTTTCACCGGATACAAAATCCCGCGCGCCTCGCCCGGCAGCGGAAGGCCCGTGCGCTGGCCGAAACCATAATTCCACGCGTAAGCGAACAGGCTTTGCGCGCCGAGCTTGATGCCGATTTTCGCCGCGCCAATGTTCGATGACTTGGTGATGATCTGCTCGGCCGTCAAAGCTCCAAAACCGGACGACTCGGCTTCGTGCAGGAGTCTACCCGCGTAGAAAAAACGCCCGTGTTCACAATCAATGGTGTCCGTCATTTTCACCAAGCCGTCGTTCAACGCGCCGGAGACAACAACGATTTTGAACGTCGAACCCGGTTCCATGACATCCGTGATGACGCGGTTGCGCGTTTCCGGCGAAATGGTGTTCGGCTGGTTCGGATCGTAATTCGGCAGCGAGGCCAGCGCCAGAATTTCGCCGGTGCGCGGGCGCATGACGATGCCGGTGATGCTTTTCGGCGTGTGCTTTTGCAGCGCGTCGGCCAGCGCCGTCTCGACGATGTGCTGCACCGCCGAGTCAAGCGTCAACACCACGTCCAGGCCGTCCCGTGCATAAACATCCTCATCGCGCCAGGCCACCATTTCGCGCTGCGCCTTGTCGGTTTCCGTCACGCGCCAGCCGGCGACGCCGCTCAACTGTTTTTGCATCGCCAGTTCGACGCCGTCGCGCCCGACGATTTTGGAAACGAGACGACCGTCCAAGTTCGTCTCCTCGACCGCCGGAAAACCAACCACCTGTCCGGCCAGCGAACCGTTCGGATAAACCCGGATCTGGTCTGACTCGGAATAAACCGCGTGCAGGCGCAGATTGCGGAAGAATTCCCGGCTGGTGCGCGCCAGCACCTTGTCATCCACCCCAAAATTGAGATTCGTCATCGCCGTTGAAATCCGCTGCCAGGCTTCTTCGGGAACATTTCTGGCCAGCCGGACATAATGCAGTTCGTTCGTGACCGTTTCACCGTCGCTGTTTTTGGCGACGTAGCGGCGCGGCGTGAGTTTCTGCGCGAGCGTGGCCTCGTTGAGCTGCAGCAGCGGCGCGAGCACGCGGGCGACCGCCGCCGGCTGATTGCCGATGAGCGACGGATCGGCACAAATGGTTTTCACCGGAACGCTCGTGGCCAGAATGTTCCCGCTGGCATCGAGAATGTCGCCGCGGCGCGGTGCCTGGCGGAACTCGCGCTGCGTGTTGAGCTGCGCCTTCGCGCTCAACTCGTCGTGGCGCAAAATCTGCAGATCCACCAGCCGGTAGCCCAGGCCGGCGAACGCCGCGCCGAGAAAAATCAGCAGCAGCAGCGCGCGACGAATTTGCAGTTTGTTGTTCATCCAAAAAACGGCCGGCCGCCCGTGGCGATCGGTTCCTCACCCGACGGCGTCACGAGCGGCGGCCAAAATCATTTCTTGTTACGGCGTCAGATCGGTCATCGGCCGCTGGGCCAACTGACGCGAACCGTCTTTGTCCGGCGCGACCGGCGTTTCCGCGAGCCGCACCACCTGCAACGGCTGCGCCGGCGCCAGGCCGAGGTTCAGTTCCTTCGCCCGCCGGTCTATCATCACCGGCGAATGCAGGAACGAAATCTGGTTCGCGAGGTTTTCATTGTCGCGCTCCACTTTGGCGAGACTTTTTTCCCGCTCCCGGATCTGCGCGCCCAGCCGGTCAATCTGGTTTTTCTGCCAGACGTAGCCGATCGCCGAGCCGCAGATCAGCGAACACAGCAGCACGACCTTCAACACCGGGCCAAACCGGATCTCCGCCGACTGATTTTTTCGATTCTTCGCCATCTCAAATTTTCTCCAAAACCCGCAACTGCGCGCTGCGGGCGCGCGGATTATCTTTCAGCTCATCTTCGCCCGGCAAAATCGCCTTGCGCGAAACCCATTTCAATTCCGGCACGCATGGCTGCCGCAGCTCCGGCACATCCACCGCGCCGCTGAACGTGTAATCCCGCGTCCGTTCTCGGCCAAATTCCTTCACCACGCGGTCTTCGAGCGAGTGAAACGTGATCACCGCCAGCCGGCCGCCCGGCTTCAAAATCTTCACCGCCGCCGCCAGGCCGCGTTTCAGCGAACCGATCTCGTCGTTCACCGCGATGCGCAGCGCCTGAAAAACTTTCGTGGCCGGATGCGCCTTTTTTCCGCGGCGCGGCGCGAGCCGTTCAACCAGCTCCGCCAGTTGGCGGGTCGTCGTAAATTTCCGCGGCGCGCGGTCCTGCACCATCGCCTTCGCAAACCGCCGCGACTCGCGCTCGCCGCCCAATTCCCAAAAAATTCTCGCCAGCGCGTCGGCGTCCTCGCCGTTCACCAGGTCCGCCGCCGTCAGCGGCTGCCGGTCGTCCATCCGCATGTCGAGCGGCCCGTCGCTTTGAAAACTGAACCCGCGTTCCGCCGCATCCAGTTGCGGCGAGCTGACGCCCAGATCCAGCAGCACCCCGTCACAACTCGCCGCTGGAATCCAATCCGCCATTTCCGAAAAATTACCACGCCGGATTTCATACCGTCCGGCGAAATTTTGCGCTAACCGTTTTTTGGCGACTTCAACCGCGACGCCATCGCGATCGCACCCGAACAACCATCCCGTCGGCGAGCTCGCGGCCAGCAATTGGGCCGCGTGACCAGCTCCACCGAGCGTCCCGTCGGCGTAATGACCGCCCGGCTGCGGCTTCAGCGCGGCCAGCACCTCCGCCGCCATCACTGATTTGTGAATGAACTCTGGCACTGCGCATTTTCAACTGGATTTCAAAAGGCTGTCGCCCAAAAACTCCCACGCCTTCCGGGCGGGCGGCAACACCGGGGTCTCCACCGGCGCGACGACCCGCGACTTTACCGGCACAATCTCGATGTCCGCATCGGCCAGGTCGTTGTGAACCACCTTCACGGCATCCAGCGAAAGTTCGGGCTGCACCACGTTGGGCATCGGCGGAGCGGCCGTCTCCGGCGCACGAAACGGGTTCAGCCTGGTCGTCCAACCAGCCCGCACCAGGTTGCCGGCGGGCGCGGTCGCATTTTCTCGGTCCTTGGCCGCGACCGGCGCAGAAACTATTTTCACTTCCGGCGCTGCGGCGGGCGCGGGTTCCGCCGACTTTGGCGAAAACGGATTTTTTTCCGCGTTAAACTTTGGCAGATAAACGCGCTTGTTCCGGCAATACGCCGCCGGGTTGCCGCCGCCAAAAAAAGTCTTTCCCGCACCAAGCAAAATTCCAAAGTTCATAAATCACTCCATCATTTCAAAGGCCTTGGGCGCGAGCACCGCATCCGCCGCCTCCACATTTTCGTAACGGGCCGGATTCCAAATCTCAAAGCGGTCCAGCAGGCCGACGAGCAATGCCTCGTCCTTGATGCCCGCCGCGCCGGCCATTTCCTCTGGCAGGCAAATCCGCCCGGCCTTGTCGAGCGCCACCTGCACCGACTTGCTGCCGATAAACCGTTTCAGGACGCCTTTGTTCGTGTCGCTGTTCGGCAGCGCGTCAATGGCGGCTTTCATTTTCGCCATTTCGTCTGGCGGCAGCACCCGCAGGCACGCGCCCGCCTGATGCTTCGGCCAGAAAATCACCGTCAGCTCCGTGCCGTCGGCTTCGGGCCGCCACTTCGCCGGGATCTGGACGCGCCGCTTCTCATCAACTCCGTGCCGATAGCACGAGTTGTAATAAGTCTTCGATTGCAGCACGTCCGTCATTTTATTCACACGATTTACCAAAACCACTCAGATCACCCACAACGCCCCAATATAAACCACTTTACCCCACCCATTGTCAATCTAAATCCGCGTTAAAAGCGTGGATTTATTCAAAAGTTATTCACAATTGCCGCGAACTGTGAATTGTCAGCCCCGACGAGTCCCGTTAAGCTCGCGCCAATGCGAACCGCCGATTTCCATTTCGATCTGCCGCCCGAACTCATTGCCCAGCAGCCCGCCGCGCGCCGCGACGGTTCACGATTGTTGATTTTACACCGAAAAGACGGAAAAGTCGAGCATCGCCGGTTTCCCGAACTGCCGGAATTTTTCCAGCCCGGCGACGTTCTGGTTTTGAACGACTCGCGGGTGATCCCGGCGCGGCTGCACGGTGTGAACATCAAAACCGGCGGCCAGTTTGAAATGCTGCTGCTCGAAGAAAATACCGCGAACGACTGGTGGGCCATGATGCGCCCCGGCAAGCGCGGCAAAATCGGGACACAGATCCAATTGCAGGAAAAGAACGGCGTGCCCGCAAAAATTTTTGCGACCGTCACCGCCATGAACGCCGCAGGCCACCGCCGGCTGCAATTTTCCGGCACCGAAAATCTGTTCCAAGAACTTGAAAAACTTGGTGAGCTGCCGTTGCCGCCTTACATTGAACGCCACGGCGAACTGACCGAGGACCGGGAGCGTTACCAGACCGTTTATGCAAGATTTTCCGGTTCCGTCGCCGCACCTACGGCGGGCCTGCATTTCACGCCGGAGATTTTTGAAAAAATCCGGGGGCGCGGCGTCAAAATTTGCTTCGTCACGCTGCACGTCGGCGCGGGAACTTTTCTGCCGGTGAAAACTGAAAACGTGGCCGACCACAAGATGCACGCGGAGCGATTTGAAGTTGGCGAAGAAACCGTATCCGCCGTCAACGAAGCAAAAAAATCCGGCCGCCGCGTCATCGCCGTCGGCACCACGACTGTGCGGACGCTCGAAGCTGTTGCGCGGCAAAACGCTGGAACGCTCAATGTTCACAAGGGCAAGACCGACATCTTCATTTTTCCGCCGGCAACGTTTCAAATCGTGGATGCGCTGCTGACGAACTTTCATCTGCCGGAGTCCACGTTGCTGATGCTGGTGAGCGCCTTCGCCGCACCCGGCGAAAAATTGTGCGGACTCAATCTTGTTTTGTCAGCCTACGCGGAGGCAATTTGTGAACGCTACCGCTTCTTCAGTTACGGTGATGCGATGCTGATTTTATGAGTCCAAAGTCCAAAGTCCAAAGTCCAAAGCTACCCTTCGTGCTCGTCAACCTGGCGATGACGGCGGACGGGAAAATCGCGACGGCCAACCGCGCAGTCCACTCGTTCGGCAGCGCGCGGGATCTGGCGCATCTTTACGAGCTGCGCGCGACGGCGGATGCGGTGATGTGCGGCGCGCAAACGGTGGAAGTTTCCCGGACTATTCTCGGTGCCGGCGGCGCGAGATTCCGAAAGCAACGGCTCAACAATGGGCTGGCAGAATACAACTTGCGCGTGATCATCAGCGGCAGCGGCTCGCTTGATCCGCAGGCGGACATTTTCAACAAACAGTTTTCACCCATCATCGTCCTGACGACGAGGCGCGCTGCGGCAAAGAAACTGGCACGGCTCCGCGCGGTGGCGGACGAGGTGAAGGTTTGCGGTGCAACAGAAGTTAATTTTCGCTCCGCGCTGCACTGGCTGCACGCGAAATGGGGCGTCAACCGGCTGTTGTGCGAAGGCGGCGGCGAATTGAACGACGCGCTGTTCCGCGCCGGTCTGGTGGACGAAATCAACCTCACCATCTGCCCCATAATCTTCGGTGGCCGCACCGCGCCGACGATTGCGGATGGACTTGGTTTCCAACGGCTCACAAATGCTGCCAGATTTGAATTGACTTCGATGAAGCGCGAAAAAGCCGAGTTATTCACCGTGTTTTCGCGACGATAGAGCATTCCCAAGAATCATGTAGCGGTTTTTGAGCAATAAAAAGCTCGAAAACAAACAAGTTCTTGGAAAACACCGCTACATCTTGTAGGAACGCTCTAAAAGCAGGTTTACATATTTTCCGCTTAATTCATCGCACGGGTGGGACAGCACAAATGAGGATGTGATTTGCGCCCGCCGGGCGAGCCGCCGCAAGGCGGCCATCAACCGTCATCACCGCCGGAATCGAAAAGTGGCCCGGCTCTTGACGCCTATTTGGTTGGCGATGTTATGCAGCACCCGGTTCATTGCAACTTTGCAATGAACCGGGCAACCATTGGCAAAGCTGACCGGCCTTGAAGAAAAGCGGACGGCTCGTCTTCACTGACAATTTTTCAGCGATGGCCGCCACCGTGTCCGCCACCACCATACCCGCCGCCACCGTGTCCACCACCATGCCAGCCGCCACCGTGCCAACCACCACCATAATACCCGCCCCAGCCAAAGGCAAACACCGGCGGATACCAAGCATAATCCGGGTAGTAGTATGGCTGATAATAATACGGTTGGTAATAATATGTCGTATCCGGAACGGTTTGAACATACGTCACCGCCGGTGCCACCGTGGCCGTCGAAACTTGTCCACTGTAGTCCGGCGAAGCCGGCGGCGGCGGCGCGGACGGCGCTGGCGTTGTCAGTGTGGCTGCGGCCACCCCCGCTCTAGGCTGGCTCAACATCGCGGTGATGACGGCGTCAGAAACACCTTGTTGCCGCAGATAAATGATCTGATCCGCGTTCAGGCCATAGCTGTTCCCGGAATTTTTAATGAAGGCGATGATCGTGGCATCACCGACCTTCGCCTGCGTGAGCTGCAGGATTTGCGGCACACCATAGGCCAGTTGCGGCGCGGACGGGCTGACCGCCGCAGGCGGTGCCGTGTTTGCAGCGGACGAATCCTGTGCCAGCGCCGTTGGTGCCGACCAAGCCAGACCGGCGACGGTTACAACCGCCGCCATTTTTTTCAATTTATTTGTTTTCATAAATTCACCTGTTAATCAATTCAACACCTCATACTCACTTGAGTTGCTTCAATCGTCAACTGCTGGCGGAAGACTTCACCGCCAGTGGCCGCGCTCGTTGTGCCAGCCGTGTTCGTCATGCCAGGCGCGGCCGCCAATCCACACCGCGTGCGGGTGGGGCGGATACCCCCAATGGCCGCCCACCCAGAACCAGCCGCC
>Ga0181520_10002654_pt1 | contig 32798 bp, 23 predicted proteins | sample PEATcosm2014_Bin_29_FD_132451 | JGI IMG/M metagenome (GOLD analysis project Ga0181520, IMG submission 132451) | Peatland microbial communities from MTU Mesocosm Facility, Houghton, MI, USA - PEATcosm2014_Bin02_30_metaG | ecosystem: Environmental > Terrestrial > Soil > Wetlands > Peat | place...
GCCATCGCCGTGGCCACCGGCTATCGCAACAGCGCGCTCGCTTCAGCCGCGTACGCCATCAACCTGCCAGGGAATCCTGTTGCGGCAACGCCAACCTTCTCGGTCGGAGCCGGCACATACACCTCGGCGCGGACGCTTACCCTCGCGGATACGACTACCGGCTCGGCCATCTACTACACCACCAACGGCACAACTCCCACAACCGCTTCAACCCAGTACAGCGGTCCGATCACCGTATCGTCCACGGAGGTTGTCCAGGCCATCGCTGTAGCTTCCGGTTACAACAGCAGCGCGGTCGCCGCAGCCGCCTATATTATCAATCTGCCTGGAACCGCGGCAGCCGCTACGCCAACCTTCTCGGTCGCATCCGGAAGCTACACGACTGTGCAATCGGTCAAGATCTCCGACTCAACCGCCGGGGCGACGATCTACTACACCACCGACGGCTCGACCCCCACCGCCAGCTCAAACTTGGCCGACGGTCCCATCACAGTATCCTCCACCGAGACCATTCAGGCTATCGCCATCACTTCCGGCTATAGCAACAGTGAAATCGCCGCAGCCGCCTATGCCATCAACCTGCCCGGAACGCCGGTTGCATCCACGCCAGCCTTCTCGATCGCGTCTGGCAATTACACCTCGGCGCAGACGGTCAGCATCTCCGACACAACCACCGGAGCGACGATCTATTACACCACCGACGGTTCAACGCCGACGGTCAGTTCAAACCTCTATAGCAGCGCCATCGCGGTATCCTCCACCGAGACGCTCCAGGCCATCGCGATCGTCAGCGGCTATAGCAACAGCGCAATCGCCGCGGCCGCCTACACCTTCAACCTGCCTCAGGCTCAGGTTGCCGCGCCGCACTTCTCGATCGGCACCGGCACTTACCCCTCGGCACAGACCGTCTCTATCACCGATGCAACCGCTGGCGCGACGATCTACTACACCACCGACGGATCGACGCCAACCGCAAATTCAAACCTGGCCAATGGTCCCATCACGGTATCTTCGACCGAGACCCTCACGGCGATCGCTATCGTTGCCGGCGACACCAACAGCGAGGTCGTCTGGGCCACCTATACCATCAACCCGGCCGCGCCCGATTTCACGATCAGTGCGTCGAACACCTCGGCCACGATGCTCCAAGCGAGTCCGGCGGTCTTTAACCTCACGGTAACTCCGCTCAATACAACTACCTTCCCCGCCAGTCTAACGCTGGTAGCCACCGGCTTGCCCACAGGCGCGACGGCAACATTCTCGCCGGCCAGCATCGCGTCGGGAGCGGGTACCACCCCGGTCACGATGACGATCAGCCCATTGCAGAGTTCCGCGCTGACTCAACCTGCCGGCAGCATGGTTGGCAAGCTCGCACCTTTCTCGCTGGCTCTTCTGCTGTTGCCCTTTGCAGGCAAACTGCGCAAGTCAGGCAAACGGTTGGGACGCATGCTCATGGTTCTGCTGTTGCTCTTTGCAGGCGGGGCGGCCATGGCCGGGATGAGCGGCTGCGGTTCCACAAACGGCATCTTTGGCCAGATGCCCAAGGCGTACACGGTAACAGTGACCGGAACCATGGGTACGGTCTCGCACTCCACCACTACCATTCTGATCGTGCAGTAACAAGGAGAGCTTACGATGCGTGTTTCGATTCGCGGAAGAGCGCTCCTTGTGAGCGCATGCATGTTCGCTGGGTCCGCAGGTTGGGCCCAGCAAAACCAAAAATCGGCCACAACGGCGATCTCGACCGATCTGGCCGTGACCTTCGCCACCGAGCGGTCGGAGGTAGCGCCTGGCCAATGCTGCTTCTGGTACAAGGGCGGCGGGGCCGACGCGGCGGTGACTTTCTGGAAGGGGCTGGGCATTGCCGCCAGCCTCACCGGAGATCATGCCTCGAATGCCATACCCGGCATCGACAGCAACAATATCACATTTCTCGCCGGGCCGCGCTACACCTGGACAACCTCTGCGGGCAATTCCAATAAGCCGCGCTTGCAACTCTTTGGCCAGGGACTCTTCGGCGGCGCACACGGTTTCGACAGCCTCTATCCGACAAGCACCGGGGTTACCTCCACCGCCAGCTCGTTTGCCATTCAGGCAGGCGGCGGCCTTAACCTACTGCTGACCAAACACTTCGGCCTGCGCCTGATCGAGGCAGACTATGTAAGAACCGCAATGCCCAACGGCTACGACAACACGCAAACCGACCTGCGGCTGGCCTTCGGTGCGACTTACCACATTGGCGCCGCCGCCGCAGCGCCGCTGCCCGTAACTCTGGCGTGCTCCGCCAATCCCGTTTCGATCTTTCCCGGCGACCCCGTTACGGTAACTGCGACGGCCGGCAATCTCGATCCCCGGCTAACTCCGGTCTATAACTGGTCGGGTTCCGGTGTAACTGGAAACGGAGTTACGGCGACCGTTGCTACAGCTGCGTTGGCACCGGCAAGTTATACGGTGAAATGCGGAGTAAAGGAAGTCAAGTCCGGCAAGCAGGAGCTGAAGCCGTGGGAGTCCGCCGAGGCATTGGCCAGTTTCATGGTGAAGGCCTTCGAGCCGCCAACGATCAGCTGCTCGGCCAGCCCTGCCACCATCAAGCCGGGGGAGATGAGCACCATCACCGCCAGCGGTATCAGCCCGCAAAATCGCCCGCTGACTTATGGCTACTCGGCCGCCTCCGGAACAGTGAATGGCAACGGCACGACGGCGACTTATACTTCTACGGGCGCGCCCACAGGTTCGACCGCAATCGCCTGCAACGTCTCCGATGACAAGGGTCAGACGGCTACGGCGTCGACCAGCGTGACTATCACTGCCCCCTATGTCGCGCCCATTCCGCACACACAAGCGTTGTGTTCGATCAGCTTCGCAACTGACAAGAAGCGCCCCACGCGCGTAGACAACGAAGCCAAGGCCTGCCTTGATGAGGTTGCTCTGAACCTGCAGAACCAGCCCGATGCCAAGGCTGTGGTAGTGGGCGAGGCGACCGCCGGCGAACTGGCTCCAAAGAAGACCGCCAAGCGCGCCAAGGCCGAGAACCCGGCCGCCGAGCGCGCCGTCAATGTCAAGGACTACCTGGTCACTGAAAAAGGCATCGACGCCTCCAGAGTCAGTTTCGTAACCGGCACGGCAGACGCCCAAATAGTAGAAGACTACCTAGTACCTCCGGGCGCAGACTTCTCCTCCGATGTCACAGGAACCAGGCCAGTCGATGAAGCCACAGTGCAACCTCAACCACGCAAGCCCCTAGCTGTAAGGCCTGCAAAGAAGAAATGAGCCGCGGCGCTGGCCAGACAACTCACTCCTGAACTTGCGGCGGTGGGCCAGTTGTGCTGCCGCGGGGAGCGAATCACTATCACGACTCTACCCGTGCAACGGTTATTGCAACTCGGCCTAAATCGCCGGAGAAACCTTTGCGATCCTAAGCAAACGCGACGGAGCCCGCCGGCAATCCGGCTCCAAAAAGGAAGAGAACAATGAAAGAGAGAAATACGATGCTCCTATTGCCCAATCTGCAAGCAGTATTGCGCTCTGGAATGAAGCGAGGTTGCGGATTCGCGGTTCTCTGCTACTGTCTGCTTCTCGCATTTGCAGCACCCGCCCATTCGCAAGCTGAATGGACCTGGATGGACGAGGACGGCTACGTGAACTCAGGGGGATCCTACGGCGTGTTGGGACAGCCGTCCACGGTAACCGTGCCGGGGAGCCGCCAGGGTGGGGCTACTTGGATCGATAAGAGCGGAAACCTCTGGCTCTTTGGCGGCGATGGTTTCGACGGTTCATACCCTACGCCAAACGAAGGCAATGAGAACGACCTGTGGGAGTTCAATCTGACTACGTTGGAATGGACCTGGGTGGGAGGAAGCAAGATCTGTATGAAGCCTGGAGTCTACGGCACTATGGGCACACCTGCCCCTGCAAACATTCCCGGAGCACGCTCGTCGGGATCCAGTTGGGCCGACAGCAGCGGCAACTTCTGGCTCTTTGGCGGTTTGGGCTACGATTCCGACGGCACGTATGGCTCATTAAACGACCTGTGGGAGTTCGATCCGACTACGTTGGAATGGACCTGGATGGGTGGGAGCAATACGATCTCCGTCATGGGAGATGGAAATTATGGAATGTACGGAACCTACGGTACGCTTGGTACGCCCGCTTCAGGCAACCAGCCCGGAAGCCGATATAACGCCAACACCTGGATCGACGGCAACGGCAACCTATGGCTGTATGGCGGCTTTGGCTACGATCAGAGCTGGAATGGTGGCTGGCTCAACGATCTCTGGGAGTACAACTTCGCAACGAATCAGTGGACCTGGCAGGGCGGACCCACTAGCATGTCCTGCCCGTGGGCTTGTTCCGGGCCCGGAGCCTATGGGAGTTTAGGCATTCCTGCTTCGGGGAACATTCCGGCGGGCCGTGAAGGGGCCACTAGCTGGAATGATAGCAGAGGCAATTTCTGGTTATTCGGCGGATATTCTCCCGATAACACCGATTATAAGAACGTCATGAACAACGAGCTTTGGGTTCTCAATTCATCCTCGAAGGAATGGACATGGATGGGCGGGGCCGGCGCGGGAGGGAGCAATTTTAACCAAGCCGGAGTTTACGGGACGTTGGGGACGCCTGGTGCGGGAAACACTCCCGGTGCGCGCTGGTTAGCGTCGGGATGGAGTGACTCGAGCGGGAATCTCTGGCTTTTTGGCGGCGATGGCTTCGACACGTTTGGAAATCGAGATGACTTGAATGACCTTTGGGTCTTCAATCCGGTCACACTTGAATGGGCGTGGATGGACGGCGACAAGAGCACCACAAATTGCCAACCGAACGGTTGTGGCCAGCCGGGAATCTACGGAACGATGGGAACGCCAGCTCAGGGAAACCTCATTGGAGGCCGCTACGGCGCCAGCACCTGGTATCTCAGTAACGGGGACTTCTGGGTATTTAGCGGTTGGGGCGCCGGTCCCTATGGACCGATCGGCGATCTGGGCGACATGTGGTTGTTTCAGCCATCGGTCCCCCCGACCGCTACGCCCACGTTCTCATTACCTACCGGCGATTACACCTCAACACAAACCGTCACCCTCTCCGACACAAACGCCCTCGCAGCCATCTACTACACCACCGATGGCACGGTGCCCACCACCGGCTCAACTCTGTACTACGAGCCCACCATCAGAACCAAGCCCATCACCGTATCGTCAACTGAAACCATCCAAGCCATCGCTGTCGCTCCGGGAGACCTCAGCAGTACGGTCGCCTCGGCCACTTACACCATCCTTACCACGCAGACCATTACCTTCGGCCCAATTGCGGCGCAAACGGTAGGAACGCCACTGACGCTTGCGGCGACAGCCAATTCCGGCCTGCCGGTCAGCTATACCTCAACCACGCCCGCCGTCTGCACCGTCTCCGGCTCAACGGCCACGTTCCTCGCGGCTGGCACCTGTTCGATCACCGCTTCGCAGGCCGGCAACGCAACCTACGCAGCGGCTACGCCGGTTACGCAGAGCTTCACCGTCAATGGCACAGAGCAGGTGATCACCTTCGGCTCGATTGCAACCCAGACGGTGGGGACGCCGCTAACGCTCGCGGCTACAGCCAGTTCCGGCCTGCCGGTCAGTTTCACAAGCACCACGACAAGTGTCTGCACAGTCAGCGGCGCGACGGCCACATTTGTTGCGTCAGGCACGTGCACCATCGATGCAAACCAGACCGGCAACAGCACCTACGCGGCAGCTCCAACAGTTGCGCAGAGCTTCAATGTAGTCGCTCTCCCTGCAACCGCAACTCCGACCTTCACGCTCCCGGCTGGCACCTACACCTCGACGGAGCAAACCGGCATCTCTGACACCACGGCCAGCGCAGTAATTTACTACACAACCGATGGGTCAACACCTACAGCCAGCTCGACCAAGTACAACGGCCCTGTTGCTATTTCGGCCTCCGAAACCCTCAAGGCCATTGCGGTGGCCCCCGGCTCCAGCAGCAGTGCGGTTGCATCGGCAACCTACACGCTGAATATGACCGCCTCGGTCCCCGTGATTTCACCGTCGGGCGGCACCTATACAACAGAGCAGACGGTCACCCTCTCCGACTCCACGGGCGGCGCGGCGATCTATTACACCACCAACGGCGCAACGCCCACCACCAGCTCAATGCTCTACTCCGGCCCCATCACGATATCGGCCACTGAGGCCATCAAGGCCATCGCTGCGGCTAAAGGTTACAGCAACAGTGCGGTCGTTTCAGCGACTTACACCATCAACCTGCCCGCAGCCGCGACGCCAACCTTCTCGGTCCTGGCCGGCACATACGCAACCTCGCAGACGGTCACTCTCTCCGATACCACTTCCAACACAACGATTTACTACACCACCAATGGCACGACGCCCACAACCAGCTCCGCCGTTTACGCAAACGCGATCACGGTATCGGCCACCGAGACTCTGCAAGCCATCGCCGCGGCCAACGGCTACAACAACAGTGCGGTTGCCACGGCCACTTACACCATCAACCCAGGCGCATTCGCGTGCCACATCATTTACACGATCACGCCGCAAAACACAACTGCATTCGGCGCGACGATCACCATCGAAAACACCGGCACGGCCGCGATCGGCAGCTGGACGCTGACCTGGACCTTCGCCAACGGGCAAGAGATTACGCAGCTCTGGAACGGAAATGAAACTCAGGCTGGTGCGAAAGTGACGGTGACCAACCCGAGTTACAACACCGGCATTCCTGCCGGAACCAGCTACACCGGCATGGGATTCAATGGCGCCTGGAACGGCACCACCAACACAGCACCCACGTCGTTCGCCGTAAACGGAACAACGTGTAAATAGAACATTCTACCGGCGCATTGCAATACCGATAGATAGGCAGGGTGGAGCAGGCCGATTGACCTGCTCCACCATAACTTCCCGTAATCAGCCCTTCTGGAGCCAAAGCTATTGCGTCCTCCTACTCAAGATACTGAATGCGGTTTGGCATTTGGCAACAGCCCGGTGGCTCCGGCAACACGGATGTAGCTCCGCGATTGCCGCCGACTCTTCCCCAATCATGGCCAATGCCCGCCGGGGCCTTGCACGAATGCAGGGAGTGTGTGCAAACCGATTGAGTTTGACCCCTTCCAAGCCATGCGCCACAGTTCTGTCGAGAATGACGGAAAACTCAAGAAGCAGCGAGGCAAGATCATCCGATAAGTGCATTTTTAAGATATATATAGGTTGATCCGGCAGATGGAGGCGAACTAGAGCAAAACAACAGGAATACCAAGATGTGGACCGCGATACGTTGGAACCGTGTCAAGAACACAATCTGCGAGGCAAAAAACTGTCGCGTACGGTAAGTAGTTGAATATAAAAGATTAATTGGTGGGCCTGATCGGGATCGAACCGATGAGCCACAATTCTGCAAGCACCTCGGCGAGTTTAGAATCCAGCCTGTCATACTCACAGACACAGGGGGGCGGACAAAAGTCGGACAAAAATGGGTGTCGCAAGAGCCGAACCCGCATCAACACTGGGGCTTGGCCCAATTCGATAAAGGTCTGCAGAACCTTTATGCGCCGGTTCGATCCCGGCCCGCGCCTCCAACATCTCCCCTTAAATCCAGCGTTTTCTGCACACAAGGCCTTTTCAGGCTGGTGTGTCTATTCCGTCCTCAATTGTGGTAAATCGACGAAAATCGTGCTGGATCGTGCGCGGGGTCGGACCAAGACCGGACCGGAATTTCGGCATTTCGACGACCTATGGATCCCCGAATGGACCTCGCCCGAGGGCCTTCGAGAGCCCTCGGTGATTGAGCTTCCAGAAGTTCCCTCCCTACGATCTCTAGTTCCTCACTTCACCGGCAGGGTAGCGCAAGAGGCGAGCCCTTCCCAGGGCCGGACAAAACTCTCCTGTTTTGTGGCGTGGCGTCCAAATCGGTGTTGCTGGTGTACTCCTTGCCCCTGTATTCGAAGCGTTAGTGCCACTTCCCATTTCTTGCTGGAGCATCAGCAAATCAAGGAACCCACAAAACCGGGTGGATCGTTCATTCACCTCTTCCTGCTCCATGCAGGAAGAAATGCGACGGGGTCTGATAGCAATTCTGTGCGCTTGATCAATGGTGAGGTAGACCGCCGAATCTGTAAGTGAGACTCAAGCTCGCGTACGAGGGGATACGAACCCCGGTTATCTCTAGAGCAGCAGATGGGTAGAAGTTCTCCAGGGTTTGACCGCTGAACCCTTTCGCCATCAGTAGGTTTAGTCCGATGTTTATGCGCCCCTCGTCAAATGGACGTGCGATATTCGCGCGGAATTCTCTGACCGAGACGCCGACGCATTGCGCGCTGGGATCGGGATTGCAGCCGGTGCCGAGGGGTTTAGCGCCGACGTATTCGAATTCGCCCTTCGCCAGCAGATGCAAGGGCAGCTTCTCCGAGACGCCGAGAAGATCGAGGATAATACGTGGTGCCTCGGCTGTTGGTTGGCCAGAGTCGATATCGCGGGCGTCCGCCTTAGAAAAAGTCGCAAGAAGCGAGCCGTCGCTGAAGTTCTGCCTCAACGCAGCGGAGAGAAAGCGGAGTCGCCCTGGCCCCTGCTCCTCCTGCAATCCTGTATCCGGATCGATCTTGGCCAACTGTTCTGCGGTCGTTACATGCCCAAGGGTCAGCTTGAGGTCCGTATGCGCTATCGCCTTGTTGGTGACCAATTGATAGGAGTGTGCGCGGCTCACCGGAGTTCCGTGTGCCGTTCCGGTTCCGATTCTTGGATCTTCGGTAAAGAACGATTCGCCAGCACTGGCCGAGATAAGAGGAGCCCATTTTGCTGGACCGGGAAGGACGGAGACGGTGGCTTTGGGGGAGTTGACGCCGGCCCACTCGTGAAATGAGTGCTGCGCCAGTACCAGATCCTGATTGTCAAAGTCGATTTGGTCGCGCCGCCAACCCGCGTAGTAGCGGAGGTGACTTCCGAACGCGCCCTGAACTGCGGCATACGGGGTGATTGGCGTAATCGTTACATTGCTTCCGTCCACTTTGGTGAATGGCCCGTAGGCCATATCGCCAGGGCTATAGAAGTTGTAATGATCGAGATCGTCCCTGCGTGGCGCTTCACGCTCGAATTCGAGACCGGCTAGCGACGACAGCCTGTCGTCGATTCTGTTCGCATAGTTGGCGCTGCTCCCCGCAACAGTCCGGAATTCGCTTTGTCGAATCAGCCCCTGCCCGAAATCCGAGTAGAGCGCGAGATTGTAAGTGCGGAAGAATCCAGAGAACTGGAATTGCTGCTTCCCGCTCACGGTCCATGCATTGTTGAGCGCGATGAGCGCAGTGTGCGTTTGGTCCTTTTGACGCGGGTCCACCGTGTCACCGACATTCGAGTAATCGGTGCTATCGGCATGGACGGTGCCTATGGGAACAAGCCCCGGAACGTAAGAGGAGCCGAAGTAACCGATGCCGAAGAGATTGAGTTGGTGACGCCCCGCCTCAATGATGCGCTCTCCGTTGACCTTGTACTGCTGGCGATGCTCCAGACGCTTGAGAAATCCATTCCCATAAGATCCTTCAAAAGCCACCCATGAGGCCTTTCCGGGGCTCAGCCCTGCCGCAAGATCGAGATCGCGGTAGTCGCCCGTGACGGTAAGAAACGGATCTATTCTCATCCGCAGTCCATACGTGGCGGCAACATTAAGCGAGTGATTGCCCTCAAGAACGTTGAATGAGCCTCCATCGACACGTACATCCGCCAGGATCGCGGGAACAAGTATGTTCGGATCGGCATACCCATTGCCGTGAGCGTTTGCGGAGAGGTTGTTCGGCAGCAGGTAGCCGCCAACAGCAATGTACTGAGCGACCGGCTCACCGTGATCTCCCGCAACTCCTGGCGCGAAATACTGCGGCGCTTTAATTCCGCCGGACGCGGTCTCGATCGGATAGCCGGGAATGGAGACAGGCGCACCGGGACGGCCGGGATTTGCATCGATGAGGTCTTGTTGGACAAAGACCTTTTCGGCCGGATCGGGAGAAAACAAATCGACCTGATTCACGTCGGACGTGACGATGACCGATTCGTTCGCAGCAATCGTCAGCCGGAAGTTGACCACTTGCAGACCTTCGGCTGCGCTGATTGATAGCTTTTTTAAAGCGGCTTGGAATCCCACCGCTTTTACAATGAGTTGATAATCGCCCTCTGAAACTGGCGAGAGTTGGAAGCTCCCCGCGGAGTCCGTATGGGCGCTGCATTGCACGGAACCCATCTCGTCAAAGAGTTCAACGGAGGCGCCCAAAACCGGTCTGTTGGCAGGATCGGAGACCGTGCCGCTCACCTGGAAGCTGTGCGCGAAGGCGCAAACAGGCAGCAGAATGAGTCCGGCGACCAGAAGGCTAGCACTGGGATGCAGGAAACTGAAGATGAAGCAGCTCATGTCGCAAAAGGCGGCGCGACGGTGCAAGCCATCTGTGCTCAACTCAAATCCCCGCATTCCGAAACGATGAGCCTCTCAGAACCATTATCTATTGATATTGGAATGTGCGTCTTGAATCCAACGCTTCACATGCGGCGCTTCATATCACCAGGATTGCCCGGTAAACTAAACACTGAAAGTCACGAGACTCTCAATTTGCGCGGAATCGTCATTGCGCTCATTCAAAACGGATAAATACTCAAAAGTCGGTAGTGCGTTCCCGCCAGCAAAACTCCGCCCGCCGCCGGCTTACTGATAAGATCCCCCACAAGAATCAGAATCGAAGTAGCCGGAGGCGGAGTCTCCACCTAGAACTGACAACTGCCCCTGACCTCTGTGCCCTGAAGAAAACTCAATTTTGACCATGAAGCTGTGATTCAATATTCAAGATACTCAAAATAAACAGCTTAAATGAATAGCTCCCTTTGAAGCACAAGGACACAGCTTCCGCGCCACCGTGGGATCTGTCCTAATTATTTTGGAGTCAATAATCTCCAGAGGCCGTCCGTAAAGGAACAAAGTCGATTCGCCCCTGCAAGGACCTTGAGCTTCGGGGAGTGGCTTTCCTGCCGAGTCCAGCTCAGCTTTCCCTGTCGCCCGCGACTGAGATTCGAAGGGAGCGCAGGAAGCTTAAATCGTTCTGGGTAAAGGGCGAATCGGAATCGCTACGGTCATCGGCCCCCTCGGCCTGCTCGTTCTCTTTGGCCACATCATTGAGGCCTATCGTCGCCTCTAGCATCAGCAGCACGTCAAAGCCGTGTTGCCGGATGTCTTGCACCACGCCGGCAATCTGCTCGCTTTCGATGACCGACTCATGGATGGCCTCGCCCAGTTGCTGAATGAGTTCGCGCAGACGAGATGTCACTTGAACCTCCAGGGCTGCGGCCGGCGCAGGGTACCAGGCGCGGGGGGCGGCGTGGAATTTCTATACCGTACCTCTATCGGCATTCTGAGGCAACTGCGAACAGCAATCAAGCCGAAAAATTTCTGCCCGTCATCTGCCGCTGCTACCATCATATCGAATATGGAACCTCAAAGTATCGGCCGGGCGTTGGGAATCGGTCTCCGGGTCGCCGGCCGGATCGCCGGCCAGCGGTTTTCCGCCAGCGGCCAAGCCAGCGAAGCATGTGCCTCAAATTCCGCTCCTGTGATATTGGACGGAGCACAAACGGGTAAGAAAGCAGACGCATACGCCTCGGGACGCGCCGCCGGCCAAGTCAGCCGAGGGGTCGCGCGCGGCCTCGGCGGCTTTCTGCGTCCATTCCAGCGGGTGGGCGGCATCATCTGGTTGGAGGTCACGGGAGCCTTTTTCCTCCTGCCGGTGGTTGCCTTCGCCCCGACCCTCTGGCGCGTCAGAGCCAGTTGGTTGCACGGTCCCGATCACCGGCTCTTCCTGGTTACTGCTGGAATCATGACTGTGTTCTTTTACCTGAGCGTCACTTCATTCTGGCGGGCTCGGCGGAGATAGCGCCTCACTTCTTTCCCCGCCAAAGTCGTGGTGCAATGGCATAGTTCAATTGCACCAGGACGATAGCGGCAATGCTCACCCATGTGTCGATGAAGCAGAGCGCTGCACCGGCCGCGTAGAGCGATTGCGCGACCACGATGCGGCGGCAAATGCTGCCGCGCACCTCCTCGGGCGTATCGGCCTTGATGAGGTTGGCGCGGGTTGCGTAGGCCCAGCTCCAGTAGAGCATTGCGCCGGGAAGGACGATATTGAGCCAATAGATGCCCAGTGCTGTCCGGTAGGCGATGAACTCAGCCAGGAGTCCCGTTGAGAGCGGCATGAATGTGATGGAAAAGAGGAAGCCAAGGTGAATCCAGGTAAGGTCGCGCGTGCCCTGGTCGATGTGGCTGAGCTGGGTCTGCTGTCCGGCCCAGAAGATGCCCAGTGTGAGAAAGCTCATGCCGTAGGCGATCCACTGCGGCCCGAGTGCGCCGAGCGCGGCAAAGAGCTCCCGCTCAGAGTGCGCCTGGGAAGCAGTTGGAATATGCAAATCGAGCACCAGCAGCGTCATGGCCACCGCAAAAATACCGTCGCTAAGAGCGGCCAGCCGTTCCAGGCTGCGGCCCTGAATCCGGTTATAGAGGTTGGACACGGATATCGAATTCTCCTGACGCGACACTTGGGCTGCTCGCACTTTCGCTCATCGTAGCGGCTGGTCGGGTTTGCGGGTCAGGCGCCACACCCCCACTGCGAACGCCAATACGCCCAATCCGTAACACCAAAGAGCCTGAGTGCCCGTGTGGACCTTCCAACCCTGATAGAACGCAAGGCATCCGGCCAACAGCAGCATGATTCCGCGAAAATGAGTCATAACTTCCCTCTTGATTATTCGTGATCTTCATCTTAATTGTCCGGCGGGGTTACCGACCCACGGGGAATTAGACTGTACTCCATTCATCGAGCGCTTTTTGCTCGATGAGTGGGAGACCACAACGGCCAATCATCGGCCATCGGGTCTTTCCACTCTCCATTCTGTTCCTAGGCCATACCCGCGATTGACCCTGCCGCGCATCAATCCCTATTGTGAATGAGTATCGCAGCAACGCAGAAAGGAATTACCGATGGAACCCCCCGCTCAGCCAAAGCTCGACCCACCCAACCCCGCTCCGCTTAAGAAGACGGCCCTCAACAGCGTCCACCGCGCTCTCAAGGCCAAGATGGTGGATTTTGGCGGCTGGGAGATGCCAGTCGAGTATGGCGGGCTCATCGCCGAGCACATGGCTGTACGAACCGGCGTGGGCCTCTTCGATGTGAGCCACATGGGCGAGATCCAGTTTCGCGGGCCGGGATCGCTGGCCGCCATTCAGCACATCGCCATGAACGATGCTTCGCGGCTCAAGAACGGCCAGGCGCAATACTCCGCGCTACTGACGCCGGAAGGCACGTTTGTGGACGATGTCCTGGTCCACCGGCTCAGCGAGAACGACTACCTGGTGGTCGTCAATGCGGGCACTACGGAGAAGGACTTCGAGTGGATTCGCAAACAAGTGGGCGGCTGGCCCGGCATTCACATCGCCAACTACTCCAGCTACTACTCGCAACTAGCCGTTCAAGGGCCTCGCGCCCTCGATACCCTGCAAAAGCTGACAAAGACCGATTTGGCAGCGATTCGAAATTATTGGTTTGACTGGGGCGAGGTGGCCGGTATCGCCCATGTGCTGATGGTGCGCAGCGGCTACACAGGCGAGGACGGCTTCGAGATTTATCTCCCATCGGATGGGGCGTCCACGGAAAAGGCGTGGAACGCGCTGCTGGATGCGGGCGCGGAGTTCGGGATTCGGCCATGCGGCCTGGGTGCGCGCAACACGCTGCGCCTCGAGGCCGGCATGCCACTCTATGGGCACGAGATCTCCGAGTCGATCAACGTGTTTGAAGCCGGCCATGAGCGCTGGCTCAAGCTCGACAAAGGCCCTTTTATTGGTCGCGAAGCTCTGCTGGCGGTGCAGGCCTCTGGCGGGCCGGCGCGCAGTCTTGTGGCTCTGGAGATGGTCGATCGGGGCATCGCCCGCGATGGCTACCTGGTATTGGATCTCGACGGCAGCGAAATTGGCGTGATCACCTCCGGCTCGCCCGCACCATTCCTCAAGACAAATATTGCGTTTGCCCTTGTACCTGTCGCCGTGGCGGCCAGCGGCGCGGATGTATTTGTGCAGGTGCGCGCCAATCGCGTTCGTGCGAAGCAAGTGCCGACGCCCTTTTACAAGCGGTCAAGGAAATAGCTACTGAGATGCGAGCACCGCGGCGGCGATCTGGTCCACGGTTGGCCATTTTGCCTCGTCGCGGAAGAGTTGTATATTAGGGCCGATCGGCGTCCAGGCCGCTAGTGAGTGAGGTCCATAGATGCTGACAAGGCGAGCGCCTGCAGCAGCAGCCAGATGGCCGGGACCGGTGTCGTTGGCAACCACTGAATGTGCGAGCTGAAAGATTGCGCCATAGACGCCAAGGTCAACATTTGGCAGGCAGACGACGGTTGAGTCCAATGCCGCCGCGGCTGGTTCCTCGCCAGGGCCGGGACAAACAACGACCGCCATGCCTGCCGCTTGCAGCGTCTTGGCTAGTTCCTTGAAGCCCGGCCAGACCTTTTGGTTGTTGCGGTCGTCGGGGCCAGAAAACGGGCACAGGATTACAAAGGGTTTTGGAGCGAGCACCTGTTGCGCGAGCAGTGCCAGAGCTTGCGTGCGCTGGGCATCGCTTGGAGTCCAATCGAGATTTGACGGGAATTCCTCATCCGTACCGAGGAATCTTCCGGCCAAATGCCAGTACGAATGCGCAGCATGGGCGTAACCGGGCTGGCGATAGGCCTCGCGAAGCAGCCAACTGCGGCCTTCGTTAGCGTAACCTGAGGGTGCGAAGCCCCCCAACCGCGCCTCCAGCGCTGAAGAGAATGAGTTGGTCATTAGGAGTGCTGGAGGCAACGCGGCAGAATTGAGCGCGCGGCGCAAACTGCGAAGGCGCTCTGTCGAGGCATTCAGGCTCGGGGAGCGCACGGTCACCGGCCAGCCAGTGCCCTCGAAGAGTGCGGGCGCCCAGGCTTTGCCAAAGAGATGCAACTGGTAGCCTGCTGCGTCCAGCCTGCGCAAGGCCGGCAGCGAGAGCACCACTTCGCCGACCCAGTTGCAGAGCCTGACCAGCAACACGCGCTGGGCACTTGGCGAGGAAGCGGCAGTTGAGTTGCCGGAGAGCATTCAGATCGAGTATAGAGGCGCGCCCTCATGCCGGAGGCGACGGCGCAGGATTCCCCCAGACTCGACGAGGAGTAACAAAGAGTCCGGCCTGAAGCCAAGGTCTTTGGGATTCTCTCTGGCTTGATGCGGGCGCTGAAACACCCGCTTCACTCCAGATCGAGTTCCTCGGCAAGCTGGAAACTCGCACGGTCTTGAAAACAGCGGTTTATTCGAAGCTTTCTCAGAAGATAAGTCCTCCATCCCGACGGTGATGAAACCGCGGGATGGAGGAAGGATGGTGGATAAGTTCCGTAACATGCCGCACCTTGGACTTTCACCCAAGTTACAACAATGCCACGATGATTCTACCCGGGCAATAACTCCGCTTTGCCGATTTCTTTTGGAAATCAACGCTTGCCACAGAGCGACTTTTGGGCAGGGAGATCGCGGTTGTGCTCTAGCGCTTGACCACGACATTGAGGGTCATGTCCACCGGAACTGGCTGTTCGTCCAGTGTGGCGGGCTTGAAGTGGAACTGGCGAACCGCGTCAATCACGCGCTCATCCAGCATCTTGTTGACTGACTTGACGACCTGAACATCCTGCGGCTTGCCGTTTTCGTCGACGTTCAGACTAAGGACAATTGTTGCATCGCTCGGGACGAGCCGATTGTAGGTGTCGGGTGTGAGATGAATATCCGTTGGATCGAGGATCTTTGGGCCGGTAACTCCCGTACTAACTCGAAGAGCCGGGGTTGGGGTGGAGGAATCGTCAGCGGGCTGACTTGCGTTGACCGCTGCGGGGAAGAGCGAGGGGAGAAGCATGAGGCTTGCTACCAGGATACGACGCATTGATTACCTCCTTGGGGTTAATAGTAACCATCACGATAATATCCCCAACGCGAGATGAATGTCAAGCATTTATTTCTAGGTAATATTTTTCAATAACTTATGGATTTACAAAATATTTACCGAAGGGATAACGCGAAAAATGACGTTGATTCGGAAGGAGTTGCGTTGGATGACAGAGCTGTAGGGAGATCGCGAGCAGGATGGCAGAGTTCTAGGGAGAACGAGTAAAACATCTGCAAAGCAAATCAGCCCGCTTCCCATGGCGAGAAGCGGGCCGATTTGCATGAGGCAATGGGTTGCGGACTGTGGTTGCCAGGTTGAGTTATGCCTTGGCGGTGGTTAGTGCGCCTAAGTCGGCGGCTAGCTTCTCGGTGGAGAAGGCTTCGATCAAGTCGCCTTCCTTGATGTCGTTGAAGCCGCCGAGACCGATGCCGCATTCCATGCCGTTGGTGACTTCGCGGACATCGTCTTTGACGCGCTTGAGGGAACTGATCTTGCCCTTGAAAACCTGCGTTCCATCGCGCATGACCTTGACTTCCGCATCGCGGCGGATGGCGCCGTCCTGCACGCGACAGCCGGCGATGGTGCCGACCTTGGGGATGCGGAAGACTTGCAGGACTTCCGCGCGGCCCAGGTAGTTCTCCTTGAAGGTTGGATCGAGCAGGCCGAGCATGGCCAGACGCATCTCGTCTTGAAGTTCGTAGATGATCGAGTGGATTCGGATCTCGACGCCCTCCTGCTGCGCCAGCTCGGCGGCCTTGCGCTCGGGGCGGACGTTAAAGCCGATGATGATGGCGTTTGAGGCTGTGGCAAGCAGGACGTCGCTCTCGGTAATGGAGCCGACACCGGAGTGGATGACCTTGACGCGCACCTTCTCGGTGGACATGCGGACGAGCGAGACGGCAAGCACTTCGACCGATCCGGTGACGTCGCCCTTGATGATGAGGGGCAGGTCTTTGACGCCCGCCAGGCGAATCTGCTCCGCCAGTCCTTCGAGCGAAACTCGGGAACTCTTGGCGAGTTGGGCGTCGCGTTCCTTCATCTTGCGGTATTGTGCGATACCCTTGGCCTTGTCGCGATCGGCTACGACGAGGAAGGTGTCGCCGGAGTCGGGCATGGATTCAAGACCAAGAACCTCGACCGGCGTCGAGGGGCCAGCCTCTTCAATGGGCCGACCACGGTCATCGAACATGGCGCGAACCTTGCCGAAAGTGTTGCCGACGATGTAGCTGTCATTGAGGTGAAGGGTGCCGTCCTGGACCAGGACCGTAGCCACTGCGCCGCGGCCGCGATCGAGCTTGGCCTCAAGAACGGATCCTACGGCCTTGCGGCCAGGGGTGGCCTTGGGCGCCTTGATGTCGGAGACCAAGCAGATCATCTCGAGAAGCAGGTCGAGGTGAATGCGCTTCTTGGCGGAAACCTCAACGAATACGGTTCCTTCGCCGCCGGCGGCCCACTCTTCGGGAATGAGTCCGCGATCGGCGAGCTGTTTTTTGACGCGGTCGGGATTGGCCTCGGGTTTGTCGATCTTGTTGACGGCTACGATGATGGGCACTTCGGCGGCTTTGGCGTGGTCGATGGCCTCAAGAGTCTGGGGCATCACGCCGTCGTCGGCGGCGACAACGATGACCACGATGTCGGTGACCTTGGCTCCGCGCGCTCTCATGCGGGTGAACGCCTCGTGGCCGGGGGTGTCGAGGAAGACGATCTCGCGGCCGGAGGCAGGCGAGCCTTCTTTGGCAAACTTCACCTTGTAGGCGCCGATGTGCTGTGTGATTCCGCCTGCTTCGCCGGCCGCCACATCGGTTTCACGGATAGCGTCGAGCAGAGAGGTTTTGCCGTGATCGACGTGGCCCATGACGGTGACGACGGGCGAGCGGGGAACCTCAAGCTCGCCCGTATTTTCGGCTTCGAGGACTTCTTCGATAGCCTGGTTGGCGATCTCTTCTTCGTAGCTGATCACGGTGGCGGCAGCGCCGAATTTGGCGGCAACGTCCTTGACCATCTCGGCGTCGAGGGACTGGTTGACAGTGACGAAGATGCCGCTCATGAGCAAGGTGGCAATCAGGTCTTTGGCGCGGACCTCGAGTTTTTCCGCCAGATCCTTGACGCTGATGCCTTCGGTGACGGTGATCTCACGGGTGATGGGAAGCGGCTCGCCGCCGTATTGGACACCGCCATAACGTGGAGGCGGCACAAAGCCCTTCATCGGGCCTTCTTTGGTCTTGGGATACTGTGGACGTCCGCCGCGCCCTCTGGAGGGAGCGCGCGCCGGGCGGGGAGGCGCTTCGCCGGTTGACGGTGCGCCGCCGGGACGCGGAGGGCCACCGGGACGGGGCGCGCCAAAGCCGGGACGGGCGCCAAAACCGAGACGGGCGCCGGGCGCTCCAGAGCCACCTGGACCGGAGAAACCACCCGGGGTGGTGCGCGTCGGATGTTTGGGGCGCGGGCCGCCGGGGAACTGGCCAGGTGCCCCCACAGGACCGCCGGAGGTGCGTTGAGGGTACGTGCCAGGGCCGCCGGAGGGTCGATTGCGGTCGAAGATTGGCCGGCCGCGCTGAATACCTGCTCCAGCGGGTCCGCCGTTGGCCTGAGGCGGGGCCGCAACCACGGGAGGCGCAGTGTAGACCGGGCGGGGTCCGGTCTGCGGCATCACCATGCGGCGGGCGGGAAGGGTCGGAGTCGGCGACGGAGTGTGGGTGTGCCCCTTGGTGCGGTGCGCAGGCTGAACGATCGGCTCGGCAGCGACCTCGGGTTCGGAACTAACGATGGCGGCAGGAATCTCCTGCTGGGAAGCGACAGTTACAGCTTCAACAACCGGGGACGGTGGAGCCTCGACAGAGACGGCGGCTTCAGCGGCCGGGGCCGTAACAACCGGCGGTGCTGGAGTCTCCGGCGCCGCAATTGTGGCGACAGGAGCGGCAGCTTCAGGAGTCGCAACCGGAGGCACGGCGGGCGGCGGAACGGTGCGGGGATAAGCATCGCGGACTGCGTGAGTGGTGGACGCGGCCGCCGGAGGTTTTGCCGCAACGGTTGCAGCAGGCGGCGCAACTGCGACGGCAGGCCGCGGCGCAACTGCGACTCCTGCCGGTGCCTTGGCCACAACAGGGCCAGCGGGCGGACGACTGGCAATTGCCGGCGGCGGCGGTGCGACGACGATTTGCGGTGCGGAGCGCGGCTGAGGAACAATCTTGCGCGGTTCTGGACGAACAGGAGGCGGTGGCGTGGCTGCCACTGCCGGAGCAGCCGGCCGCACCTGGGACGGCACCGACGGCTGGGGTGCGGCCGCTGGCTTAGCGGGCGCATGGTCGCGGCGCGAAGCCGCCTCATCTTCCTGTTTCTTGGCCAGGATAGCCTTCAGCACGTCGCCCGGCTTGGAGATATGCGAGAGATCTATCTTAGGCGCCGTGCCCTGCGGTGCGCGAGACTGCTGCGCTGCCTGGCCGGCGGGTCGCGATCCGCGCTCAAAATGCGCGCGCACCTTGTCGGCCTCATAGTCCTCCAGCGAACTGGAGTGGGTCTTTCCGGCGGCCAGGCCAAGCTCCGCCAATACGTCGAGAACCTGCCGGCTCTTGACTTCCATCTCGCGCGCAAGATCGTTGATTCGAACCTTACTCATCCGCCTCTTTTCGAATTGTGAAGCCCAAAGCCGTTAGTCGCTCATCGCTGCCTCGTGGCATTGGCTGTTCTCAAAACTTCCGTTATCGCCTGACCGGGCTAGGGATTCGCGGCGCATTTTACGCGCCGCGCTCTTTCTCAGCCTGTTCGTCCGTTGTTGCGCTTTCGGTTTCAATCTCTTCCAGCAAGGGCTCTGCTGCGCTTTGGGCATCCGCCTCAAGTGCCTCGCCCGGCCGGTCTTCCAAAGTTTCCACTTCGGCCTCATCGGCGGTAGGGATATTCTCCACCGAGGCCTCGGCCTCGGTGCTATTCTCCGCATCCCCTTCGGCAGAGCGGACACTCTCCGCTTCGATGATGACGGAAGCGGCATTCTCAGCTTCCGCTTCGTCAGTGGCGAGGACAGCCTCGCGTGCTTCTTCGGTTGCGGCTGGTTCCGCACTTCCACCTTCAGCGGATTCCGCAACGAAACCTTGCTCGCCCTCTTCAAACTGACCGAAGTAGTGGCGGACGGCGACGCTGATTCGCTCCAGCGTCTTCTCGCCGATGCCGGGAATCTCTTCGAGCTGTTCGGGCGTCATGTCGGCCAGCGTTTCAACGGTGGTGACGCCGGCGGCGATGAGTTTCTGAATGATGCCATCGCCCAATTCGGTAACCTGCTCGATGGGTGTCGAGGGACCGCCTGAGAGGTCCTGCATCTGCTGCTCGACCTCCTGGCGCTTCTCCTCTTCGCTCTTGATGTCGATCTTCCAACCCAGCAGCTTGGCCGCGAGGCGAACGTTCTGGCCCTTTTTGCCGATGGCCAGCGAGAGCTGTGTGTCGTCGACGATCACTTCGAGCTGCTTGTCGGTGAGGTCGGAGATGGAGACGCGGCTGACCTTGGCCGGCTGCAGAGCCTTTTCGGCGAAGGTGGTGATCTCGTCCGAATACTCGATGATGTCGATCTTTTCGCCGCGCAGTTCGCGGATGATCGACTGCACGCGCATGCCTTTCATTCCCACGCAAGCGCCGACCGGGTCCACGTCCTTGTCGCGAGACTGAACGGCGATTTTCGTGCGTTCGCCGGCCTCGCGCGCGATGGCCCTTATGACCACGGTGTTGTCGTAGATCTCAGGAACCTCGGATTGGAAAAGGTTCTGCACCAGCTCCGGCGCGGCGCGCGAGACGATCACCTGCGGTCCCTTGGCAGCGCGGTCCACCTTGAGAAGAACGACGCGAACCCGTTCTCCGATCGAAAACTGCTCCAGCCTCGACTGTTCGCGCTTGGGGCAGCGGGCTTCGGCCTTGCCCAGGTCGTAGATGATGTCCTGGCCCTCGATCCGCTTCACGGTCGCGTTCAGCACTTCCTTTTCGCGGTGGGCGTACTCCTGGAAGACCGTGTCGCGTTCGGCCTCGCGGACCTTCTGGAAGATCACCTGTTTGGCCAGTTGCGCGGCGATGCGCCCCAAGGGACTGGTGTCGCGGTAGAGGCGGATCTCGCTGCCCACCTCAACATCCGGCGCCAGCTCTTTGGCCTCGGTGAGCGTGATCTGGTTGAGCGCATCCTCGATCGGCTGGTCGTCCGCCACAACTGTCTTGTAAATGTAGGCCGTGATCTGGCCGGTCTCTTTATTCAGCTCGCCGCGCATGTTTTCCTGAGTCTTGTAATACTTGCGCGTGGCCAAGGCGATGGCCTCCTCGACGGCGCCGACTACGACGCCGGGGTCAATGCCCTTTTCCTGGCTCAAGAGCTCGATACTCTGATACAAAACGCTGGCCATACTCTGCTTGCTCTCTCTATTTCGCTCGGCTAGCGGCCCAGATGTGGCCCCTGCCGGTTCAATTGGTCTCGTTGAAGGTACGAATCTGGACGGATTGCCCGAAATTCGTACCTCAGGGGCTAAAGCCCGCGTTGATGTTGCAGCCTTCGTGGCACGTCTAAAGCCGTGCCCTTTCAAAGCCTCGACTCAATCAGAGGTTGCTTAAAACTCCGGCACTAACTGTGCTTTCTCAATGTTGACGAGCGCAATCTCCACCGTACCGACGCCGGCTTTCCGGCTCTTGCTGTTCTGCTTGACCGCGTTCAGGTCGAGCGTGATGGTCTCACCGGTACTGGCCGTTAACCGTCCCTGCCAGTGCCGGTTGTTGCGAATCGGCTCGAAGGTCTGCACCTTCACCAGGCTTCCTGAAAACCGCTGAAACTCCTCCGGCCGGGTCAACTTGCGGTCCAGTCCCGGAGAGCTGGCTTCCAGCGTGTACTCGCCACCCGGAACCAGGTCCTCCACATCGAGCAGCACGCCGAAGTCCCGGCTGAAGGCCGCGCAATCCTCGTGCGTGACGCCCGAAAGCTGCTCCAGCCGATCGGTGCCGAGCTTGCCTTCCTGAATCTCCCGAACCAACGTCTCGGGCAGATTCCCGTCATCGACGCCAGTTGTAATTGCCGCCTTGAGCCGCGCCCGGCCCTCAGCATTTTTCTCGAGAAATACACGAAGAACGCGTTCTTTCGACGGGCCGGCCAGTTCCAGATCCACCAGATCCAGCCCATGCGAGGCCGCCACACGCGCCGCTCCCGATCGAATTGCGTCCAACCTGACTGCCATCTTTCTCAACATCCCAGCGAGCCGCAATCGCTCGCCCGGGACCCCGTTTGCTTACGCGCTTCAAGGGCGAATTCTTCCCTGAAACCGCGCGAAAATCCCTGGAATTTTCCGCAAATAAAAAGTGGGCTGTAAGCCCACTCATCTCTCCGCCAGCCGGCATGCTCACGGCAACTCAGGCGGACAAACTCGTCTGCATCTCAAGAATAGGCCAAAATCCAGAGAAATACAACCTGCGGACTGAAATGCTGCTCGTCTTGAGGAATCCGCGCCGTCTTTTGTCCGTCTTTAAAAGTTGGTCTTCGGAATTCTACCTGGATGCACCGCCCAGGTTCTTCCTTTACACTCGCTGCAGGGCCGCTGGGCTCCCGCGAGGTTGATTCGATATGATCCGCAGCTATCAGGGGCGGCTGCCCCGGATTCCCGCCAGTTGCTACGTTGACATTTCAGCGCAGGTGATCGGCGACGTGACGCTCGGTGAGCGATCCTCGGTATGGATGAATTCCGTCCTGCGAGGCGATGTTCACTTGATCCGCGTCGGCGCGAACTCGAATGTGCAGGACTGCGCGGTTCTCCATGGCCAACGCAAATCCTTCCCGGTGATTGTGGGCGATTGGGTGACCATCGGCCACAACGCCACCGTCCACGGATGTGTGGTCGAGGACGCTGTTCTGATTGGCATGGGAGCCGTTCTGCTGAATGGCTGCCGGATCGGCGAAGGCTCGATCCTCGCCGCCGGAGCCGTGATTCCAGAGAGAACGATCGTTCCGCCACGGACGCTTTGGGCCGGCGTGCCCGCAACGCTCCGCCGCGAATTGGGCGAAAAAGACCATGCCATGATTCTCGAATACGCGCAGAACTATCTGGACTACTCAGAGATCTATCTCAAGGAACCAGCCTAATAAAAACGCCTCCAATCGTGATCGTTGTTTCGGAAGCACGCCTTTTTCGGCTGTTCCCTGATCTCTGCTTTTTTACACTGGCGGCGGATTCCGCTCGGGTTGGTCTCTCTGGTGCCAATAGGGGTAGACCGCCCGCACTTCGCTGGCCTTATCGAGTACCGCGACCTGCTCCGGAGTCAGATTCCAGCCCACCGCCGCCAGATTCTGGTGCAACTGCTCCTCGTTTCTCGCGCCGAGAATGATCGAAGAGACCGTGGGCCGCTGCAAGAGCCAGTTCAATGCCACCTGCGGGACTGTCTTGCCGATCTCGGCGGCGACGGCGTCCAGCGCATCCACCACTCTATAGAAATACTCATCCGGCACCTGCGGACCGACTTTGCCGGACTTGTGCAGGCGGCTCACCTCGGGAAGCGGGTGGCCGCGGCGGACCCTGCCGGTCAAGCGACCCCAGCCGAGAGGGCTCCAGACCAGCGCGCCGACCTTCTGGTCGAGGGCGAGCGGCATCAGCTCCCACTCGTATTCGCGGCCGATCAGCGAGTAGTAAACCTGATGAGCGACAAAGCGCGTCCAGCCGTAGCGGTCGGCCACGGCCAGCGATTTCATCAGGTGCCAGCCGGAAAAATTCGAACAGGCGATGTAGCGCACTTTGCCCTCGCGTACAAAGGTGTTCAGCGTCTCCTGCACCTCCTCGATGGGCGTCATCGCGTCGAAGCCGTGCAGGTGGTAGATGTCCACGTAGTCAGTACCCAGGCGGCGCAGGCTGGCTTCGAGTGCCCGACGCAGATGATAGCGCGAGCTGCCCCTGTCATTGGGACCCTCTCCCATGGGGAAGTAGGACTTGGTCGAGATCAGCGCCTGGTCGCGTTTGCCGTCGAGGGCTTTACCGAGAATCTGCTCAGAGAGCCCGTCGGAGTAGCCGTCGGCGGTGTCGAAGAGGTTGACGCCGGCGTCGAGGCAGATGTCGATGAGGTGGCCGGCCTCTGTGACGTCGGTTTCGCCCCAGGCCTTGACGAACTCATTGCCCCCGCCAAATGTCGCTGTGCCAAAGCTGAGAACTGGAACCTTGAGGCCGGAGCCTCCCAAAAATCGATATTCCATAGTGCTTTGGATGCTGACGAAGACGGGAGGATGCGGGGCAGGCAGCCGCTCTCGAATGCTGTTCTCGCCACCCAGCGAGATCGCCCAATTTGTGCTTGCTTGAGGTGAGACAAGACGGGAGTCGACCTCGAGAAAGCACGGCCTCGACTTCACCGGCTGTGTGCCCATCTTCGACATTCATAGACCTGGAGTCTTCGGGGTCACATTCGCCACTGCTCTCCACGGCAACACAACAGAGGGCATGCAGTTGGGTCCCTCAGCGCTGGCCTTTATCGTCCCCTGTGTCATGCCGGGCACAATCGGAGAGACGGCCCACACCGCATGGCCATCCGAGTTGGTCTCCAGAGTGTCGCTCGCCAACGAGTCGCCGGACCTTAACACCAGTGGAATCTTGCTCTTTGCTGGGAATCCGTTGGCAATGATCAGAACGGTTTCCTCATTCGGCTGCGCAATTCGCGCCTCAAGCATGCATCCCTGATCGATTGAGAGCAAGGGATGTGCAACCAGAGTTCCGTAGATCAGGAGTTCTCCGTCCACGGTGGACAGGAGGAACCGAACAGGTTCTGCAACCGATGGCCCGGACTCAACCTCGAGCTCATCCTCCCCGGCTGCGAAACTAGCCTCCTCGTCAGGCCGCGGCCTGCGAATCATCACCAAACCCTGTCCATTCACATACAGATCGCGGGGATCGATCGTGGTTGCTTCATCGTTCACCCGCCACTTTTGAAGAGAATAGACCTTGTTCTGAGGGGCGCCTTCTGCAAAGACTCGATACCGCGTCGGACCCTGCTCTCCCTGAGCCGGCTGATTCTGGATCATCACAAAGCGCAAATGTGAGCCATTCGGGTCGCTGACTCCCGCATCGTCCCATTGTGCTTGGTGGTCGAGGAAGAGGCGGAACTCCTTCGAGGGGGCGGTCTGCCCGGCAAAGCGCACATATCGCACCCGAAACGATCCTTCGGAGAAGAGTCCGCGGAGATTCGGCTTCTTAGTGTCCTGTTTAGCGCTCTGTCCCGGTAACGATAACGCGAAATCGAGCGAGAGGAAGAGCGCAAGGCACGAAATTCGGCCAATCAGACGCATCATGCTTCTAGTGTCTGCCATATTCCAGCCGACACGCAAGTAACCTGGAGAGAGGTTCTAAGCTCTTTCGATTCGGCCGCAAGACCGCCTCTGAACTCCCACCCCTGATCTTCGTTACCGCATTTCAACGTAAATGCGCTGGATGTGAGCTCCACTGCATTTAGTTACGCGGCAGGCGGCCGATCTCACGATGGCCATTGGCAAATTCAGCTTGTCCGCGCTCTGATAGCGCTTGCCGACGGGTATTTCGACCAGAATCCGGTCATGACACGATCGGGAACACTGAGGATCATCACGTATAAGTATTTTTAATAGAATGGATTATAGAGCCCCCCCTACGCCTGAGGGTCTTTGTTGCATTTGGGTGCTTTGCCGGCCGGGTCCCGGATTTTGCCGAAAACCACTCGCCGGAAGTTCATCGACCGGGTGGGGTGGAAAACAGCAAGTCAATTTCCCAGCCCAATGGATTCTCGCGCGGCACAGTAAACACCAGAGGCTCTATTTCAACGCAGAGAGGCATTAAAGGTTTTCTCCGCCTGTCCGACATTTTCGCGGGCGAAGTTAAGGGGCAGAGAATGGCCCTGATCCCAGATTCCAGTGAGCGTTCCGTCTAAAGCCATGGTTCCCTTCCACATTCCCTGGACAGCAGGAACAGTGAAGGTGACGGATTGTCCATCAACATGGAAGTCGTCGCATCGAATGCCAATGGATCCTTGATCGGGACTGTCGAGAGTGGCTGTCACTTTGCCCGCGCCGTTTACCTTCAAATGCAACTTGATGTGCAGCGGGCCCAGGGTTCCTGCGTAGTTTCCGGCGAACGCTGGATTCTGCTGCGCCGAGATAGGCGATGGCATCAAAGCAAACATAGTGAAAGCAACCAGGCAAGTAATGATCCCGATCCCGAACGGGATCAAGGTCTTTCTAAATCTGGCTTCACTCGCGTAGATCATGGTGGAGTGACTCCTCTCTGAGTCGATGAACGCTGCTCAGTTGCAGCATTAATGACTCATCGTGATGCTTTGTTTCTTCACGGTCAACTACAATCTAGTGCTAATTCCATACAACTCGGTAACGAGCATTTGAAGTACTTATTTCGGTAATAAACCGCACAGCATTATTCGTAACAATTGTCACAGTACTTATTCTCAGCAACCAAAGATGGCAATGCGCAGAGGTAATACGTACGAAGGCGATCGCCAGTGTTAACACTCAGGGACATTACATACAGAGCCAGACGTCACTCAGCAATTGCGGCTTTGAGATTCTCACGGCTTCCGCCAGCTGGAATGCGGACAGAGATCGGCTGCATGGCGGGTTTGGCAAATACGCAAGCAGCGATTTCTATACCGGATGATGCGCTTCCCGATGCCGCGGACGACACCTTGCAGGTTAACTACTTCTCCGCCATTGTTGATCGCTTCACTATCCACGGGTTCATCGTGCAATAAAGTACACATTAAAAACCACTTAACTGTCATTCGCGTAATGAAGCCATCCGACTGGAATTCCAGCAGCAAGTCTCAGATGATCGGTTACTTTAGTGTTGAGAAATGCTATGACCATAGACCCTCATCACTCAATGACCATAGTACTATCACGTACAAGCTAGCAAAGTACCAAAGTTTGCATCAGGTGAGGACTCTCCGTCTTCGGGATGTCCCTCGAAAGGGGTTCTATGTCGTTTATGCGTCGACTGCTCTGGGTTATGGTCCTTCTCTGCTCAGCCACCATCTTAAATGCTCAGTTCGATAGCGGGAGCATTGTCGGAACCGTCCACGACGTGAATGGAGGAGTTGTGCCGGAGGTTTCAATTAGGCTTGAGAGCCTTGGCACCGGCGTCGTGAGAACAACTCTCAGCAACGGTGTGGGGGACTACACATTTTCCAGCATTCCTGCCGGAGACTATGTCGTTAAGGCGGGGCACACCGGCTTCAAGGACGCCTCCACTTCCGCCTTCTCCGTAACTGTGGGTGCGCGCCAAAGACTCGATCTGGTCTTCTATCCCGCCAACGTCTCCCAGCAGTTGACCGTTTCGGCGGTGGAAGCTCTGCTTGAGACCGACAGCAGCGATCGCAGCATGGTCATCAATCCGACCGAGGTCATCAATCTGCCTCTGAACGGCAGAGACCCGGCTGACCTTGCGCTCGTGGTTCCAGGCGTGAACAAGTCCTTCCTTGAAATCGAAGGCGCCACCAGCCGCGAGGCCGCATACAACGTCAACGGCCTCCGCAACCAAGTCAACTCCTTCCTCCTCGACGGCCTGGATAACAATAGTTGGAGCTTGAACGACCTGGGCTTCTCCAACCAGGAGACTCAGATGAGTCCCGATGCGCTGTCGGAGTTCCGCTTTACCACAGGCAACCAGAACGCGGAGTTTGGCCGAGCGGCCGGCGGTATCGTCAATGAGGTCTCGCGCCGCGGCACCAACAATTATCATGGCGCTGCTTGGGACTATCTGCGCAACACGGTTCTCGACGCCAACGGGCCGATACCTGCGGCAAACGGCGAAACCCCGGCTCTTGTTCAGAACCAGTTTGGGGCTGACATCGGCGGTCCCGTCGTTCGTGGAAAAGTCTTCCTTTTCGGCGATTATGAGGGCTTCCGCCGTAGCCTGCGCACGGCCATGACAGCCACCCTGCCTCCCCAGGCGTGGGCGGTCCCGGACTCAAAAGGAAACATCACATTCGCCGACGAGAACGGCAACCTTATTTCGATCACCAATCCCTATACGAAGATCGTTTATAAAGGCGTTGTTCCGGTCTCGGCCCTCAAGGCGACGCCGCTATTCGCCGGTTCGGCAACCTCGCAAATCAGTCCACTGGATATGACCGTCCTGAGCCTACTGCCGACCGGTTCCCTGAATTCGCAGACCCCCAGCACGGGCAACAACTACGTTTCGTTCCCGTTGGGCACCGAGGACTCCGACAAGGGCGACGCGCGCATCGATTTCTTTATCAGCAAGAGGATGACCACCTTTGCCCGTTACAGCCAGCGCAGATTCAACGCCCTCGATCCGGCGCCCATTCCGGCTCCTCTCTACTCAACCGCGAAAGGCAACATCAACCAGGACAATAAACAGTTGGCAGCGGGTCTCGTCTTTCAGTTGAACAATGCCTCCGCGCTCGATCTGCGCGTCGGCTTCAGTTGGAATGCCGGTGCGCAGAACCCCACTTCGATCGGGCAGACCAATATGCTGGTTGCGGCCGGGGAGCCCAACGTGCCCGCCGATCCGTCGTTCGCAAGCGGCCTGAACACCGTTACGGTGACCGGCTTCACGCAGTTTGGACGCAATACCCAACTGCCCACGGTGGTCAATCCCTTTGTCGTCGATCCGAAGGCCAACTACACATGGCTCAAAGGCCATCACAGCTTCAAATTCGGCTATGAATACATCCATCAGTCTTCGGTAGTGAGCAACTTCAAGCCGATCTTTGGCGCCGACACCTACGGCGGAAAATTCTCAGCAGGAGCAAACAAAGCGCCAACAGTCAATGGCAGCCCTGATCCCACCTATGCGCTGGCCTGGAACCTGGCCGATTTCATCTTCGGCGCGCGCAGCAAGTATGAGCTAAGCGCCCACCACGTTGTGGAATACAACCATCGGATGCACTTCTTCTACGGCCAGGACGACTGGCGCATCACGAACAAGCTCACGCTCAACCTGGGGATGCGTTACGAATTGGCGACGCCGCCCTTTGAGACCAACAATCAGCTTTCCAACTTCGACCCGGTCAACAGTCCCACCACCGGCACTCTGCTGTTGGCGAGCGGCGGGTCCATCTACAATCGCGCCCTGATCCGTCCCAACAACCTGAACTTCGCTCCCCGCTTCGGTCTGGCTTACAGCCTTGGCTCGAAGATGGTGGTGCGTGCGGCTTACGGAATAAGCTACCAGCAGTTCCTCCGCGCGGCGGTGGTGAATGAACTGGCGCAGAACGCCCCCTACAGCATCGACAACCTGATCACTCAATACGCGCCGGCCTATCCGAAGACGGGACAGGCTGTTTGCACCCCGGCGTCCACATCTCCGCTCAATTGCTTCCAGCCCGTTCAACTCGGCTACAGGACCGGCTTCCTTACCTCGGCAAACTACTCACCTCTGTCGACGACCACGACCTACGATCCAGCCAGAACCCCCACCACCTATGTGCAAAGCTATCAACTCTCCGTTCAAAGGCAGTTGACCAAGGGAACCTATCTGGATGTAGGCTACGTTGGCAACTATGGCGTTCACGAGGAGATTGTGCAGGACTACAACGAGGCGACCCCTAATGCGGCTGGCGGCACGCTTACCTTGCAGCAACGCCGACCCATTCAGACCTACGGCACCATTCAGGAATCCTTCAATGAGGGGCCCTCGCGCTACAACGCGCTGGAGGCGAAGCTGGAGAAACGCTACGCCAACGGAATCTACATCGCAAACTCCTTTACCTGGTCGCACGCGCAGGACGTGGCAGCCGCCAACCAGGAACTCAACAACAACGACTCCCCTGTGGTGGATCTTTACAACATGATGGGGTCCTACACCCGCTCGGCCTATGATCGGCCCCTGAATGATTCGCTGGCCGTCGTCGCGGATCTTCCTTACGGCGCGGGCAAGCGCTTCGGCTCGCATGCCGCCGCGCCCCTTAGGTTTGTTCTCAGCGATTGGCAGTTGACGGCTCTCAACTATTTGATCAGCGGGTTGCCGATCAACATCAGTTACGCCCAATCCACGGCACAGCAGCTGAGTACCGAAACCAGCTTTCTCTACCGTCCGAATCTGGTCGGAGTACCCGTTCTGGGATCGAGCCATCGGACCGCTCTGACCGGCAAGCCTGGCCAGTATCAGTATCTCGACCCGAACGCCATCACCATACCCGTTGCGGCTAATACACCAAACGGTAACTGCCCGCGCAACGTCGCCCGCGCTCCCGGCTTCGCCGATCTCGATCTCGGCTTGCACAAGCGCTTCCCGGTGGGCTTCGAAAAGGTCGGCCTGGAGTTCCGCGCCGAGGCGTTCGACGTCCTGAATCACTCCAACGCACAGGCTCCCGATAGCGTTGCGACCGATACCACTTACGGTCAAGTCAGTTCGTACTTTCCCAGCAGGGAACTTCAGATAGCTCTCAAGCTGGTCTTTTGAGGTTGAGGGGGTGCCGGACGGTGTGGTTGAAACTTGGTTTCTTGCCTTCTGGATCTCGATTCTGAGACAGGAGACACAAGAAGTCAATCTGAGGAAAGGCTTGGTCCCGTATCGGTGTCTGCCCTCAAAAATCAAGATGTTGCGTTACGCAAAAGGCCCACCGCGGCGGTGGGCCTTTTGCGGATTTCGGAATGCGGTGAATGGCTAAGCTGCGCCGACGATGCGGGCAGGATCTGTACCGGTCTAGATGGAGGAGGCGATGGCGGAGTCAGAAATCGACGGCCCACCTGCTCAATCCCAAGATGGCGAGATCGGGAAGCGAAATTCTCTGGCGGGAAGGAACAAGCAAGATGAAGGAGAACTGCAAGGCCTGGGTCAGCGCCGCCGCCCTAATGGGAATCATGGCAGTTTCTAGTTTGAGCAACGATGCAAGCGCGCAGGAGCAAATGAGCGCCTCTCCTGCTGCTGCTAGTTTTAGTCTCACAACGGGTATCGCCATCGACAGCGCCGGCGCCGTCTATGTAGCAAACTCGCACAACACGATCCTCAAGATAACGCGTGCTGGGGTAGTAATGACGTTCGCGGGCAAGCCGGATGAGAGAGGGAACGCCGACGGCGTCGGTTCTGCGGCACGCTTCGTGTACCCCATTGGTATTGCCGTCGATAGCGCAGGTAACCTCTACGTGTCAGACAAGGTCAGCAACACAATCCGCAAGATCTCGCCGGCAGGGGAAGTGACGACTTTGGCGGGCACCGCGGGCATTGCCGGCCATTCAGATGGAATGGGCGGGAATGCGAGTTTCTTTGGTCCTGCCGGTGTCGCAACCGACAGCAAAGGCAACGTCTACGTAGCGGACTCCGGCAACAACATCATCCGTAAAATCGCCCCGACCGGTGTGGTGACGACCATTGCTGGCCTGGCAGGTGAAAGCGGTGAAAACGATGGCCGCGGCCGGGCGGCAAGGTTCACTGCCCCTTACAGCATCGCCGCCGACAGCGCCGGAAACCTCATCGTGGCTGAGATGTCCAGCAATACACTCCGCAAGATAACATCGGAAGGGGAAGTGACGACTTTGGCCGGCAGGGCCGGCGAGACCGGGCATGCCGACGGAATCGGCAAAAATGCGACCTTCTATTATCCTCACGGCGTTGCGACCGATAAGGCTGGCAACGTCTATGTGGCGGACTCCAGCAACAATACCATCCGTAAAGTCACTCCGACCGGAGTGGTGTCGACCATCGCCGGCATTGCAAGTCCGGGTGAGCGTAGTAGTGAATTCGACGGCATTGGCGCAGCGGCTACCTTCTCCGACCCCATGGCTGTTGCCACCGACAGCGCCGGCAATGTGTTCGTGCTTGAAGGTGACAACATCCGAGAGGTTACTCCAACCGGTGTGGTTACAACATTCGTCGGTGCGGTATTCGGGCCATGGCATTTGCAGGATCAATTTTGTGAGTGGGATCTTCCGCCTGATAATAGCGGTACTGTGAGATCGGGGACGAGAAGATGCTCTCTAAACGCTGGAACAACGTACTGCTCTTCATCGGTTGAGGTCACCGGCGCCAACCCAAGAAACACCCGGCCAAAGCTAAGTTTGGTTTACGAAGGGGTGAACAGCGTTATTGCGGTCGAAACAAGATTCAAAATCGAGCGGGCCGAAAAAGGCAAAGTCGTCGCGAAGGACGATCCGCCAGCCGGAGGATTGGATGGCGGTTCCTGGCTGCATTACGTAGTCGCAATCACGGTATCCTCTACCAGCTCGTGTAAGTAGCGGGGAAGATTACATAAAAGGCTGTATCGAAATATAGGCGTGGCTCGCTCATCAACCTCGAAGGATCGTCATGAGCCTTGAGAAGCTGTACCCTGTTCATCGAGGCCGTATGATGAGCGGGTCTTCGGGTCATACCGTGATCACGGCTCGTGTTGAACTCAGACCCATTGCGTCAGAATCTGCAGGTTGGCCCCAAACGGAATCAGTCTCTCCCATTCTCGATGAGCGACCGTCAAACCGAAGTCAGCACGTCGACTCGCTCTTGATTCGTTCCGCGGCGGCCGTTATGCGTATACTCTTTATCTGATTGCGCTATTCCGCAATATCCTCAGATCCCCTGGAAAGAGAGACTAAAGATGCCCAAAAAGGACAAAGCCGCGAAGGCCGCCGAAACCGAAGGAGCCAAAGCCGTGAAGCCTAAGGCAAAGAAGGCTGCGAAGTCCAAGGAGAAGAAAGCCGCAAAACCCAAGGCCAACAAGGCTCCCAAAGCGCTGAAGCCGGCGAGCAAGGTGAACGAGCAGGAGCAGTTGATCAGCTCCGAGACAGTCTTCGAGGGGCCACTCTTCCGCGTCGTGCACGACAAGTTGCTCGAACCCGGCGGCCGCCCCAGCGAGCGCGACATTATCCGCCATCATGGCAGCGTGGTCATTCTGGCCATGGACA
>Ga0181520_10002655_pt1 | contig 32789 bp, 31 predicted proteins | sample PEATcosm2014_Bin_29_FD_132451 | JGI IMG/M metagenome (GOLD analysis project Ga0181520, IMG submission 132451) | Peatland microbial communities from MTU Mesocosm Facility, Houghton, MI, USA - PEATcosm2014_Bin02_30_metaG | ecosystem: Environmental > Terrestrial > Soil > Wetlands > Peat | place...
AACGCAAAACCCGGATCTGGGAACATCATGGGAACAATAACCCGTTTCAGGGGCGCTTACAGGGCTTTCAGGAGCGACCAGAGCCTTGTAAATACAGGGGTTAGCAAAACGGTCTTTTATGGCCAGAAAGCCCGGATCTGTTCGAATTATCAGCATAAATAGCTGATTCTTATTGTGTTACTAAACGTGTGTGGGAACAGAAGTTGATTTAAAAGGAACAATAAGGGAACAACACCGACAACTTTTTCTTTCCAGTAGCATTCTGCGGTTCGGATCGACCGTTCCGCCCTGCAACGGGGAAGACCGACCATGAGCAGCTCTCCCGCAAATAATCGGTACGGCTTTCGAGAGAGCGGTTACGTTTTGTCTGAACTCTGGGCATAAGCGCTGACGGGACATATTTGAATACCGCTTGATACTTTTGTTGCCCCTTTTTTCTGGGCCGGGCATCAAAAAACCAGTTTTCGACGCTGATGCTAAAAAGCAGAGTAATGCCGAGGTAGTCCTATGACTGAATCTTCTGAACTTCGGATGAAGAGGATGCCGCTCAGCCACGGAGGCGGAGCTATGCCCGCACTTGGCTTTGGCACCCTGATTCCCGACGCAGCAGTGACGATAACAGCGACCAAAGGCGCGTTAGAAGCTGGGTTTCGACACTTCGATTGTGCTGAGCGATACCGCAATGAGCGCGAGGTAGGCGAGGCGTTGCAGGCGGGACTTACTGCAGGCGGCATCGCGCGCGAAGACATTTTTGTCACCACGAAGTTGTGGAACTCCAATCATCGGCCCGAGCGCGTCGCCCCGGCATTCGATGCGAGTCTCGACAGACTCAAGCTCAATTATCTGGATCTCTATCTCATGCACACTCCGTTTGCGTTTCAACCCGGAGATGAGCAGGACCCTCGCGATCAGAACGGCGACGTCGTTTACGACGATGGAGTGACCTTGCTCGATACCTGGAAGGCCATGGAGAGTCTCGTGGACCGCGGCAGATGTCGGGCCATTGGCCTGTCTGACATCACATTGGACCGGTTGTTGCCTCTCTACGAATCGGCCAGAATCAAGCCCGCCGTGGTCCAGGTCGAATCCCATCCGTATCTGCCGGAGACAGAGCTCCTGGAGTTCTGCAAGAAGAACGGCATCGTGTTCTTAGCATTCGCTCCGTTGGGTCACGGAATGAGACCGGGGCCGCTCGAAGATTCGGTCATTACAGCAATCGCCGCACGAGTTGGAAAGACGCCGGCGCAGGTGCTGCTGGCCTGGGCTGTGCAGCGCGGCACGGCTTTGCTCACCACGCCGAAGAATGCGGCCCGCGCGAAAGAGAACTTCGACATCTCTCCCCTTCCCGAAGACGCATTAGACGCAATCAATCGCATTCAGACCAGGCAGCGACTCAATGATGTGGTGAATACCGGCAGTCCAGGTTTCATCCCACGGGTTCCATCGGCATGAGAACCACCCCCCTGGAGCCCTCTATGAAAGACGAGCAAATACGGGACGCACTGAATGCGCATTGGCGCGCATCGGCGGTTGGCGATGCGAACGCGGAGCACGCTATTTACGAGAACGATGCCATCTGCGACTATCCCCAGTCAGGCGAGCGCATCCTCGGGCGAAGCAATTTGCAGGCTTTGCGAAGCCATCATCCTGGCAAGCCGTCGGGCTTCAACGTCAAGCGAATTCTCGGGCGAGGTGATTTCTGGATCACGGAATACACCATCACCTACCAGGAGCGAACAGCATACACAGTGAGCATCATGGAGTTCCGCAACGGCAAGGTGGTGCACGAGACTCAGTATTTCGCAGACCCATTCGAGGCCCCGGCCTGGCGGAGCCAATGGGTCCAGCGGATCGACTGACGCCGCCGTGACGCTGCATTGACGCGAGGCAGAAGTCGGCTCCCCCGTCATCGCTTGAGAAAACGATTTTGCTGATCGGCAGAGGATCGCGTTCAACATGAAAGGGTATGTAGCGTGTGAATAGCAACGCAGAAAATCATGCAACTATACAGCGCCCAAATGCGCTAAGGCTCCAGCTTTCAGATTTACTCAGCAAAGATCTCGATGTAGTGTTTTGCGGAATCAATCCGGCGCTGAGCGCTGCCCTGGCGGGACACCACTTCTCAAGCCCCAGCAATCGATTCTGGCGGGTCCTTCACTTGGCGGGCTTTACGTCGCAATTGATTCAGTCTGAAAACGACCGCACAATTCTTCAATACGGATGCGGCCTGACGGCTGCGGTGGAACGAGCGACCGTAAAAGCCAGCGAGCTTACGAGTCGTGAATTTCACGAAGCCACTGCGGAACTGGAGCGAAAGCTTCAGCGTTACCGCCCGCGCTATCTGGCGTTTCTAGGTAAGCCTGCCTTCGCAGCCATCTTCCGGCAAAGAAAGGTCGACTGGGGACAACAGTCCATCAGGTTTGGCGGCGCCGAGGTCTGGGTCTTGCCCAACCCAAGTGGGCTCAATCGAGCATTCAGCCTCGATGCACTCGTATCCTCCTATCGGGATCTTCGGACTGCCTCCCAGAGAACTCGACTCGAGTCGCGATAGGTCCTCAGGGCCGCTAATGAACGCGCTGCCCACCTCAAGATTAAAGCAAATGAGCTTGCTATCAATACAAGCTGAGGAACTGAGTAATGGTAGCCTGGAGGCACTGCAACCATCGCCCATAGCCTCTCTGGAATCTATTCGCGCGGCTGGCACAATCGCTTCTCATAGCAACGAAATCTTAGGCCAGGACGAAAGCCAAGTGTAATCTCGCCTGCCGGGAGGTAGCCCAGCTTTGGGAAGAGCTGCTGCGTCGCCTCGTTCTCAGTATTTGTGTCGACCCGCAGGACCCGAATCTGGCGCTCGGTGGCTACGACTTCGGCCTGCCACATCAGTCCTACCGCAACACCCTTTCCCCGGAAGGCGGGATCGACTGCCAGGCGATGAACCACAACAGCCATTTCCGATAGATCCCATCCCACCTGGGCATACTCGGGGTCTTGATCAGTAGTGATGGCAGCCACCCCTGCAAACTGGTCATCGATCTCCGCCAGCCACAACTGCCCCATCTCCACATCGTGCGCAAAGACAGCGGCATTGGGATAGTCGTCATCCCATTGAAGATTGCCGTTCGTCCGCATCAACGGAACCACGCGCCGCACCAGATCCATCACCGCATCGACGTCATCAGCCGTCGCCTGTCGTACCCGCATATGTTCTCCTATTTTGAGCTTGCCGCCTCAGCACTATCGGCGAGTCTGTTGAGTTCGCCGACTAACACTTTCCAGGCATCTTTTCCAAAACTCCCAAGCAGTCCTTCCTGGATGCTGTTCCATGGGACGGCTGCTTCCGCGAGCAGCTGGCTTCCCTTACGTGTCACCTTCGCCGAACGCGACCGGGCGTCTGTGCCCGGCGCCATCTTGATCCAGCCGTCCCGAACCATGGGAGCGATGGCGCGATACAAAGAGGTCCGATCCATCTCCATTTCTTCGGCAACGCGGGAAAGGGGTTCGCCAGTCCGACGCGCGATGCATCGCATGACAGCGAACTGGGTGATGTTGATTCCCGAGCCCGCCAATGCGTCGTCGTAAGCACGGGCAAGAATCCGCGAAAGCTTCTTGATTGTCGTACAGGCGCAGGGAAGAGAATTAAGCTTATTTGATGCATACACATCAGTATGCTAGCATCTCTTTCGAGAGATGTCATGACCTGGCCGCGGAATGCGTGCCGCCATAAGGAGATCCAATGCTGATCCAAGCCACACCACCGCCCCAACCTGTACCTGTTACCGCCACTATGACATTGGTCTCAAGCGACACGATGACCGACGCAGGCGAGCCATTGACTTACCTTTCTACACCTGATCCCGAAGTGTCGTCTGTAATACTCACGATTCCTCCTGGAGGAAAAACAGAGTGGATGACACATCCGGTTCCCGGATACATCTACGTGCTGGAAGGCATCCTGACCGTAGAGTTCGAGGATGGCCACCGTCTGACGTTCAAGGCTGGGCAGGCCTTTCTTCAGGCACGCACAAAGTGGCATCGCGGTCTCAATCTTGGGAGCGACCGGATGCGATTTCTGGCCGTGTTCTATGGCGCGAAAGGCGTACCGGACGTACTGAATCCGCCGACAGGGAGCCTCGTGTCTAAGGAGAAGTGAAGTCGCGTGAAGATCGACGTGCAGCTTCTGTGACCGTATGATCATGATCTCTCGGAGAGATCAAGTTGACAACGTAAGCAGCAACGCTGTGCCGCGCCTATGCTTTTTATCGGAGGCTTTCCGCAAGTGCGTGGTAGGAGCCGTTAACGATCTCCAAAGCGGAATTTGCTCAGTGGGAAACCATAACCAGATCGACAAATTTCGACGAGGCTTCCGCCCATCTATCCTAACGTCACAACATTTCCTGGTCAGCCCATACCTGGAAACACCGGCTGAGTTGAACAGGACATGTCCAATTCCGGCCAGCCGCGTACTGGCAGGATTCAGAAGGCATAACCGGCGGAATCCTGGTCGTCTGTTTAGCTAGTTACTCCCGAGGAGCGGCTTGAACTCGGGGTGCTTTTCGACGAGGTGCTTGGCGAGGGGACAGATTACATCGACGCGCAACGAATTCTCTTTGGCATATTGAAACGCCGTGGTGACGAGTTCGAGTCCGATGCCTTTTCCGCGCAGCCCTTTGGCGACTTCCTTATGCCAGATTGTCATCCAGCCATGGCCATCGGTTTCGAACTCCAGATAGCTGATCTGCCCATCCTGCTCGATCTCAAACCGGCTCTTGATTACCTTAGTTGCGTTGTTCACATCGACCTCGTATTTTCAGACCGCAAGCACCTGTGGTCTCTTCACGGGATCAGTCGGTCCTGCCGCAACCGTTCGAACAGCTCGAAGAAACTTTCGTCCGTCGGCTGATACACCGGAAAGCCAAGCTTGCGGCTCTTCGACATGTCTGTCACAACCTCCACCGGACGCCCAAGGTCGGCATCGGTGTGCCACGCGGAAGCAAGTCTGTTCAGGTCGCTTTCGGCGAGCCCATACTTTTCCGCGATCTGCTTCCAGGCGGGCGCCGCATCGGCAAGTTGCTTGTCCAGCGGGATGCCCTCGCCCTTCAGATCGGATGCTTCGATGCCAAACCACGCTGCAATTCGCTTCCACATCCAGTTCCAGCGGAAGATGTCGCCGTTCACTACGTTGAATGCCTGGTTGCGAGCGTCCGGCGTGGTCGCAGCCCAAACAAGATGCTTAGCCAGCAGGCGTGCGTCCGTCATATCGGTCAAGCTTTTCCATTGCACAGACGAGCCGGGGAACTGCATCGGCTTACCCAGTTCTTTGCAGATGCTCGCGTAGGCGGCAAGCGTTGTGCCCATGTTCATCGCATTGCCGACTGCGTATCCAATAATCGTGTGTGGGCGGTGGACGCTCCAACTATAGCCATCGCGCTTCGCCGCTGCGAAAACTTCATCTTCCTGTGCGTAATAGAAGTTTTCGATATTTAGCCGTGGCTGGTCTTCACGAAAAGGCGTGGTAGGCAAATTCCCCTTGCCGTAGGCCTCGAATGGACCGAGGTAGTGCTTCAGCCCCGTGACTAGCGCAACGTGCTGGACTGTCTTTGCTTTCGAGACGGCGTGGAGCACATTGTGCACCATGCCACCGTTGACGCGGATGTTCTCGGCTTCGGTCGGCCGCCGCCGCCAAGTGGTCAGGAAGATATGGGTCGGCTTCACATCCTTTAGCGCAGCCTTAACGACAGCCGCGTCCTGCAAATCCACTGCAATGGGGAGAATCCCGTCGCGCTGTCCAGGGCGACGCGCGACGCCGTAGACGATCCAATCCTGTTCGGCGATAAGAAGATCCGCCAAGTTGCGCCCTACGATGCCGGAAACTCCGACAATCAATGCTGTCTTTTTCATTGCAATCCTTCACTGAAACCAAGAGGTAGATGCAAACTTGCCCGGTCCTTTAGATAGGACCCAGGACAAGAAGATTCAGCAGGCGAGGCGAAGTCATCTGTCCGCGCGCTGCCAACCCCTTCCTGGTAGGAATGCGGATTCTGTGTAGTAATCTTTCAAAGATTCCCACGCATAGAAAAGGCCGCAATAGGAGGAAATTCGCTCACGGTAACGAGGTTCCGTCCCCTCTCCTTGGAGAGGTACATGGCTTGGTCGCAACGGTGAAAAAGCTCTTCCGGTGTTTCGTCTTGGTGGCTTTGCGCCACGCCGATGCTGATTGTGACCTGCGCTCCACCAGGCAAGCCAGCGAGGTTCGCGATCTCTATGCGGAGCCGCTCCGCAATCTCTTCTGCTTGAGCCACAGTGGCATCCCGCAACAGACCAACGAACTCTTCGCCACCGATGCGAAAGAGTACATCCGAAGTTCGCAGACCCTCTTGCAATGCGCCGCTCACTCGCCGGATTACCTTGTCACCGGCCAGATGGCCCCATGTATCGTTCACTACTTTGAATTGGTCGATGTCCAGCAGGAGAAGCACAAGAGACCTGTTTCCGTAGTTTGCCCGATGCAGTTCCCTAGCCATCATCTCCTCAAAGACGCGCCGATTCAGCAAACCGGTGAGAGCATCGGTTTGCGCGGCTATTTGCAGATCCCTGCGATGAATGCATAGCGACAGCCAGATCAACCCGCATCCGGCACCGAGGCTGAGCATCATGTTGCTGTAACTGAACCCAAGCTGGATCAGATCAATATGAGTGAAATCACCCGGCGGATAGACCAGCGTAAGCATGGCGCGAAATACGTGCTGAACCGCCGTCAAGGTTTCGAGCCATGCCAGTGCCGCTGCGGGGAATCGCAGCGCGGGCATCAGTTCCACCATGTCAACATGCGGCTCTTTATACCGAAAGAACAAAGTAGCCGTGGCAGCAGCATAAATAGCGCAGACTCCGCTACCGCTCACAATGCGTACAGTCAGCGCAGGATGGAAGTAAGTAAAGTAACCATTGATGGCAAGGGCAACTGCCAACAGTCCGATCCCATATGCGAGAAACCTCATTCGCACAGCGAGAATCTCTGCCGCTGCGATGTAGACGAGGAGCAGACTGACAAACAGTACCTCATTCGCCGCGAGAATCGTGATCCACGCTGGAGCAAAGGGGCGCGACGCCAAAAATAGGACACCGTTTATTCCAAAGATGAGCGCCCAGCTTAACCGCCCGATGCCGCGAAGGCCAGGAATGCTGCGGGCGCTTACCCGGTAGCCCGTCAACAACAGAGCCAGAGTCGTTGCGTATCCACACATCAGATACGTCATGTACATGCGGGATTGCGTCGTTCCTCCAGCGAGAATCAGGTGTTCGCCCGGGCCTGAGCTTACCTTAAGGCTCTCAGAGCCTCTCGAATACAAATATTGCTAATTATCTATGCTGACACAGTGCCTGTATGGCCGTCACCTTACCGAAGGGTAGTCGGCATAAGGACTAATCGATGCGCACCATACGTGACATCTTGGTTACTGAGAACCACAGACGCATGACTTGAGCAAACAATGCTTAAGGGCGTAAGCGCTTGGCCGCTCTTCGCACGCTTTCCACGCTTGTCTTGCCTGTTTCCGTTCGCATGGTAGCGAGCTTTGCGTTAGGCGAGAACTGTGGAATTGGTTTCGGCAAGTTCTTGTTGAGCGTATCGCCGCGCTTCTGTTGAACCTCGCCAACCTTTGGCGGATTCTTATCGCGGTGACGATTATCTAATCCTGGTTCCTTCATGAACTTCCTTCCTCCACATGGGACCAACATGACAAAGCGTTAAACGAGAGCCGCAAGTGCTTCAATCTCTTCGAGGTCGAGTGTAAAGTCGAAGACCATTTGCAGTTCTTCGCCTGTATTGTGGTTTTGGTTATAGCTATCCACATCGCATTTCAGTTGACGGCAGTCACCCACGATCTGCTGGCGGCGTTGCTGAAAAGCAACCTCCATGTGCTCGCGCGGTGCGGTTCGCATGTCGGCCCAGAACGCGGCCTGCTTGCCGTTCCGCTCCACCGTGGCAACATGCTTAACCCGCACACGACGTCCCTGCGGGTCCGTGATATGCTCTTCACGCATTGCGCGGGCGAGCTCTTCTGCACAACGATCCACCACTGTCGAACGCTGTGGCTCCCATAGGCCCTGTTCGATAGCCCATATGGCGATCTCATGCGCTGTGGCAGGAAGAGTATTCCCTGCATCCTCGTACTTCTTCACGATGCGCTGAAGCTGTTCGTTATACGACATACTCCCCCTCCTGCTTAAGATCAAATCACCGTTGTCAACATGCTTCCAAAACCATCGGTTAGCGCCGCTTCGGTAACAATGTGACGCACCTTCGCCAGCATTTCCCGGCTATGTGAATACGGAATTGCCTTGCGATGTTGAAGCTGGCCGACCACAATTCCCTGATGGACATTCAGCCTGGCAGATAATCCTTGGATCTTGGTCTTAGAGAAAAGGGGCCGGACCCGCAGAATGAAATTGTCCAAGTCGCTCTTCTGGATCGAGAAGTCCGCAGCAAATTCGTCAGCGCGCTTTTCGATTGCAGGTTTCTCTTCGACCATTCCGGCACCCTCGCCTACCAAATCGGTATCGAGCAGTCCTCCATGCTCTAGGCCATCCTTATACTTCACATGCGCGCACTCGTGTAATACCGTGTGCCAAAATCCATCGATCCGATCGAAGCGTAGCGAAACTGCAATTGCTGGGGACTTCGCGTTCAACCACAAACATGCACCATCAATTCGGGTCTGCGGCAAAGTTTCAACCACCAGAAAGCGCACGCCGGCGTCAGCCAGAACCCGAGGCACTAGACGAGTATCTTCGGGATCGCGAAGCATGTTTTTCAACCGCGCTAGCGCAGAAGCAAAGTTTGACTCCGAAAATGGTTTTACATCCACGGCCTGCGCGAGCTGACGCGCCCGAAAAAGCCACGCTTGCTCTGCGGGGCTATGTTTCGCATAAGAGGTCGACTTCCGCGCCGCATATTGCAACAACTGCGGTTGCTCATCAAGAGACTTGATATGCAAGAAGTCCAGCACACTTTTTTCCAGCACATCAATATTCTCCGTCGGTTGAATCCAGTGTCTCCGCATCATCTCCTTCACCGGAGCTTTCTCGTACAACCTGGCTCGACGGGACACGGAATTACTGCTGTCCTGTTTGACCTGGGCAAGCCGATAAGAGCTTTCCAGATTCATCCAGAACTGCGCCCCCGTATTAAAAGCCTCTCCCAACCCCCTTGCCGTTTCTGGCGTAATCGCCCTCTTACCCGCCATAAGCTCGCTTACCAAGCGCGGTGGCCGCCCCAGAATCTCTGCAAGCTCAACCTGGCTCCATCCGCGCGCCTCAATTTCCTCCCGAATGAACTCCCCTGGAGGAAACACCTCAGCCGGAGTTCTGTCCATCACTTCCACGATCCATCACCTCTCTCACTCCTTCAGTGGTAGTCCTCGATGCTGATCACTGCTATGAGTTTGTTGGGAGCCACCCCCTCAAACTCAATGATCAGCCGCCACTGTTGGTTCAACCTCATCGAATGCTGGGAGCTGCGATTGCCCTTCAACTTCTCAAAATGCAAAGACTTCAAGTTGTAAAAGACCCGTTCATCGGGAGCCGCCCGGATGACCTGCATCCGCCTCCGGTAAGCCGTTACAATCGGCTGGGAGAAACCAGCGTCGTATGTCGGGTCCGTCTCCAGTCGGTCGAGCTTTGGGTCTTTAAATCGGACCTCCATGCAACTGCTGCCTTTCTTTAGCTCCAATACCAGTATACACGAATTACATATAGTGTAATTCGTAACTGTAGAATATCGGAATTTTGGTCCGTAGGAATGCCGCCGTCCAAACCAGCCATGCCGGAGGCCAGAGATCCGGACCGATGCGGCACCTCACAGGAGCCGGATCTGAACCGATGATTCGAACCAATCGCAGGTTCGATTCTCAGGGTGGCTAACATCATGATTCTAAAGAGATGATGGGCGTGGGAACAATAAGCATAATCTGGGAACCGTGTGGGAACAATAACCCGTTCCAGGGGCGCTTACAGAGCCTTTTGGAGCGACCAGGGCCTTGTAAATACAGGGGTTAGCAAAACGGTCTTTTATGGCATGGAAGAGGCCATCGGTTCGATCCCATCCAAGGCCCTCGCGGCCTTACGGTGACACTTGAGCTAGGCCCAGAGGCGAGCAACGTGAAGATTTTGCGGCCAGGTCCCTAGCCGAATGTGCAAGGAAGCCGCAGCATGGTACCGCATCAGGCAGTCCGAGGGAGAGCAGCGTTCGGATAGAGGACCAAGCGTCCTGATACTTAATTCCCCACACCTATCGCCGCTTCAGTCTTCTTTTTTCTTGCGTGACATCCTCACTATTTTCATCACGGCGCTGTTCCTTGCGCTGAAGATCGGCGATGGTTTCAAGAAGGTTAATTCCACGAAAATCAGGCCAGAGCCTTCTGGTGACAATGATCTCTGTATTGGCGATCTGCCAGAGCAGAAAATTTGAAATTCGCATCTCCCCCGAGGTCCGCATTACTAGGTCAGGGTCGGGCATATGCGCTGTGTAGAGATGACGACGAATGTCCTCCTCGAAGATACGTTCAGGGGCCAGATGCCTTGACTCTATCTCGGACGCCAACTCCCGGAATGCGTCTACCAGCTCTGAGCGACCGCTATAGTTGAGTGCAAGGGTCAGCGTAGTGCCGGTATTATGCGCGGTGACCTCCCTTGCCAGGCGCAGTTGCTCCTGGACTCCGCCAGGCAGTTCCTGGACACGCCCGATGGATTGCAGGCGCACGTTGTTATCCATCATGCGCTGTACGTTGCTTTCCAGATAGCTCTTCAGCAAGAGCATAAGAAAGTTGACCTCAGCCGGGGGACGGCGCAGATTGTTTTCTACAGAAAAGGCATAGAGCGTCAGCCAGGGCAAACCGATACGGGAGGCTGTCACCATCACCTGTTGCACACTTTTGGCTCCTTGCTGGTGGCCCAGAAACCGCTTGAGCGAACGCTGCTTCGCCCAGCGGCCGTTACCATCCATGATAATAGCCACATGCTGGGGCATGCGCTCGGGATTCAGCGTGGCGTAGATAGCACGCTCCTCGGGCGTCAATTCATTAACACGCGGTGAGGCGGATGGATACAACAGGTCCTCCTTGAGACGGCTTTGCGCCGAATGAGCCGGGCTCTTCTCCACCCAACGGTTCTTCCGGCCTGTGACCGGCGGCGTGGAGTCAAGAATGAGGGGACGACGACAGGGCAATCGCATTTCAAAACATCTCCAGTAGTCGGTAAAGGAAGTCATCATCCCATCCTGCGCGTTTGAACTTTCCGCGGAGGGAGCCTTTTGACCCCTCTTTTTGCATGGCGTTGATGGCCATGTGGCGTAGAACGGCGAGATTGTGCGGCCCGTGTCCCATTCTCGTCCGATCCTGATCCTCGTTCATGACCACATCCAGACGCCAGTGCAGGCTGTTTTCGATGCCCCAGTGCAGTCGAACCACTTGGTTGAGCCGCTCCGGGGACAGGGCTCTACTGAGCAGGTAGTAGGCAGTTTCGGTCGTCGTTTTTTCTGCGGTTTCGCGCTTTCGAACTACTTTACCGATGGCCTTCAGGGCCGGCCATTGGTGTTGTTTTTGCAGCCAGTCGATCTCGGTTGACACCGTCGCCGTGCGCGTCTCGATGCGTCCGTGATCGGCTTCGACAACGGGCGCAGCGGTGCTCGCTTTCAACTCCGGATCATCGAGCAACAGGACCACATCGTTAAACAGCGTGCCTTGATTGCCCTTCAGCGCCAGCGCGTAGTCGCCCTTCTGTTCGACGATTTGCTCGGCGATGGCGCGCTGGCAGTTGAGTGCATCGGCGGTCACGATCGTGCCTTTGAGGGTCAGTAGCCTGAGCAATCTGGGCACCGCCGTAATCTCATTGGATTTGGCATCGGTGGCGATCTGCGCCAACACCAGCCGCTGCTCCGAGCCCCAGGCACTGACCATGTGCAGGGCCGACTTGCCGCTGGCGCGATCGAACGAACGGCGCAACACCTTGCCGTCGATAGCCACCACGCCCTGTAACTGCTCAGAAAACTGCGCCATAAACCGCTGAAACGAATCGCGAAACTGATCTGGGTCGAGATTGCGAAACAGGCGACTGATGGTATCGTGACTGGGAAGACCGTTGGACAAGGTGAGAAAGCTGCGCAGAAATGGCTCCTTAGCCTCGGCGAACAAAGCCATATCCACCGCACCCTGACCGCCGCAAAGCACGCAGCATAAAGCGATCATCAGAAGCTCGTGAAAGTCATGCAACGCGGCATTGCCGCTGCGCGGATCCTCAAGACCTTCCCAACAGGAACCAAACTGCTCCAGGGTTTCTTTGCTGGACATCAAATCCTCCTGCAAGAAACCTCACCCTTTCCAATTAGCTACCGTAAGTACCAACCGTGGTTCAAATGAATTTCAAATGCGATTGCCCTGGGGACGACGAAGACTGGGCAAACAATACTAACAAGCCCAAACAGGTCGAAAAGGCCGTGCCCGTGTGGATCTCGATGTTTCCCGCTAGGTTCATCGCACAGAGCGGATCGCCGGAACCCTGAGCGTCACCGCCTGTTCCCTCGCCGAAGCAACAGTGCAATTGGTATCCCGAGCAGCGCTATCAACGCGAGCAGGCGGAATGCATCAAGATAGGCAAGCACTGCGACTGGTTGTTGAGACATATCGTCAATACTCCGTAGAACGTGATAGTTGCTTAATGCGTTCTTCCGAGGCAGGCCGTTGCGGTAGGCTGGAGCAAAGTCCTGACGCTGCCGACAAACGTGTGCTCGTATTCGATGAAAATCGCGCGCCAATTCGCCGTCTATTTTCCCCGGTAAGCGCCGTGAAGGTATCTTCTTGCCGTGTCGGCGCGGGAGGTCCTGGGACCGGCGTCAATAGCTGCGTTATAGTCCGCAACCGCCTTCTGGCGATCTCCAGTGAGGTCACGACACTCGCCGGCAGCCAAGAGAGACCGTATTTTTAGTTCGGGCCCAACAGTGGCACTCCACGCGGCCTGCTCATAGGACTGCGCCGCCTCGCCATAATGCCGTTGCCCACGCAACGCTTCTCCTAGAGCGAAGTAAGCCAACTCGAGTTGCGCCGACGTAAAATAACCGGGCCTGGCACTGAGAGAAAGGATGCTACGGTAGGCCGCGACTGCCGTCATCCCCTCGCCCGCATCCTTGCGTAGGTTGGCGTCTTCCAGACAGAAAAGATAGTTGCGGGGATACTGGTCTTTCAATTTGTGGATTACGAGGATTGCCTGTCGATACTTTGCTTCGCGGCGCAAGAATAGGGCGATGGCGGTCTGTGCATCCACGCGGGAAAGAGTGCCCCTGTTGGCGGCGTCGTTCAGCATTTCCATCCCCCGGGCTTTGGAACCAGTGATCCCAGCAAAACCGATTAGCAACCGAAAGGGAAACGAGAGAGAGCCCACGACGTATTCGTAAATACCGGCCACCAGCTTGGCGTCCACATAGTCCGGATCCAGTTGGAGGACGCGTGCGTCATCATCTTTGGCTTTGATGGCGAGGCGGAAACAGGAAACATAGCTCTTTTCCGCCATGCCGACGTAAATTGACTTCAGGGCCTCAGCCCAAGCGCGGGCATAGAGGGCATCTACGTCCTTCGGATTCTTGGAGATTTGCGCATCGGCTTCGCGGACGGCCTCATCAGTGAGCGCAAAGATGCGATCGCGCGCTTTCGGGTCTTCAATGGTGGGATGCTTGCCGGACAGGAAGCCATCGTTGGCGTAGAAGGTCGTATCGAGTAGATCCAGGCGGTAAAGTTCCTGAAAAACGATGGCCTCAAGCAGGAATGCGGTCCCCTGCGGATCGCCTGGATGTGCTGCATGGAGTCGCTCGAAAACCTCTACTTCCCGCAGGAAGTCCAACTGATAGAAGCGATCAAAGGCTTGACCGACCAGTGGATCGCGGCTCAGTGGATTCGTATGTGTTTCAGAGGCCCAGCACAAGCTTCCCACTGCAAGCAGAGCAACTCCCCACTGCAAGCTCCTGATCCAGTGCGAACTTGTCCCCAACAACAATTTCTCTCCTCTCAGGCTGGCAAGGGTTTGTCTGGTTTGGCCTCGCTGTGAACGGTGAGGATGGGGCACGCCGCATTTGCCAAAAGGCGATAAGGATAACTCGTATACAAGTGGAGGTTCAGTGTTGCCGTCTCCGCCGCACCAACAACCATCAGCACGGACGGGTCGAGAGATTTTTCCAATACTTGCTCGGGAGAAATAATCCTCTCCATCTCAAACACAGGATCACACCACTCATCTTTAATGTTTGGACGAAAGGATTGAAGACGCCCACAGTAATCGTTGATCATGCCCCTTAGCTGCCCGCTTTTCTCTTTCTGTTCTTTGTCCTTTACCACCTGATAAATCTCGATGCCAGCGCCCAGGAATTGATTGAGTTGTAGCGCAAACGGGGCAGCGGCGGCCGCTGCCGGCCTGAAGTTCGAGATGTAGATAACCTTCTTGAAGCGACTGTCCAAGCCGATTCCAGCAAGCACATGAGGGCCAATGGTTAGCGTCGGACATGGAGAACGAAGCATCAACGCTTCCGTATTCGATCCAACCAATAGGTGGCCTAATCCGCGATGGATACCCTGTGTGCCCATGACAAGCAAATCCGCGTTGAACTTGTTAACTGCCGCGACTACCGCGTCGGGAACCGGTCCGTCGACAATTACCGAGTCTGCAGATACGCCGGCGCGGTTACTTCCTTCCACGAATGCCTGGAGCCTCGCCGCGGCGTCCTTGCGCGTGCGGCTCGGCGCATTATTCACGATCTCTACATTGCTCGCCTCCGGGCCTAGCTCAATCGCATGGATAATAACCAGATGTGCGTCCAGGCGGCGCGTTAGAAAGACAGCATAATCCAGTGCCAGCCTTGAGCTTTGCATGAAGTCTGTTGTCATCAGGATGGTATTTATAGACGCTTTCACGATTCCCCCTTTCAGACGAGGCTTGTGCAGGACCTCAGACTAGCCACCTGCTGGGCGGACTCGCGGCCCAATCCTCGATTCAGAGTCGATGTACTCACTCGATTAACCGGCGGAACCGCATATTCCACTTAGCTGGATACGCCGGATCATTCAGTCAGACGCGAACATCTCTTTTCTGCGCCGGCTCGCCATCAAGGAAATTCGCAATCAGGAACTGTGTGACGTCCTCTTCAAGCAGAGCAAGATCGCGGGAGGTGCTGTCAAAATAGTTGAGAACGTGCCGGTACGATATGGATGCAGTCACGGCATTGAAAATCATGAAATAGAGCAGTTCGAGCTTCTGCGTCTTGATGACCCTGGCTTTTGCCGCCTCCACAAGCAGGGGATAGAAGACGTCGTGGAACGGGCGAAGCAGCATCTTGACCAGAAGATCGAGGGGTTGTCCCTTTTCCGACCCGATGCGTGACAGCAATAATCCGCAGTCAGGCGTTCCGCAGGTCGCGGCCACCAGCAGCCGGAAAGCCTTTTCAAGGCGCTCCCGGATTGGAATCCTGGTTTGGCTCTGCAAATCTCGAAGGTCTCTCATAAACGGCTCCAAATAATGTGCCAGCCGTTCCATCACGGCCTTCCATAGGGCAACCTTGGAGCCGAAATGGTGAATCACCAAGGTGTGATTTACGCCCGCGGCCTCGGCAATTCCGCGAATTGTGGTTGCCTTGAATCCATAGCTGGCAAACGAAGCTTCGGCAGCGCGCAACAAAAGCAGGGCGCCATCGAGCTCTTCTTTACCCGGCCTGCCGGGCTGGCGCCGTCTAGAAATATTTTGCGTTTTCTTCATCGCATGAATTCCGCCTCATATAATATTAACCTGTTGGTCAATTTGGCAAGAACAATTTGAAGGCCAGCTGATCGAAGGTTCGCGGCTGCCTGACTCCAAAGTGGACTCTTCGGGAGACATCGCTCGTGGCCTGAAAGCTGTTGCCGTTCAATATACGCCGCGCAAACCGAGCGCAAGCCGAGTGAAGGCTTGCGCGTTTTCCGGCGCTGGTCAGGGGTGATCCGCGGTTGTGATGGGAAAGAGTGATGCAGGGGAGGCTCAGCTCAAATCTGCGTGAAGGCGGCGGAGCCGGGATGATGTTTCACGCTTTGGCGATCAACGCCCTGTGGGTTGAAGATCGTGTTTTTGTGCATACCGTATCTGCTCCGGACGGTTGCGAATCGGTTCCAAGAAACTGATGGGTTACGGAACTACGATGTTGCTGAACATCTTGAAATTCGTCATCGCCGCGCTCGTTCTGATTGAGGTTTGTGTAGGAAGTGTGGTCCTGTTAAAGCTGCGCACCGGGGCATTTCTTGAGAGTTGGGCCGTTGCTTTCATGAACTGCTGTCTCATCGCCAGCGTTATTGGATTGGTCGTCCCTTTTGACTCGTTTCTGCCCATGCATAGGATTGCCATGTCCGCAATACTTGTATTGGCGGTAGCGGCATTTGCGTGGCACGAATTTCACTGGAGGGGCATCTCCATTTTGGTTTCTGCGCTGAGCATCATTCTTGTCCTCTGTCTGAACTGCGTCATAGTGGTCGGCTACGTGTTCGGCTATTTGTTGGGCGCCAATAGAGTGTCCTCGAGTCGTTGCAAGCCCCTGTTCATCATTGCCGAATCTGTTGTGATACTGTTCTTCGCGGGATTAGGAGGATTTCTAATCCGAAGGTTCGATGACGAGAAGATTCATCAATTGTGAATATCGGCCTACGAACACTGTGTTTCTTGAATCAGAGTTAAGGTGTGAGACGTAGAGATGCCCAAATCAGATCGGCAATAAAGACCGCATCTTCGGCAAGTGTCGTGTCAGCTGGTCCGAGTAAACGGCGCACGATTGTTCCTCGCGACAGGTCGGCGACCGCCCACGCCGTTTTTTCTGCAGGAACAGGGCTCACTTCACCGCGCTTTATGGCTGTTTCAATCGCAGCGGCCAAGTGTTGCACAGGTTCCTGAAGCCAGTCGCGATACTGACTGCGCGTGTAGGAGAGATTTGCAGGCTGCGTGTCCATGATGCGGAAGAATTCGCGGTTTGCCTCCGCGTATTCAAGCCGGGCAAGGATAAACTCCACAATCTTCTGCCGCAGGGTCGGCGCGGCGTCCATCCGTCCAAGCATGCCGCCTTTCAGGGCTTCCATATCGTTCTGCAGCAGAGACTTGTAGATGTTCTTCTTGGATGGGAAGTAGAGATAAATCGTACCCTTGGCGATACCTGCTTCCGCCGCAATATCGTCAACGATGCCTTCGGCGAACCCCTTACGGGCGAAGATCTTGCGGGCCGCGTCGAGAATTTCGCGCCGCCGGAATTCTGTGATGATCTGCTGCTTGTTCTTCGCACTATGCTGCTTCGCATTCACTGTCATTCCAATTGCCTCTGGCTGCCGTCGGAGCGGTGATGGAGAACACCGAGTGTTATGACCCAATAGTATAATCAAATGACTAGATGGTCAGTAGGAAGGTCCAATCCGAGACAGAAGTCGAATCAACGTCAATATCTACGGAAATCTCTCCTGGATCGGACTCATCGACACATTGGACTCCAACTGTCAACCCCTGGCTGATTGCAGTTTCGGTGATGACGGCCACTTTTATGGTCGTACTGGACTCGTCGGTCGCCAATGTCGCCCTGCCGCACATTGCCGGCAATCTTTCCGCCTCCACAGACGAGGCCACGTGGGTTTTGACCAGTTATCTCGTTTCCAACGCCATCATGCTGCCCGCCACGAGCTGGATCACGCGGCGGATCGGGCGCAAGCGTCTGCTAATGGCCTCAATCCTGCTGTTTACAGGCGCATCGATGCTATGCGGAATGGCGTTCAGTATGCCGATGCTCATCGTGGCACGCGTCCTGCAGGGAGTGGGCGGCGGCGGTATGCAGCCCCTCGCGCAATCGATCCTGCTCGAAAGTTTCCCGCCCCGGGATCACGGCAAGGCCATGGCCGTTTATGGCACGGGCATCGTCGTTGCGCCTGTCATCGGCCCCACGCTGGGCGGCTGGATCACCGACAGCTACTCCTGGCGCTGGATCTTCTACATCAACCTGCCCGTCGGCGTGCTCGCGTTATTCCTCGCCAGCGTCTTTATCGAAGATCCGCCCTACCTGCGAGCCAAAGCCGCGGGCGCCATCGACGCCGTGGGCTTCGGCTTCATGGCCCTGTGGCTCGGCACCCTGCAGTTGGTCCTCGACAAGGGCCAGGAGGCCGACTGGTTTGAAGCCGACTGGATCCGCTGGACCTTTGCGGTCTCCATGATTGCGTTCATCGTCTTCATCGCCCGCGAACTCACCGCCAAGGAGCCCATCGTCCAACTGCACATACTGCTCAACCGCAATTTTGCTGTCGGCACGCTCATCACCGGCCTCTACGGATTCGTTCTGTACAGCACCACGGCCCTGCTGCCGCTGTTTCTGCAAACCCTGCTCGGCTACCCGGCGCTGGACAGCGGCCTGGCCGTGAGCCCGCGCGGCATCGGGTCCATGCTGTCGATGATTATTGCGGGGGCTCTGGCCGACAAGATCGAAGGCCGGCTGATGATGACCTTCGGGTTCCTGATACTCGGTGTGTCGGTGCTGATGCTAGGACATCTCAACCTGAGCATTGCCATGACTTCAGTGGTCATTCCCAATGTGCTCAACGGATTCTCGGGCGGATTCATTTTTGTGCCGCTCACCACCATGGCCATGGGGAGACTGCGCAAGCAAGAGATGGGCAACGCGGCCGGCATCTACAACCTGGTGCGCAACATTGGCGGCAGCGTGGGCATTGCTGCTTCCACCGCCCTGCTGGTACGCAAGGAGCAGGTGCATCAGACATACCTGGCGGCAAACGTGACCGCGAGCGATTCGCTGGCGCAGTCGATGATACACGGGCTCGAGGCCAAGCTGATGCTGGGTGGCGCCGATCAAGTTACTGCACAACACAAGGCGCTCGGCGCCCTGTACCAGAGCATGATGCAACAGGCATCGCTGCTTGCCTACGTTGACAACTTCCGCCTGCTCGGTTTTCTGTCCCTGCTCTGCATCCCTATCGCACTTCTGTTCCAAAGGGTGCGCAAACAGACCTCCTCCACGAGCGACTCCGTCCAACTCAACCATTGAACCTGCGCTGCTAACCTGCATAACGCGGATCAGGGCATAACAGTCGTTGTTGTTTGATCGAACGGCCACCGTCAACCTGCACTGTTTTACTTGCAATCATTGTGTCTGGGACAACTCCCTGCTCCACCCATTTCACTACGGCGTCTAAAGCATCGAGGTTGCTGAGACCAGGCCCATCGCCACAGTGCTCCATCCCTGGAACTATGACTTGCGGGCAAAATGTCTTGGGCAGTTATTTCTGGTTGAGGTCCTGGACCGTCCGAGCAGCAACGCGCAGGATCATATTGCGGGGCATCAGGCGAGCTCCCCATGTGCTGAGCCGTCCCGCGAGTTTGCCCGGATAGGCAACTTTCTTGCCCTTTTCGAAAGCGCGCAGAGTGTCATGCACCACAGTCTCCGGCTGATCCATCTGCTCGGGCTGCAGTTTAGGGTTCATCTTGGCGAAAAACTGTGTGGCTGCAGGACCGGGACAGGAAGCAAGGACTCGAACGCCACTCTTCTCTACCTCCAGCGATAGCGCCTCGCTGAATAAGAGGACGAATGACTTTGTCGCCGCATAGATACCCGCACCTGCGAGTGGCTGAAACGCTGCCGTGGAAGCCATATTGATAATGCCGCCTCTGCGAGCAGCGACCATCGCAGGCAAGAGAGCATGGGTCAGTGTCACCAGCGAGCAGACGTTCACGGCAACCTGCTCCATCTGGCGCTCGAGTGGCGCATCGAGGAAGTTCTCGAACAGACCGAGCCCGGCATTGTTCACCAGGAGGTCAACCCTGATGCCGCGGTTCTGAACCCGTGCAATCAGATCATTCACGGCTTGAGCCGAGGAGAGATCCGCCGGCAGAACCGTTATCTGTGCCTTTGTCTGCTCTCGCAATGTCTCGGCGAGCCGGATCAGCTTATCTTCCGAACGCGCGACCAAAATGAGATTGGCGCCCTGTGCTACCAGCTGCCTTGCGAATTCCTCGCCCAGTCCGACCGAAGCGCCAGTGACGAGAGCCGTCATACCTTGGTAGTTCATGGCCGTTCCCTCCTCCGAGATGCAATGTAAACGATATTCACTTTTAATGCCAATATCATTTACATTGCACTCGGTATGGATACGTTGAAAAAGATGGACTCGGCCATCTTCCTGAAAGGAACAAATGACATCAAGCAAACCTGCAATTCGTAAGGGGGCTTACCACCATGGAGAACTGAAAGAGGCGCTGAAGAAAGCCGCGCTGCACCTGGTCCGGCAGAAAGGTCCAGAGGGTTTCTCGTTGAACGAGGCCTCGCGTCAGGCTGGAGTGACGGTCGCGGCGCCCTACCGGCACTTTGAAGATAAGAATGCTCTTCTAGCGGAGATCGCTTGTGACGGCTGCAAACTGATGGTCCATGAGCTGAACGAGGCGGTTGCCTCTGTGAGCGGAACGAAGGCAAAAATGCTCGAGACCGGCATGGCCTACCTGCGATTCGCATCCGTCCATGCGGATTATTTTGCAGTTATCTTCAACGCTGGACTCGACAAGTCAAAGTACCCGGAGTTGAAACGTGCCGCAGGGGAGGCGTTCGGCGTCATTTTAGGCTTGTCCCAACAGGCTGAGAGAACCGCGGAGCTTGGTGTCCAGCGTGCTATCTCGGCGTGGGCGCTGGTGCATGGCCTGGCAACGCTCGCTGCCGACGGCGCCCTTTCGACTGCGATGCCGGAGAGCTCAGAGTTGGAACATCTTCGACCGCTTCTCCGAAACTTTCTGAGCCATCCATATGGAGCGTCGTCCTCAAGCCCTGCCGCCGAAAATCCTTTGGCAAGGTCCAAGCGTCTACCGAGCAGTACGTGAACGATATTTGCATTCACGGGAAGGAGTTTCACAATGGAGATCTCACGACAGTCCAAAATGCTCTGCGGAATCCTGCTCCTCACGATTCCGACGATTCAGTACGGCGATACCTACCTTCTCCAGCTCGTGATGACGCAGGATCGCACCTACGTTGACAATCCACTGCGGCAAGGGATGTTTCGCGCCGGCCACGCGCATGCGGGCGTGCTGGTCATCCTTTCGCTCATCTGCCAGTTGCTTGCGGATGCAGCCTTTCCCGCGCCCGGTTGGGCCTTGTGGACCCCTCGGCTCGGAACGCCCATAGCTGCGGTCCTGATCCCGATGGGCTTCTTCCTCAGCGTGACATCACCGCAAGCCACAAGTCCCAATGGCTGGTTCTCAGCGATATGGCTTGGCGTAGCCACGCTTGGCCTGTCAGTGCTGTCGCTGGGTGTGTTGCTCGTCCGTTCAGCGCTTCGCTGAGAATTGTGATTATGAGTGCGGAGAACGGACCTTTCGCCCGATCGAAGTTCGCAGTTGACGTCAGATCTCGACTCGCTCGGCGAGCGCTTCTGGAAAATCGGAGAATTCATTCTTCGGAGTTGCGGGCTATACTTGCAGTGTTTCAGTTCCTCAACGTCTGCAGAACGTCTGAAACAAGGTCGTCGATATGTTCCAATCCCACACTGAGGCGGATCAGGCCATCCGTGATTCCACGTGGTTGACGGATTTCTCTGGGTATGCTCGCATGCGTCATGGTGGCCGGGTGACAGCACAGTGACTCTACACCTCCGAGGCTTTCTGCCAGCGAGAACACCCGTAGTCCGGTAGAGAATCGCTTCGCCGCATCGAGGCCTCCTTCCAACTCCAAGCTCAGCATTCCTCCAAAATCCTTCATCTGGCGTTTTGCGAGATCATGGCCTGGGTGAGAGGACATGCCGGGGTAGATTACTCTCCGAACTCCGGGAACATCTTGCAGCATGTGTGCAAGGTGGCTGGCATTCGTACAATGCCTCTCGACGCGCAGGGCAAGAGTTTTGATGCCTCGCTGCACCAGGTAGCAATCGAAAGGACCGGGAACCGCGCCCCGGGCATTCTGCAGGAATCGAACGCGTTCAAGCTGATCGGCGGTTCGAGCGATGACGGCGCCTCCGATCACGTCGGAATGACCACCAAGGTACTTGGTTGTGCTGTGCACCACAAAATCTGCACCGAACTCAATGGGCCGCTGGAGGCTCGGTGTCGCGAACGTGTTGTCAACAACCGTCAGCAGCCCATAACTTGAAGCCAGCGTGCTGAGCGCCCTTATATCCACGATGTCGAGCAGGGGATTTGTAGGACTTTCCAGCCAGAGAAGGCGCGGCCTCTTGAGGGAATGAATGGCCCGCTCGAACGCGTCCGATTCGCCCGATTCCGCAAAGGCTACTTCGATGCCCTGGGGGCGGAACACCTTGTCCAGAAGACGGAACGTGCCGCCATAAAGGTCATGCGATGCCACTACACCGTCACCCGGTTGCATCGTGTCCAGGATGGCCGAACAGGCCGCGAGCCCGGAGGAAAAGGCGGCGCATGCCTCTCCGCCTTCCAATGACGCAAGACATGCTTCAAGGTTCGCTCGCGTGGGGTTGTTGCTGCGCGCGTAATCATACCCGAGGGTTTCGCCAGGTGAGGTTTGAGTATAGGTCGAGCTCAGATAGAGCGGTGGAATGGTAGCCCCGGTCGACGGATCCGGAGCCTGCCCAATATGAATTGCTCGCGTCTCAAATCTCATGATCTACCTCGGTGCCTCGGATCTTGCCTTGCCTGTCTGCTCGTAAAACTGCATCAAGTCTGCCCTAGTAATCAGGCCTGCGAGCCGTCCTTCTTTGAGCACGACCACGGCTTGATTACCGGCCAGCAGGAGACGATAAATTTCCTGAAGCAGTACGGAGACCTCGACTTCAGGCATAGGCCGCGCCATCACCTGACGTACTGTCGCGCTTTTCGAATCGAGACCGCTATGCAGGGCATGGACGATGGTGATCTCCTGGACAGCGCCGATGATCTTCCCGTTCTCGACTACCGGCATCTGCGAGATTCCGAGCTTCCGGAATGTATCCGATGCCTGTTCTAGCGAATTGTCCGGCAGAAGGCTAACCAGCTTTCCTTCGCGTCCGAGAGCCTGCAAGAGGTCTCCCGCCGTCGTCTGTTCCGGCGCTACTTCGAGGTATCCGTTGTGCGCCATCCATGCATCGTCGTACATCTTGCTCAAATAGTTTCGGCCTGTATCCGGGCAAAGCACAACAATCAGGTCTTCGGGCTTGCAGCGTTGGGCATAGCGGAATGCAGCCGCCAGAGATGTCCCGCTCGATCCTCCCAACAGGATGCCCTCCTGACGGGCAACGCGGCGCGCAGTGATGAACGAATCGGCATCGCTCACGCGAATCCACTCGTCTACCACGTGCGCATTCAGAGTATTGGGAACAAAGTCTTCTCCGATTCCTTCCACCTTCCATGGGCCTGGCGTTCCACCGCTAAGGATCGAACCTTCGATGTCGGCGCCAATCACACGTACAGCGGGATTGTGTTCTTTCAAATACCGGCCTACGCCGCTGATCGTTCCGCCCGTTCCGGCGGCGGCGACAAATGCGGTGACCCGTCCCCCGGTTTGTTCCCAAATCTCGGGCCCCGTCAGCTCATAGTGCGCCTGCGGGTTTTCGAGATTCGTGAATTGGCCGGCTCTCCATGCGCCCTTGATCTCGCGGGCTAGCCGATCCGCTACTCCGTTGTAACTTTCCGGTGAATCCGGCGGCACATTCGTCGGAGTGATGATAACCTCTGCGCCATACGCTCTCAACAGGCGCACCTTGTCCTCGCTCATCTTGTCCGGAAGAACGAAGATGCAGCGGTAACCGCGAACCGCTCCGACCAGAGCCAGTCCAAGGCCGGTATTTCCGGCGGTCGCTTCGATGATGGTGCCGCCCGGCTTGAGCGCGCCTTTACGCTCTGCAGCAAGGATCATGTTCACTGCGACCCGGTCCTTGACACTTCCGCCGGGATTGAAGGATTCCACCTTGGCGCAGATAGTGGGCGCCAGATGTTCCACCGAACGATGGAGACGGACCAGGGGTGTGTGGCCAATGGTCTCAAGGATGTTGTCCTGAATTTCGTTGCGTTGCTCGACTGCTTGTTCGCACATAGTGTTCCTCAAGTTTTCTGTTGCGCTACGAGATCTTCGCAGCGTCTGTTCTGCCTAGCCTATTCCTGAAGCGCCTGCTCAAGGTCCTCGCAAAGGTCGTCCGGGTCCTCAAGGCCGATCGAAGTCCTAAAAACGCCGTCGCCCGCAAAACTGCGATAGCTCTCTTCTGCCGCTCCAACAAGATGAAAAGAAGTTCGCAGTATGTCTTCGGTTGGGATGTAATAGATCAGGCTCCGCTGTTTGCCCAGGGAAACGGCGTAACTGAATATTCGTGCCCGTTGCGCGATCCGGCGGGCCGCATCGAGACCATCGCCGTTCACCTGAAATGTCAGCATGCCGGAGAAGTTCTGCATCTGTCTGCATGCCAGCTCATGTTGGGGATGCGATTGCAGGCCGGGATAGATCACCCGCTTAATACGCGGATAGGATTCAAGGAAGCCAGCCACCTTCATTGCGCTTTCTGCATGGGCGCGCATCCGAAAGGCAAGCGTATGGAGCCCGCGCCGAATCAGCCACGCATTGAATGGACTCAGTGCCCCGCCGAAATGAATCAGAGATGACTGCCGCAACCCGGCGAGGGGTTTGCGCTTTCCAATCACAACGCCACCAAGCGCATCACCGTGGCCATTGAGGTACTTGGTCAGAGAATGGACAACCCAGTCCGCGCCAAGTGCAAGAGGGCGTGTTGCTACCGGAGTAGCCATGGTGGAATCGACGACAAGCTCAGCTCCGGCTCGATGCGCGATCGCCGCCATCGCGTTCAGATCCGTCAAGCGCAGAATTGGATTACAGGGCGACTCCGCCCAAAGTAGCCGCGTATTGGGGCGGATTGCCGCTGCTACCGTGTCCGGGTCCGAGAAATCTGCAGTCGTCACCTCAATGCCGAAACCTGGCAGCGTGTCGTGAGCCAACTCAGCCACGCCGGCATAACAGGCATCGCTGAGCACCAGATGGTCACCCTTCTTCAGCGTGCCAAGCAGGAGCCCGGCGGCAGCGGCCATGCCGCTGCCGAAACAAAGCGCATCCTCTCCCTCTTCGAGATCGGCCAGTTTCTGCTCAAGCCCTCGGACCGTTGGTGTCGACCATCTCGCATAGAGATAAGGGTCACCTTCTTTGAGGTCGGCGGCGGAAAAGCCGGAACTGTCGGGATCGGTGATGAAATTGGTCGACAATACGAGCGGTGCCTCAACGGATTTCGATGTGGGATCGGGGCTTTCCCCGATGTGAAGCGCTCGTGTCGTAAACGCAAATCTTTTCTCTTTACCCATTCCTTCTCCAAATTAGCGTTCTCAACTCGCGCACCAGTCGTCCGCGTCATCCTCTTGGATGATGCAGGTGCGACGGCATAGGGAATCCGCTACAGGCAGGGATAAACGATGTCGAAACGACGATCGCTCTTGCCGGGCCGGATTCAATTCACTCTGCGAAAGGAAGTTTGCCGATCTAGTTGTGGAGGGTACACTCTTCTGCCCAGAAGCGTAGATCCGGAGTCGTGGACAGATGAGGTGGGTACTGCATGATTCAAACCTATGCCGCTACCCAATCTACGTCAAGGGAGCGACTACCGCTGCCGACAACTAGCCTTCGAAGTCGATGTGTTGGCCGTCACATGGGCCTCCGATCGAAATTGTTGTATATTGACTTCATGAATTTTCTCGACCGCATCCTGATGGTGTGTTGTCCAGAGCGCATGTGTTGTGCGCTGCAGGACGGGTTGCGGGCTCGCGGATAGATCCGATGTGATCAGGATTAGGGAATCATAGGATTCCAGAAAGGCCCACAATCCTCAAGGTTGTGGGCCTTTCTGTATCTGCGAGTGGCCCGGCGTGAAAAACGCGGCTATCGTGAGCATCGCAAATGAAAGCTGGCAGACAGATCGCAAAGACGTCCGCGCTCCGCCCCATCTGCGGGCGACTTGAGCACGTCGGGTTCTGCGTGGGGACGGGGTACTCAGGGTCCGCCGCTCTTCGTGTCTCTGCTCGCCGACTGCATTCGTGTTGTCGCCACGCCTATTGATCTTCCATCCCTGATTAGGGTCACGCGCTCACGCGGCGTTCCCCTCTCCGATTCCAATTTCATCTCTGCTTCACGAGTCACAGGAGGTTTGCATCATGACGCATTCTATTGCCCGAAAAGGGGCAAGTTGGGCAGTATCGCTTGCCGTATTCCTAGCGTTGTTATCCAACATCGCCATAGCCCAGACATTTCGCGGCGGCATCGCCGGTGCCGTAACCGATCAGTCGGCAGCGGTTGTGAGCGGTGCGCAAGTGACGGCGGTGGAAACCGCCACCAACGTTTCTTACAAGGCGATCACTTCGAGCGCGGGGGAATTCAGCTTCACCAACCTGCCACTGGGCGACTACACCGTTACGGTAATCGCTAACGGATTCAAAGCCATTAAAGTGGACAAGATTCCGGTGACTGCAGGCACGACCTATGCGTTGCCGGTGCGACTGGGCGTTGCTGCAACGGGCGAAACCGTGGAGGTAACGGCCAACGCGCTAGCGATAGACACGGTTACCGACACGCAGGCGACGGTATTGTCTGAACAGGCAGTAACGAACCTGCCGAACAACGGGCGCGATTATACGCAGTTGATCGGCCAGGCCACAGGCTTTGGCGGCCTGACCACCGGCGGCGGCGGATTCCTTTTCAGCATCAATGGCACCCGCTCGAACGACGTTAACTATCAGATCGAGGGAACCGACAACAACGACCTGTGGTGGAACATCCCGGCAATAAACCAGACCGGCGTCAACGGTATTGCCGGCGTACTGCTGCCGGTGGATGCCATCGAGAATTATTCGTTTGTGTCTTCCGGTTCCACGGAACTGGGGCGTAATCCTGGCGGCACGGCAAATCTGACGATCCGTAGTGGAAGCAACCGGTGGCATGGATCGGCTTACTACTTCAACCATAACGAGGCATTACAGGCGCGCAATCCATTTGCCGACGTCACGCCGGAGACACGCAACCAGCACCTCGGCTTTTCGCTGGGCGGGGCCATTAAGCAGGACAAGTCGTTCTTCTTCATCTCAGGCGAAAAACAGTGGTTCCTTCTGGGAGCAGCCGCCCTGACGGGGCTGGAGCCTTCGACGGCCTACCAGAACGAGGCTCTCGCGGTTTTGAACACGTATAAGGTATCGCCCAATTCGGTCTCGGCAAAACTGCTCTCCACCTTGTGGCCTGCGAATGCGCTGACAGGTCCGGCCACCGCATCCGGTAACTATAAGTCGTCTGGTAATGTGATTGGATACAGCTATAACAGCATCGTCAAACTGGACGAGAACCTCACGAGCAGGGACCATTTGTCCATCAACTGGTTTGCAGGCGAAGGCACGCAGACGGCGCCTACCAGCTCGGCGCTCCCCTGGTACTTTGAAACCGCGCCGATCCACGTGCAGAATTACTCAGTGGTTTATAACCATGTGTTCTCACCCTCCATCGCCAATCAGTTGGCGGCGGGCGTCAGCTATTTCCACCAGGTTTTTTCGGATGCCAATACCAGCTTTGATCCGGGAGCGCTGGGCCTGGATACCGGCTCCTCCGTACCGGGTGCGCCCTACATCAAAATCGGTCCCACATCGGGCTCTAGCGGCGGGCTGTTTGCCAGCGGCGGCAGCGGCTTCGATCCGATCGGAGTGACCAATCCATCGGGACGCACAGACGGCACCGGCCATCTTGACGACGACCTGAACTGGACGGTCGGGGCACACCAGTTGCACTTTGGCGGCGAGTACCGCCGCGAGCAGGTGTACGACTTCTATCGCAGCAACTCTCGCGGCAGCCTTTACTTCGATGGTTCGCAGGGCCCGTGGAGCACGGATGCGAGCATCACTGATACCAACGTTGCCTACCTCGCCGACTTCCTCGCCGGTCGGCCCGACCCGACCTTCTCGAATATCACCTGGGGAGATCCCACCCGAACGATCAAAATCAATACGTTCGCCCTTTATGCGCAGGATGCATGGAAAGTGCGTCAGCGCCTGAGCGTGAACTACGGCATTCGCTACGACTATGAGGGCGTGCCGTACACCGGCAATCAAGACCTTTCAATCTTCGATCCCTCGCTGACGACTGGCCTGGCTGTATTGGGCAAAGATGTCAGTGAGCTTTACAACAACTATTGGGGCGCCGTCAGTCCCCGCGTGGGATTTGCTTATCGGCTCGACAATACCGGCCAGACGGTCCTTCGCGGCGGCTACGGCCTTTACTACGATTCCATCTACCTGCGCGAACTGCTGTATAACACATGGCTGACCAATGGCGGCGTCTTTGGTCCCCAGTACAATCCGGCGGGCTCGAACCAGGTGGCCACCGCTTCGGCAATCGGCGGAACCATCGCGAACGGCTCGCCGGTTTTTCACAGCTATGAGGAGGCGCTGGCCGGACAGGGCACGGTGGCGCTCTCCACGTTCGATCGCAACTTCCGTCCCTCCTACACGCAGAGCTACAACCTGAACCTTCAGCACAGTTTCACGCAAAACGTTCTGTTTCAACTCGGCTATGTGGGAACCAAGGGAACACACCTGACGGGCATCTATGACCTCAACCAAGCCGAAACCTCGGCGCAGCGGGCCATAGACGGCAAGACCTTGCAGGAATCGCGGCCCTATTACAACCACTTCAACAACTTCAGCGTTATCAACGAGCTGCGCAGCAACCTCAATTCGAATTACAACTCTCTGCAAACCACGTTGAATCTGGTCAACTACCACGGGCTGACTTCGCAGGTCGGCTACACCTGGTCTCACGCCCTGGACTTTGAGACCGGCCTGCTGCCTTATCTGCCGCAGGATTCCACCAACGAGCGCGCCGAGTATGGCAACTCCGATTACGACGTGCGGAATGCCTTCTCCGGCTTCCTGACCTATGCCCTGCCTTATTGGGGGGGGCCCAAGCGGCTGGCCAAGGGCTGGGAGTTCAATACGGGCTTCAACTTTCACGGCGGCGTGCCTTTCACGGTGGCTTCCAGCGGCAATCCGAGCGGCAACGGCGAGGGCAACGACCGCGCCCAGTTACAGGTTGCCAACCCGTTTGCAGGGGCCAACCATGCAATCGTCAACTCCGGTGGTTCGAAGTACGTCCAATGGTTCAATCCCGCAGCCTTCGCGGACGCCGCTCCGGGGACCTATGCGACGACTCGCCGCAACCAGTTCTACAACCCCGGCTATTACAACTTCGATCTGGCAGTGCAGAAGAGTACGCCGATCACGGAAGTGGTCAATCTCCAGATTCGCGCGGAGATCTTCAATCTGTTCAACCACACCAACCTTTCCCCACTCGGAGTATTGTCGAATGCCTCCGAAAAAGGAACCATAGGCTCGACGGTAGGCGTGGCTCTCGGCAATCCAGGCATCGGGCCGGGCGAGCCTATCAACGCGCAGTTCTCAGCCAAGGTGTTCTTCTGAACTGAAGGTTGACGGACGCCGCACCCTGGAGACGCCCGCTTACGCCGGGCGTCTCCAGGCTTTTTGGGCAGCCAGTGTGCATATGGCAACCTAATAGAAAAAACGCGGATGAAGGACACCAATAACGTGAGAATCAGCAGAAAAGCGGAGAGTTTCATCGAGTCGGTCATTCGCGACATGACTCGCCAGGCCATCCGGCACAACGCGGTGAATCTAGCCCAGGGCTTTCCGGATTTCCCCGCACCCTCGGCCGTCAAACAGGCGGCGCAGGAGGCTGTGGCCGCCGACATCAATCAATACGCAATTACCTGGGGCGCACCGGACTTACGGCAGGCCGTCGCGCGGAAGTTCAACGCGTGGCAGAAGGTCGAAATCGACCCGGAGCGCGAGGTCACCGTCTGCTGCGGATCGACAGAAGCCATGATTGCGACGCTTCTGGCACTCGTCGATCCCGGTGAAGAAGTGATTGTCTTCGAGCCTTTTTATGAGAACTACGGACCGGACGCAATTCTTTCCGGCGCGACGCCCCGCTACGTGACGCTTTACCCTCCGGCGGACCCGGACGGCGAATGGCGCTTCGATCCGGCCGAGCTGCGCGCCGCATTCAATCCGAGTTCGCGTGCCATCATTCTCAACACGCCGCACAACCCCACCGGCAAGGTCTTTAGCCGCAGCGAGCTTGAGCTGATTCGCGATCTCTGCGTGGAGTTCGACGTTCTGGCGATCACCGACGAAATCTACGAGCACATTCTTTATGATGGGGTACAACATATCTCCATCGCTACGATAGAAGGGATGCGTGAGCGCACTGTCACAATCAACAGTCTCTCGAAGACCTACAGCGTAACGGGTTGGCGCGTGGGATGGGCCATCGCGCCGCCGGAATTGACATCCGCTATCCGAAAAGTACACGACTTTCTCACCGTGGGTGCGGCCGCTCCCTTGCAGGCCGCGGGCACGGCTGCCCTGGGTTTGCCTGGCGCTTACTACATCGAGTTGGCGGAGAAATATGCCGAGCGGCGCAATCTGCTCCTCAATGCGCTGCGCGCCGCAGGCTTCAAAGCCTATTACATCATGACCGACATCTCATCCTTTGGATCTGTCGATGACAGAACCTTTGCCACCCGCCTCGTGCAGGAGATCGGGGTTGCAGCTGTTCCTGGCTCCAGTTTCTATAGCAAACCAGATGGCGGCTCGCGGCAGATTCGGTTTGCCTTCTGCAAGCAGTTGGAGACGCTCGATCGCGCCATCACCAATTTACAGAAACTCCGGCATCGCTGATTGGGACCGCGGAACCGGCCTGTATCGAATTTTGCTGTCTCCATAGCCTAACTCTGCATCGCTAGGTTCGACGGATTCGCATCGACGGCACTGCGTTCAACGCGTCTTCTTGGAAAAGGGTTGTCGGGCAGCAGAATCGCCTCGTACTTTCTCTGCCCGGCAAGTGCACATGGAGAAGCGCTGAGCCACCTCCGGCTGCCCCGATGGAGTATCCGGTTTCAGCATTTACCTCCCAGGGTTTCATGCGTGTCCAGGCCTGGTACCAGCGGTCGCCTTTGCCATTAAGATTCTTTGCATGGCTTATTAGCTGTCGCGCTACGCTTTGCACTGGCGCTCATAGTCCCGGACAGAAGTCGAAGCACCAGCACAATCAGGGGGTGTTATGCGCGACTTTCTATAACCGTTTCCTGCGTTGCAAAACTCCTTCCTCATGCGAGAGTGAAACTCTGGAACCTTCACGCAAAAGCGCCAGCCAATTCCGGCCCCGGCTTGCAAGAACGAATAAGTCTCTACATTCCGCACAGAACCGCCGATGGTTTTCGAAAACCTCGAGATCAATCGTGTCAAGTTCACCATCGAGCACATCGGCGAGCATGGACTGCCATTCCCGGCAGGAGACGAAGCGTCTGTGAGAATAGCACTGCGTTGCGATCCCGCTTACCGTCGCCCCGTTTCGTAGGTCCTTCCAACCGACCATGGCGGTATCCCTCATCTTGTCCTTCCAGGCGCCCTCAATGGTACCGGCTTCATCCGGACTCTCTAAGACGAATGCACGGACTACACGATGATTTTGCCTGTCGTCTGAGAAGAGCGTGCTGGGAACATCGCTTGTTATACCTACAATGCAGTGCCTCCAAAGAGTAGCCCGAAGTGATTATTAGAAGAGCACGTCGTGCAGGTGAAGGTTTGCGGTTTCCTTCGATGGTCAAAGAGCTAACGGCCTCAGCTCTCTTCCTTCAGGCTGAGCGGCTGTCCTTCTAGTGAAGGCTGGATGATCCGCACAATCAGCTCGGCACAAACATCGATGCCCAGAGTGCTATTCAACCAGAGATGGTAGAGCCCGCGATTCAAAGGATCGCAGCCATAGTAGTTCTGCGCATAGTGCAAACGTTCTGAGTCCATGCGGTGCAGCAAGGCCTGCAAGTCGCGTTCGTGCGGATGCCTGAGCTTCATCCGCTTGATCTTTTCCGCGAGCGGCGCATACACCAGCACCCGGAGCACGTGCGGGTCGGGGCGTAACACGCATTGTGAACTGCGTCCGATGATGACGCAGTTGCCCACCTTGGCGGCTTCTTGAATCACACTCGCGGTAAATTGTTGCAGCGTATCATGATCCATTGCTGAATAGGACCCCAGGCCTGCGAGACTGAGGCTCTTCATCACTTGCTCCCACCACGCGTTTGCGCGTTCGTCGGCCTTCTCGGCCCAGGAGGTTTCCACCTTCCCCATCGCCGCAGCCCGCTCGATGATCTGTTTGTCCACACACTCCCAGCCCAACAGTTCCGCCACTTTGCGCCCGATGTCGGCGCCTCCGCTGCCATATTCTCGTGCAATTGTCACCGCATTGAACATGTTTCCTTCCTCCGTGCCGTCACCGCATTGCTCCTTCTTCCTGTTCTGCGCATTTGCCTTTAGCTGTGCACCGTGATGATGGGGCAAGCGGCGTTTGCCAGTAGCCGATAGGGGTAGCTTGTGTGAAAATGGCGGTCCAATATGGTTGCGCTATGTGTACCCACGACCATCAACACAGAGGGATCAAGTGATTTCTGTAGTACCTCTTCCGGAGTGATGATCTGCTTCAGTTGGAATTCAGGATCGCACCACTCTTCTTTGATATCTGGGGCGAATGAACGCAATCGAGAACAGTATTCTTCTGCGATTCCCTGCAACTGTGCGGGGGTCTCCTTAAGCTCCTGGGTCTTCACAACTTGACAGATTTCAATGCTGCTTGCCAACATCTGGCTCAGCTGCAGTGCGAATGGCGCCGCCGCAGCCGACGCCGGTTTGAAGTTCGAAATGTAGACTACTTTCTTGAA
>Ga0181520_10002656_pt1 | contig 32776 bp, 23 predicted proteins | sample PEATcosm2014_Bin_29_FD_132451 | JGI IMG/M metagenome (GOLD analysis project Ga0181520, IMG submission 132451) | Peatland microbial communities from MTU Mesocosm Facility, Houghton, MI, USA - PEATcosm2014_Bin02_30_metaG | ecosystem: Environmental > Terrestrial > Soil > Wetlands > Peat | place...
ACGGTATGGGTCATTTCCTCCTACAACCGCTTCAGCTTCGATAGCCGCTACTTCGGCCCAGTCCGCCTCGACGAGAAGGTGCAATATGCAAAACTCTTCTGGCTCTACTAAAACCGCCCTGATGGCCGGTTTTGTCGCACTGACAATCGGCGCTGTTGCCTGGTCCGGCCACCTCTTCACTCTTCTGGCGCTTCTCGCGTTGCCCAAGGTATTCAGCACCGCGAAAGCACCGGCACAACGTCTGACTGTTCTCGGCTGTTACTACGCAGCATCAATCTGGCCCATCATACCTGGGGCGACCCAATTCTTCGGCGACGACGCGGGAATGCATCCGCTCTCCATTGTGATCCTCTGGTTCGTTTCGGCGGTTGTCCTGACACTCCCTTGGGTCTGGCTGCTCCTGACGCCCCGCATGAATGCCGAATGGGCTTTGCCTATCGGGCTGTGTCTCACAGCCCTCCTACCGACCGGCATCGTCAATCCTCTGACCGTCGCCGGCGTTCTGTTTCCAGGACTCAGCTGGGCCGGCCTGATCGCCACCATCATTCTCTTTGGGACCCTGTCGAGGTACAGAGTGCCATCACTTCTATTGGCGGTGATGCTCGCCGCAATTTGTTATGTGTCGCACCCAGGCAGTCCAACCATTCCCCCCGCCTGGCAAGGCCACAACACCGAACTTGGAGGCTCCGAACTATCCAAACAAACACCAATGGCGCTCTATAAGGCCGTCGTCTACGTTCAAGAGACCGCGCTCGACTCGAATGCTCCAATCCAGGTCTTTCCCGAAGGAGTCATCAATCACTGGACACCGTCCGCCGACGTTTTTTGGCAATCAACCTACTCTGAACTGCAACGGAACCATCAGTCGATTCTCTTTGGCGCAGAAGAAAACCTGCCTCACCGCGGTCAATATCGCAACAAGCTTCTCCTGCGTGGCCAGTACACCGCAACCTTTCAACAGCGGGTTCCGATTCCATACGCCATGTGGAGACCTTGGGACAACATCGGCGTTCCCATTCACTATTTCGGCCCGTCGATTCTCTCCGTCGGTCCCAATCGCGCAGCGCCCATCATTTGCTACGAGCAACTCCTAGTTGCTCCCATCCTCATCTCCGTTGAACACCATCCGGAAGTAATCGTAGCAATTGCAAACGACTATTGGACGAAAGGCACCTATATCGCCGAGATTCAGCAATCCGCCATCGAAGCGTGGTCAAGACTGTTCTGGATTCCCGTGGTGAGTGCGACAAACAGATGAAACAGCTTCTATCTATTCTCGCGATTCTTCTCAGTGTGGCCTCGGCCGGCGCTCGCGCGCAGGACCGCACGGCCACGAGTCTCGAATCGAACGCCCGCTATTCACAAGACCAAATGATCGCTCTACTCAACAGCTGCGCTCCCCATGCTGCGCTTAATACCATGCTCGCCGTAGCTACGACCGAATCCGATTTTCATCCTTACGCCATCAGCATCAACAATCCTCAGAAACTCGCCGATAAGGTAGGGCTCGCCAACCACGCGATTGAGCTTGCGCGCCAGCCGAATTCCAGACTGGAGGCTGTTCTCTGGATGCGCTGGCTCCTCCAGCGCCGCATCTCCGTCTCCGTCGGACTTCTCCAGGTCAACACCGGCAATGCCGCTCGATTTCGACTCAATCCGGAACGGCTCTTTGACCCTTGCACCAACATCGCCGTTGGCGCCAACCTCCTTGCCGAAGCTTATGCCACGCAAAGGCTGGCATCACCTAAGAATTCCGATGCGCTGCTTCGCGCGCTGTCGGTCTACAACAGCGGAACTGCGGATTTCGGCTTTAACAACGGATACGTCGATCGCATTCTCAAAAACGCCAGACCATGAAGGAGGCTCACTATGCTCACGCAACAACGGCAATACCTACTTAACCAGCTAGCTCGATCGAACCCAATAGCCTTCGGCAGCAATGGGCAACTCTGCCACGATTCAGGAGGACCAAATGCTCCATCCACTCATTCACCCGCTCTTAATCTGCGCCGCAATATTTCTCGTTTACCTGCTCGTCCTCTTGATGATCTACCCCTTTACCGTAGTCGCAAAGCTCAAACCCAATCCTCCAAAGTCCTCCACCATGCGCGTTGAGCTCACGATGAGCGTCCCCGCTCCATCGGAGACCAATACCGACTGGAGCAGAGGAACCGGCATCACCACAACATTTGTCTTTGCCGGCGAGTTGGCGAGAACGGTCACAGATTTCCTCACCGGTTACAACTCGCCAAACCGCTCCGACCTCTTGAACTTCTTGCAACAAACCGGCGGCCTTATTGCCGACCTCTTCATCACTCGACAGGGCGACAACCACGTTTGCAGTTTGACGCTCCTCGGCAAAGAGGCTGAGGACGTGGTGTCTTTCCTCACCCATTGTTTCAATTGCCAGCTTGCGTCCGATGCGGATGAACTCAACAACGAATCAGTTTCCCGGACGGCCAAGACTCCCCTGGCCGCAAACATCAACCTCCACCCACTCACTCGGAAAGGAAGCATCGTTGCTATGGCCGGTTCAGTTAATTTGACAATCCTGCTGGGAAACGTCGGAATCGATCCGAAGATCCAGTACACCACCAACGGAACCCCCGTCGCCCGCTTCACTCTGGCGACCAACAGCCAGTATGTAGACAAGAGCACTGGAGAAGTGAAGGAAACCACCGCCTGGCACAACCTTGTCATGTACGGCGAAAAGCCCGCCGAGGTCATCAGAAAGTACGTCAAGAAAGGCAATCCTCTCCATGTGGTCGGCCACCTCGCCTACAGGCGGTGGACCGACAAAAGCAATGTGCAGCACAACTTTACTCAGGTCGTTATCGACAGCTTCACCTTGCTCAGCCGTCGGCCAGCTTCCTTGCCCAATGAAGCAGCACCAGACCCGGCTGGTGACAACGGGACCGCCCCGATTTCGGTCGAGGCAGAGGACGGAACTGAGCTAACCGACGACTCGCCGTTTTAACAACCCGCGCACAACAAGAGAAGGGGCGATCGGCCCCTTCTCTTGTCGAATAGGCGATAGCTCAAAGAGCTGGGAACAAATCGATGGACAACACAGTGACTTTCATCCTCCACAACTCGATGGTTCTCGATCCAGTCTTGATTGCACCATGGTTATCTTCAAAGGCGGCAGCCGTAGTGCAGAATAGCGTCCAGCAATCTCGAACGCGGGCAACATCCGGCACATCTCCAGGACCGAATGCAATTGAGTCTTGTAGGCGGTCTGGTCGCGCTGTGAGTCGGGCTTGCCCTTGCGGGCCGGGGACCGACCGCACCCGGCGCGCCAGCAAAAAGCGCTGGCACTTCGGTTGCTCCGTGTCGTTCCCCTCAAGCCATCCCCCCGACGCGAACGTCCTCTCCTGGGCGCTCCTCAACCCCCTCAGCTAGCTGTGACGGGGGATTTCGGATTGCCTCCTCGGAGAGGACTCCAGCATGACCGCTCTACAGATTTTCTTCAATTCGCTTCGGTCCAGAACGATCGTGCGCGCTATTTGGATGCCCGTGCTGATCGGCATCTTGCTGATCGGCGCCTGCATTCCTTCAAAGCACGCTACCACGCCGGTGAAGCCGTCTCAGGTGATGCAGCCAAAGGCGAAGCCATCTTCCAGGGCAATCAGCCGTCAGCGCGCGCGGGGCGCTGGGAAAACGAAACCCCAAATCTCTTCTCGGCCGTAACAGCTTGTGCCGAAGCAACAGCCAACTGTCACGGTTGTCGCCCACTCAGGCAGCAACTATGTTCAGGTGCCGGCTACTGTCACCGTTCAATGGCCACACGCTCAAAAGGAGAGACTCTCCAAGGGTCTCTCCTCCTGCGTGCTGCGCTCCGCTTAGGGTTGCAATTGCTATCCGCTGCGGAGCCTTAGCCCGAGACGTGGGGCGACGTTGAGATCAAAGCCGGCAAATTCAGGGAAAGCGGACCCGAGACACGGCCACGTTTTGGAACAGCAACATGCCTGAACCACAACCGCCAAGAAATTGGCCTTTCACGGACGGATGCGATACGTAATTCCCGCACCAATGGACCAATAGACCGAACCACGCGACCCATACGGCAGATATTCGTTCTGTACCTGGACTCCGCGAATTCCCCAGCGGGGCGACAACTGAACATCCAAGCCAGCGCTCATAGTAGATGCCAGGCCCCATTTGGGGGCCGTATACAGATACATCAGATCCCCTGAGCTTGTTCGGGACACGCCTCCCACGATGCGGCCAAAAGGTGTCCACTGTTTGAAGCTCCTACAGTATCCGGCCCCGGCTTCTGCAAGCAGCAGTCTTTGGCCGAGCGGGTGGCCCTCGGAATACTGAGCAGTTCCTACGACTTCCCATGGGTAAAAATGACGCGACGCATATTCCACTTCAGCTCCGCTCAATCGCGTCCTCTGAAGAGTAGATGAAGTGACCTGCAGCGAGTAGTCATCGACAGTTTCTAAAAACGTCACCGCCAGTTGGTCTGGAGCCCGGTCATAGTTCGTCTGCTTCCGGACCTGGGCAAAGAGAGCACAGTGAGCAAACAGAAAGATCGTCATGATCGTTATCGAATGCCGTCGCATCTTCATAATTCCACTATCCCCTTCTGAACATTCCGCTTATTGAGCTACCACGTGCAGAGTCATCGTGCTTGAATGAGTGATCGCGCCCGACGTCGCGACAACTGTCAGGGAGTAGTACCCTGGGGGCGTTCCGTTGGATTGCATATAACGATTCGATCCGATGCAGCCTGTCACGGTCGTCAAGAGAAGCGCCATTCCGAGCCGGATCATCGAACGATAACGCAATCTCTTGTGGGAAAACGAACCCAAGCCAAGGAAAAGACCCAGTATCCCAAGTGTTGTAACCGTTATGCCCGTCGTGGTCACAGTCAACGTGGTTGTAGTCGCGCTCGATGGTGAGGTTGCCGCCGACGCGGGGATCATGATCGAGTCCTGCGCAAAGTTGCACGTACTCTCGATTGGCACGCCGGTGCATTGCAAATGAATTGTGCCTGCAAATCCATTGACAGAAGTGACTGAGACAGTCGCGGTACCCGATGCGCCTTGAACGACGGTCAGTGTCGATGGAATGCCGATGATGAAGTCCGGAGATCCCCCAACTACCTGCGAAAGGGTCGGGGACACAGATGCAAGATAATCCGCGTCACCGCTATAGAGTGCCGTAATCCTGTACTGGCCGGACGCAAGAGAGACCGTCCAGGCTGCATTTCCGGATGCATCTAAGGGAACCGTAGCCGTGGCGATTTGGCCAGATTCCTGACTTGCGCTAAACGCCACCGTACCGGTCGGCATACCGGCAGGCACGCCGTTCACATGCGCTGTAAATACGACCGGGGAACTGCCCGGCGATGGGTTAATGGACGACGAAACAAGAGTTGTCGTGTTCGCCTGCTCGACAACTTGCCGGTACGAGACGATCTTTTGCGCATCAAGAGACGGCGAGATAACGCAGACAACTACAAACGCCATGCCAACTACGATAAGAATGCGTTTCATCATCGAACTCCCATTTCCATTCAGGCGCTGCCCGCTTTGCATCGAATCTGGGGCGCTGCCAAACATGAAAGTCCGGCAACGCCCCTTGTCGGTTAGTTGTAGTTGCTGTCGCCGGAATAGGTGACGACGATGCTGTGCGTTCCTGCTGTGAAGACAGGGATCGTGATACTTGCGTTGCCGGAGGCATCAATCGTCAATGTCCCAAGTGTGGTGCCTCCATCGACGATCGTCACCGAGCCGGTGGGCTGGATGCCTACAGAAGACGAGACGTTGATGCTCAGCGTGACAGAATCGCCATAGACGGACGGGTTGAGCGAGCTGGTGACCGTAGTAGTCACCACACTGCTGGAACTCGCCTTCGTCACTACGTGGACAATGGGTCTGGAAGTGAGGGCGCTGAAATCCTCATCGCCACTATACTGCACCGTCAACGAGTGGGAACCCACAACCAGGGAGGTAGGGCCAACGAGCGTGATGGAGGCTTGTCCCGACGCGTTCAACGTCCCGGAACCGACCATCGTGGTCCCGTCGTAGAAGATAACAGTCCCGGTCGGAATCCAGTCGTCATCATTATCCTGATCCGACAACTGCGCAGTCAGCGTAACAGGTTGGCCATAGACGCTCGTACCCGCTGGCGAATCGATCAAAATGATCTTCGGGATCTCCTGCTGAGCCGTGAGGACAACAGCGTTCGAGGTCGATCCCACGAAGTTAGCATCCCCCAGATACTGCACCGTGACCGTGTGAACCCCGGTCTGGAACTGGCTCCAGGAGAACGCGACCGTACCGGCCTGTGCGCCGGTCGCCCGCGCCGTTCCAATGGTCGAAACGTATGGTCCTGCCTGGCCGGCCTGTTCAAACTGCGCACCCCAAACATTGACAGGTACGCCAAAATTCGATGAGGTCAATGAAACGGCAAAGCCGGTGCCGGCATTCGCTGGAAAGGCGTAAGTGAGCGTGCAGCGTTGCCAATTTGAGGTAACCGAGCAAGGCGCGGATTGATTCGCAGCCACAAAGGGACTGTCCTGAACGATGAGATTGAGCGTCGTCGGAGTCGCCGACTGCGCCCAGATCGAGAAGGTCACTTGCTGGTTGGCATATTTGGTTGTTCCCGGCACCGCATAGAGGACCGTCGAGGTTGCATTCACAAATGTCAATACGGTTGCTGTATTGGAGCTGCCGTCTGGGCCATTGGCGGTCAAAGAGGCAACTGTCGGAGCGGTACCCGAAGCAGTCCATCCTTGCCCTGTGTTGACTTGCGAGTAGGGCAGCAAATTGGAAGCCGTGCTTAACCCTATGGTCTGGGGAGTGCCCAATGCCGTACTGCCGTCGTAGAACTGCACCGTCTCCGTCGTAGGGGCCGGAGCACCGGCAGTGTTCAGAATGTAAGTGAAAGCGATAGGATTGCCCGCGGTGATGGTGCCGTTGGGGGCTGCGGAAAGAACCCCAAGAGTGTTTCTTTGGTTGACAGTTTGTGTGATCGTGCCGGTCGACTGCGCGAAAACCATCGCAGCGCCACCGGCCAGTAGAAGTGCAAGGCTCGCAATTCTCTGACTGTGTTTCATGGTCGGCTGTCGTCCTCTTTCGGTTGAGTTGCGATTATTGGAATGGCAGCCGGGTCAATCGAGCGCCCCCGGCAGTCGCCGTGGATGCGTTCACTGATAGTTGTTGTCTCCGCTATAGACCGCGGTTAGAGTGTGCTTTCCTGCGATCAGGGCGGATGTGTTGTAGGTTGCGATACCCGCATCAAGCGAGATCGTGGCAAGCGTGTTTGCTCCATCGCTGATGGTTACTGTGCCTGTAGGAGTAACCCCGCTGCCTGTCAACGTGAATATCAACGCAACGTTGTCGCCATAAATTGAGGGAGAGACTGAAGACGCACCGTTGACAATCACGGACTCTTTGTTAATGACCACGCTCTGCAGAACCGCCACAGCCGCGGTGTAGTCCGCGTTACCCGGCTGATTTGCGGCCACCACACAGGTTCCCACCCCCGCCACCGTCAGCGTGTTACCGGAGACCGTGCAAGGACCGGAAAACACACTGAAGATCACGGCCAGCCCCGAGCTGGCCGTCGCACTCAGGGAGATCGGCACCACTCCGTAGGTCACGGGGCTCGGGGGAGCCGTGAAGCTGATCGTCTGCGTGGCCGCTGTTACCGTCAGGGTTCCATTGACGAAACTGAAGGTGTAGTTGCTCGCCGCCAGCGTCCCGGCCGCAGCCGTGATTGAGTAGGAAGCAGGCGCGGAGGTATTTGTAGCCGTAGTGGTCAAGCTAGGAGCGCCACTCAACACACTCGACGTATCACCGTTCACGAACCCAGAAAAGCTCGCGGTGAACGTCGGATTCGTGGAGCCGTAGACCCGCGAGGCCTTATTAGCGGTCACCGTCAGGACCGCAGCATTGACGACGACGCTGTGGAAGACCGTTGCCGCCGCGGAGTAGTCGGCGTTGCCCGCCTGATTTGCGGGCACGACGCAGGTGCCAGCACCAATCACCGTCAACGTACTGCCAGAAACGGTGCAAGGTCCGGACGAGACGCTGAAAACGACGGCGTTGCCGGAGGCTCCGCCCGTCGCTGACAAGGAGATCGGGGCGACTCCATAGGTCACCGGCGAGGCCGGTGGCGTAAACGTGATCGTCTGCGATACCTGGTTCACAGTGACTGTTCCCGAACCGGCCGCCGTGGCATTATTGCTGTCGCCGTTGTACGCCGCGCCAACGGTAAAAACGCCAACTCCATAGGTGGAGGAGAACTGAGCCGTGGCCTCCCCGGAAGACAAGGTGACTGTCGTCCAGGACGTGCCGTTGATGGTCAAGGACACTGTCCCAGTGGCGCCGTCGCTCACATATACCGTACAGATGGAATTTGCCCCACCATAGGTGATAGGGGTCGGTGAGCACGCCACCGACACAGTCGGCGTAACCTTGTTGACTTGAAGACTGACCGTAGCGGAGGCGTCGTTGTAGTCGTCAGTGTCGTTTGGAGTAAAGCTAACCGAGAGTGTTTGAGTGCCTGCACCCAGGACTGTGCCCGAGGAAGGTGAATATACCAATGTGCCGGGCACACTGGCTGTCGCATCCAATTGAGTGGAACTTAATGACGTGCCATACGTGCTAGGGGATGGCGTAGTCCAAGTGATTGTGGGCGTGGCTTTATTTTGGGCCACCACTCGGATGCGATTATTCCCGTAATCCGCGAAATATACATTGCCTTCTGCATCCGCCGCCACACCGATCGGCCAATGAAGCGAAGCACTGGTTGCCGGACCGCCATCGCCTGAGAATTCCTCTGAACCGCCTCCGGCGATCGTCGTAATGATCCCAGTGGACGCAGTCACCTTGCGGATACGGTTATTAGCGTAGTCGCCAATGTACACGTTACCGGCGGCGTCCACGGCTACGCCGGCCATCGCGCAAATGCTTATTGCAAACTCTGCACTGGTCGCTGAACCACCGTCGCCATAAAAGCCACGCGCGCCATTCCCAGCCACAAGGGTGATGATGCCGGTTGACGCGCTCACCATGCCTATTTGGTTGTGGTAGGTTATTGCGATGTAAACATCGCCAGCCGCATCAACCGCCAGAGCTTCAGGGCTCCATAGACCTGTCTCTGTGGCGAGAGAACCAAAATTGGTGCCTACGCCGCCGTTTCCGGCTACACTGGAAATTGTGCCCGTCGATACGTTTACCTTTCGGATACGTTCATTGCCATTGTCCGCAATATAGATATTCCCATTGCCATCCACTGCTACTCCCAACGGATCGTTCAATTCCGCGCTGGTCGCAGAGCCGCCGTCGCCGGAGAACCCCGCCGTGCCAGTCCCTGCCACCGTAGTAATGATGCCGTTGGATGCCGTCACTTCGCGGACCCGATCATTCCCCGAATCTGCGATATAGATATTGCCAGCCGCGTCCACTGCCACGCCGGTTGGGTAATAAAGTTGTGCGGCCGTTGCTGCGCCGCCGTCGCCAGAAGAGCCTTCCCCGTTATTGCCGGCAACGACGGTTATGAGCCCCGTGGCAGCAGTGACTTTGTCGATCCTGTTTTCCATGTATTCCGCGATATAGAAGTTGCCGGATGTATCCACCGCTACGCCATCTGGCGAAACCAGATCTGTGTTGAGGGCGAGTCCCCCCAAGACATAAGGACCGCCTCCAGCAACCGTATTGATGTCACCAGGCGCAGGGAGCAACACTTGACTGCGGGCTACAATTCCGGTTAATGACAAGATCGCTGCGAGAACGAACCGCGCTCCCCAGCCTCTCCAATTCATCCTTTGACTCCTTCCGCAAGCAACCGGAGACAAGCCTTCCGTCTCCATTCGCTGCAACACCACCACAATGGCCACAACCCATTTCCAACTACGCCATGCTTTGTTCATTTACTCTCCCCAAACACGATTTCCTTGGGTGAACAATCGTCCGAGATTTGGACAGGTCAGCCGTCACATATCCCGAAGGCCTAGCCACTGTGATATGGCGCACACGGACACGGCACGTACGGTCAGCGCAATGCCTTTCGCCGTATGCCCTCGCCCCCTCATCGAACGAACATGCAAGCGACTGAGCGGCGAATGTTGCAAGCATTCCATGCACTCTCGAAGCCCATGTACGTGGCACAGATAGCGCCGATTGACGCAATTTCACACGGGGCACGGCTCTGTTCGCCTCACGATACATACATAGATTACATCATTTATGTATTATATGCAAAAGACAAAAAATAAGCCTTACAAGTCAGCCCGGAGACGAGGGGGGCAAACTTTCGTACTCTTTATCTAGGTACTGGCAATTGTTAATGTGATATAAAAGAAGTTTGTTGTATAAGTTTTCTGATCGGCAGCCGGCCCTGTAAGGAGGAGAGAATGACCGTACCGGAAGCACAGGAAAGACTCGAAGCTCTCACAGTGACCCTTGCGTCCTGCGCAAATTCGCCCAAACAACGTACAGCCGTCGAAGCGAAGATGGCTCGGTACCATCGGGTGATCCAAAGAGCTCAACAGCGGGCGCATGAGTCACTCGCCTCCGTCTCGACAGTTCTCCTTGAGATAAGCGACAATTCCGTCCTGAACGGGCAGCAAGCCGCCGCGATCATTGCAGCGGTTCACCTTATCCGATGTGCTACGACCGAACAGCTAGCTGTAGCTCTGCCAGCTGCCATACATGAGTCCTCAACGGACGGCACACCTCCTACGCCGAACAAATTCCCAGAATTATCCACAATTGTCCGCTCCCTCCTCAATCTGGACAGCCCGCGTCTCCCGTTCGAGGAACGGACCGCTATTCATACAGCTATCCAGCTGATGAATATTGCGGGGAGGCCACAGGTCCATCTTTCGATACGGCGGGCTCAGACGTGTTCAGACGAACTAGTGACGCGAGATATACTGAGTCGCATCAAGGAAATATACGCCGCCTACTGGCCACCGAAGCGACGCAAGCCGGAAGTTGGAGCTCGCTCCGGAAGAGCACTTTCACTCGATACGCCAGCGGCGGCACCGAGCTTCCGGTAAGAGTTGCAATGGGGGAATCGCCATCGACGTTTCCCCCATTGCAATAAACCCACTATAGTGACTTCCGGAACTTCTTTTATTGCTATTTTTTAGCTCCCGCCTTTGCTTAATAGTATACTTCTACTGTAATATATATCTGAAATTACGCCACACAAAGGAGGCGGTATGACCGCAACGAAAAGAAGCGGAACCCGTGCCAAGAGACGAATTGTCGCGCCGCTTGAACAGAGGACACAGCTCCGGCTGACTGTGGACTCCAAGTTTACAAAAACGCACTTCAATCAGCTCTTCGCCGTGCTCGGAATTCGCAAAAAGAACGCTCTCGCGGAACACATCATCATGAATTTCAAAAGCAAGACGGCCCAGGCTCAGATTCGCGCGTTTTACAACGGACCGTGGCTGAACATTCCCTTTCAGAGTATCGACACGTCTTTCGTATTCCCTTTGACCTATGAGATCGCCGACGAACTAGAGAGAATTGGAGGCGAGGTTCTTGGGGGAGTGAATTGCTCCAAGACATTTCGCGTGATGGTGGCCTATTTCGCCTCCATTTACAAGCTGAAGAATCCCACGCAAACCACCTACGTGTAATCCGCCCGAGACGTGGCTAGACAGAAGACGACCACATGAACCTGATGATTGTGGAGAGCCCGAACAAGATCAAGAAGATCAAGGCAATTCTCGGCAGTGGCTGGGACGTTGCCGCAAGCGTTGGACACATTCGGGATCTTCCAGCGAAGGAATTCGGGATCGAACCCAATACCTACCGGCTCGAATACCAACTCCTCGAACGGAGCAAACCTGTCGTTGCGCAGTTGCGGCAGCGCGTCGCACATTCTGAACAGGTCTATCTCGCTACGGACCCCGACCGCGAGGGGGAGGCCATTGCCTGGCACCTGCAGCAGGTTCTGAAGCTTCACCGGTATGCGCGCGTCACTTTCGACGCCATCACCGAAAACGTGATTCGAACTGCGATCAAGGCGCCGCGGCAGCTCAACACGAACCTGATACACGCGCAAGAAGCCCGGCGAGGCGCCGATCGTCTCGTCGGCTATCAGGTATCGCCTGCTCTCTCCCATCAAACGGGCATTGCCCGCCTCAGTGCCGGTCGCGTCCAGAGTGTCGCTCTCCGGCTTGTTGTGGATCGCCAACGCGAGATCGATGCATTCAAAGAAACGAAGTATTTCGGCGCCGAGGCGATCTTCGACGGCGGAAAATGGCGCGCCCAATGGGATACCGCTCCTTTTCTCAAGGAAGGGGAGGAATACATCCTGGACGCTTCACTAGCGGAAGAAGCTGCGAAATGCAGACTCTTTGCCGTCACAGCCGCGGCGACGAAACCAGCGGCCAAAGCCCCGCCGCCACCTTTCACAACCGCCACGTTGCTCCAGGCAGCGAGCGTGACGCTCGGATACAAGCCGGAACAGACCGCCCAACTCGCTCAGCGATTATTCGAGGAAGGGCTTATCACCTACCACCGCACCGACAGCCAGAACTTCTCCGCAGAGGCGCTGGCCGAGATTCGGACCTACGGGGCCAACAATAACCTCCCCCTGCCGCCCAAACCGCGTATCTGGAAGTCCAAAGAGGGCGCCCAGGAAGCGCACGAAGCAATCCGCCCCACCCACCTGGAGCAGCGTCATGCCGGTGCAGACACCGGCCAGAAGAGCCTCTACGACCTCATCTGGACCCGCGCTGTAGCTTCCCAACTCGCAGATGCCGAATACAGCGTGAACACCCTCACACTCGCGGCCCAGGATGGATCACAGCCCTTCGTCTTCAAAGCCACGGGCCGGACGCTCATCAAGCCTGGCTGGCGCACCTTAACAGCCAAGGACGCCGCCGAAGATCCCGACGCGAACGACAAGGAAGACTCGGAGAAACAATCCGATGAGAATGGCCGCGTTCCTTCGCTTGCGCGCGGCACCCAACTCCGCGCCGATAGCGCCCGCGTGCTGAACAAACAGACGCGCCCGCCCAACGGTTACACCCAGGCAAGCCTGATTAAGATGCTGGAGCATGAAGGAATCGGACGGCCCTCCACCTACCCAGCCATCCTCAAAAACATCATTACCCGCAACTACATCGACGATTCAGAGAAGATATTGCGAGCCACGGACCTCGGCATCTTGCTCATCGACGCGCTGAAAGGCCACTTCGCCTTTCTTGAGTACGACTACACGCGCTCTCTTGAGCAGCAGCTCGACGATATTGCCGAAGGCAAAGCCCAGTATCTCAACGTGGTTTCCAGCATCGACGACCAGCTCAAGAAAGAGCTGGCTCAACTACACATCGTTCCGCAACCTGCTCTGACGTCAAAAGGTTCTACGCCGGCAAAGACAGAAACTACCCCGCCACCCGGATTGCTCGTGTGCCCTAAATGCAAGCAAGGCATCGTCAAGAAGCCCAATGGGCAGAACTTCTACGGTTGCAACCGCTACCGCGAGGGCTGCAACTTCATCCTCAACGAAACCATTGCGAAGAAAACCCTCACCCCGAAACAAATCGAGATGCTCTGCACCAAAGGCAAGACCGCCTTACTCAAAGGCTTCATTTCCAAACAGGGCAAGCGCTTCGAGGCATACTTGACCTTGAGCAAAGAGACAGACTGGAAAGCACAATTTCGTTTCAGCTCCGGCAACTGATATTCGGAACCCAACACAAGGCCCGTCAGCGGGTAGCTTAGGCGTTGCGTCGATTCTAGAATCGTTCAGGTCAACACCGCGCCCTTGGGCCAGCGTCCGAATTATTTGCCCGAATGTGGATGGCAGCATGGGCGCCTACGAGGATCAGTCCTTCCGGCCTTTGTCGTGACAGAAGTGCTTTTGATCGTAACCCATTGAAACTATGGGCACTGATGGCAAACAAAAGCACTCTAAGTCCTTATAAAAATCGGTAGGCAAACTCTCAGCACCCTCTCCAGCACCCTCGCCGACCTCTGCTTTTTGGTTACAGACCTCTGCCCTTTACAGGCAGAGGTCTGGGCCAAAATGCCTTGCGTGTGACAATTCTTGCTAGGCCAAATCTCCCACCTCATGGGCATTTTACCAGCACCAATCAGAGGACTCTCTCATGGGAAACGAAAGACGCCTCTGTGGTTCTCCGTAGAATGGCTCCGATCTACTGCGTGCTCAGAACGGGACGGCCTGATAAGTCAGTCTTTCTCCCATGTGTTCTCGCTTCTCTCTGCGGATCAAGCTCTCAATTTCCTGTATTCGCTCTTCGACCTCGCTCGAATCTAGAGAGCTGATTTCGGAATCTTTATTCACCCCAAGCTGATTGAAAGAAGTTCCAATTCGAATACCATCTCGTTGCGTCAGCCACCATCTGTCATGGATCGGAAGATCGCCCGCATTATTGCCGATTATTACAATCTCGCAATCCAATGGGTCTTGGTCACTGAAGTTCTGTCTCCAGTACTGTCGGTATGCTTCATCGAGTCCGAGGTTCAGCTTTCCAAGGTCCTGTTCCTGCTTCCGTCTACTCGTCAGGACACGAACGCGCAATCGGGGATTGACACGCAAAGCGAGGTGGATGGCCTCCATCTCTTTTCTGCCAAAGTACGGGTCACAGATATATAGCACATTTGTTTCATGACTTCCGAGCCAGCCAGTGAGGAACTCCAGTGCGTTCTCGCGGTGACCTGCTTTGACAAGATAGCCGTCCTTGCTTGGTGAATACTGAATTGTGGTCATCGTATGACCAGCTGCACGAGCGATCACGGCAGCACCCAACTCACTCGCAGTCAGGAGCGCTTCGAAGACCCCCCGAAGCAGTGATTCAGCTTCTCCGGATGCTGCTCTTTTCTTAATGAGGTTCTCCAATGCCCAGCTAAAGGTACCAAACTGATCGTGAAGCGCCATTCCATGCACGTGACTCAGTGTACTAATGCAAGACTTGAAGCTGCGAGGTGGTACGCGCCCTGCATTCAGACTTCCCAAGAGATCCCAAGCAATTCCATCCAAACGCTCACGCCCACTCGCCGATTCCAATTCAATCTCTTCCTCTTCCTGTTTCCACTTGTCCTTGAGCTTCTGATATGCAAGCCTAGAGCGAGCGACTTGCCGACCTTTATCTTGATCGAGTGCAGACGTGAGCGAAGACGCAAAATCCGGATCAATTTGATATGCGAGATCGACGAGGTTTCGGCATATCTCCTCTGTTCCATCCTCAGGTTTTCCCTGCAAGACCTCTACTGCTTCTGAAATTAACGCCTTAGCTTGAGCCGGATCGTATTGCTGAACTATTCCAGCCAGCAGGTTGAGATGCTCCACCCGATCGCGAGTGGACGGAATTGCGAGGCTTGCGGCGTGGGCCTCATCATTTAATGTATTTCGTATATCAGTAAGACCGCTGTGGAGAACATCTGCTAGATGCATCAAGACAAACGCGCGGTCCGCCTCGTTTCGAAGATTGCGACTTCTATCTATCAACGGCGTCCAGTTCGCCTGCTTTTCGCGAACCAAACGCACAGCTTGCGCTTCAGCGAGAATTGCAAAACCATCATGCGTAATGCAACGTGGGTTTGGAAACTTTCGCAGGCTTAACTCCCGGATCATTCTCCCTAGCTCATTCTTCTGCTCCTGGCTGAGAGGGTACCGGTTATGCTGCCATCGTGCTGCTTCGGCCACAATAGCAATATACTTGTATACCAAATAGTCGATGTCAACATTCTCCGCTACCTTGAGAATTTCGGCACATTTATCAAATCCAAGATCGTAGCCAGCTGCCCCGCCCTTATTGAACGGTTCGCCAGGCGGCACTTCCGTCCATAAATAGCGAAGCACATTGTTGTATGCCCAGTCCTGTGAGTGTTCTGGAAGACGATCCAGATAAGTTCCAATGGTTACTGGGGAGAATACGTAAAGAGCTGGTGCCGCAAATACCATTGCCGAGCACCATTCGTGTATGCAGCTTCCCCTCAGAGAGTCGAGAGCTGGGAGTATTCTCTTACGAACAATCTCCCTTGAAATGTCTCTATGTTTCTCTCGATCACTCCGAAGAGCAATATCTGTCCATAAAAATATGCGAGAGACTGTCTGTGGAACTCTTTCGACCAGACTTGTGATGCGCTCAAGATCGTTTGGAACTTCAAGTCGCTGCGGTAAGAGACCCGAATATGATCGGATCAACAGCCTTAAACAGGATGTAAATGCAGAATTCGACAGATCAGAATATCCAGTCTTCTCTAAATCTGTTCGACGAAGGTACTCTTTTGCAAGTTCCCGGTCTGAATCAGCAAGCCCGGCTGCGATCTGGTACCCCGTGCGCAATTTAACGGCAGGATCTCCTATCGACTTCCAAGCCGATTCCAACGCGGCAATCATTTTGGACTGGAGCGCAAGGTCCTTGATCTCTGACCGAGTATAGAGTGCCAACGAGCTACTTAGCATTCGGCACTGCAACCACGGATTCGTGGTTCGTAGGGCTCTCTCTATAATTTGAGCAACTTGATCCCAATGAAGGCGCAGGACCTCGCTTTTCTCGATCCTGCTAATCGCGGCGATTATGTCATCAATCGCGTCGTCCTCGACCTCAGTATCTTTCCATCGTCCAATCAATGAGTTCAATTCTTGGATAGCGATTGCTTCCGGTGGGCACCTCAGTAAAACCCGGCACAAAACGGACAATGCAGCATCTCTTCGTGATTCATAGTTGATTTGCTGGATTACCTTAATAGCTAAATCGGGCCGGGACCGTCCAAGCGAGTTAATGATGGGACGCGATATCTCAGAGTGATCAGCAGTTGACGCGAGGAGACTCGACACAGCCCTTTCGAATTCCTGCTCTGCATCATCGCGTATCAGTGGGGTTTCGTCAAATGCTCCACTGGAATCAATTTTTGGGAGCGCAGCCACGATCAGCCCAAGGCAAACTGTTTTGACATCTAGCTCTTTAAGCGAGGTGACGTAGTCATAGATCTCGAACAACCGCTGTCCAGATCGAACAGAGCTGATCCTGTCTTCAGCTTCAGCTATGAGCAGCTGCCATTGCACGTAATCTTGTGTCGGTCCAGCAGAACGTGCAGCTTCCTTCTGGATGTCAAGGGAAGTAATGAGGGATGCAATATTGTCTACATTACTAAGAAGGGGTAATGGCTCTGAAAACGCTCTGAAATCGCCTGCGCTCGGACGATATTCAGTTGTACGAATCGCGAGATGTACTGCGTAATCCAAGACAGGTGCGGCTGTCTCTGGATGTCTGCAATGGCTACACCACTCTCTAAGAAGAAAGAGTTGGTCACCTGGGCTTCCGACAGTCTTCACCTGATTGAGCAACTCGTGCGGAGTAAGATCAACAACCAATATTGATAACGTCTTCGCAAAACGACGAGCGGTGGGGTTGTGTATTTTGGATTGGATATCCTCTAATGCAGATGACATGCCCGCATCTGCAGTTGCTTTATCCGCCGCGATTGTAGTCAGATGCAAAAGCGCGAGATCCACATCCTTTCTGTCGATTACGTCTGGTGTTAGCCGGGAAACAAATGAGAGAGCAAGGTTCGCATCAACATACATTAGGTCGGATGCAACAGACTCCAAGTCGTCTCCGAATTCTTTTGGTTCTACCTGCTGAACGAGTATTTCCACCGCCTGAATAAGTGTAGGTTCAGGAACAAGCCCGTCCGACTTCTGTACGCGTGCGATCGCGGCCATCAGCTGCAATCTATGTCTTTTCAGACTCGCCGTTTGAGCAATTCTTAGGGCGTTTTTGTAATCATCAAGAGAGAGACGAGCTACAACTTCAGCCTCCGCGAATTCAAACCGAGAGATATCCGCAGCAACCGCGCTTTGAAGTTGAAACCGAAGAGACTCGTCGTAACGCTTCAAGGCCAAGGCAGTCTTCAGCCCTAGTTCACAGCGATCCTGAAGAGGAAGGAATGATTCTGACTGTTGCGCCAGCGCAACCAGCGCAGCTGGATTCAGTACGTTTAATAGTTCCTTTTGACGTCCAGCTTTTTCCAAATATACCGGTAATGAATCAAGGGGCACCTTTTCTTTAGATCTTGAGTAGTAGTCAGCCAACAGCGCCCAAGTTTGGTGTTCCTGGTCTTCCAAGTGTACGACGGCAAATCGCCGGGACGATTCCGACACATAAGTGGCAGAGGATTCTCCTGCGGTCGTCTCTAAAAAGCTGCAACGCTTTATCGTAGATTCCACATTGAGCAATGGAACGCCCAATATATCCGAAAGGTCGGCTGAGCTGTGGGGGTTGGTATCGTACGCAATGATCGCAAGTAGCTTCCGGCAGAAGTTGTCATCGCACACTTGCGCATTCCATTCAACAGCGAACGATTCCTTTAAGTCGTCAGAAAGTCTTTCGATCAAATCATCAGGAGCGATGCCGCTTTGGAGTAATCTGCGTGCGCTACCTAGGTACCCTGGGACTCCCCTTCCGGAAGTCTTGTAGATATCCTCAACCTGCCGAGGTGAGAGATCAAGGCCTTCCAGGAAATAGGACGTCTCAAGGAATGAAAAGCCAGTGAGAGACAGCGTCTTCCGAAGATTGTTGGGCAAAGTCGCAAGGGGAATATAGCTTGCACTTCCGCCGCATACAAATCGGAACTGCTTGTATTCAGTTGGAAGAACACGCAGCACACATGAAAGAAAATGACCGGAGGCGGGGGCTACTTCATCTACACCATCGAGAATTAGATAAAAGAGCTGATTCTCACGCCTACCTTTTCGCTGAAGTTCAAAAGAAAGAGTCCGAACAGCTTTTTCATCTGCGACGAAAGAAGACGGTGGTTCTTCGCGATGAAGTGCCCAATGCATTTGCGCTGCAAGGTCGTTATATAGAAAACTCGGATCTTGTAAGTACCAGGAGTCAGGGCGAATGAAGAGACTGATGGCGTTGTTTGGATGGCGTCTTACAAACTGTGACAGAACCTGCGTCTTCCCGATGTCAACTTTGCCTTCGAGCCGAATCAAAATGAACCGATCTGCGAGAAGCTCGTCCATTTGGTTAAGAAGAGCGTCCCGAGAAACCTCGCGTTCAAGTGACTGAGGGAAAGTATTACAAAAGGCTTGGCAGGAAAGAAGAACTCCAGGTGTTGGCATTCGTTTTGCCCCCAGAAAATATGGTAAGGATTCGGTGAATCAGGATAGCACCAAAAAGATCCGATTCACGTTTGCTCTACCGCATTGAAATAATCGTCGAAGATAACAGTATATATATCTGCCATTTACGCGGAGATGGCGATAAATGTGTCCGGATCTGATGGTGTGAGAGTTTAGCTCTCCATTCAGATCCTCTCAAGTCAGCACCGCCATCAATTTTTCGGCAAGCGACACTCAGTTCAGCACCCTTTTGAGCACCCTCAATTGCCCTAATGCCTGGGATTCTGGCCAAGACCTTTGCCGTGCAAAAGCAAAGGTCACGCCAATTTGTAACGAGAATCGGCTAGTGGTCAGCGATTTTTCGGACCGCACGTTATCCAGGTGCTCGGGCGGCTGCAACATTACGCCAATTGCAAACACGCGTCGGCAACTGGTGCCACTCGCGGATTTCGGCCGCGAGGCCGGCCACGCTGGCCCGACCTCTGTGCGCCGAAAGTCGCCCAAACTGCGCTATTCACCAAGGTGTTCACAGAGCATCCGCGCGACTGAGCCACCTCCTGGACCGCAGTCCACGCCGAGGTAAATACGCCAACCTGCATTGCATGGACCCGGCTGCAATCGACATCGAGCAATTCCACATCACCAAGGTTCACTTGGTCCAGAGCCTCACGGACGCGAATCGACAAGTCGCCGTGCCTCTTCCAGCGCCGCCGCAGGCATCGATCGACTTTTTCATCGAACCGGACGTTGCGATACACAATCTCCATGATGGGCTCCTATTGGCCAGCCTCAGTATCCGTATACGGCTCCCCGAACGCAATGTCGCGATTCACGCGCACATTGAACCGATAGCCTGGACGAATCTTCACTGTAGGTTGGATATTCAGGTTCTTTCGCGATATCTCAATCCCCAGCTGTCCAAACTGCTGGCCGAGAGCTTGAGTGGCTTCCGCGCTCGGCGACAAAATGCCCGACGCCGAGGTCGTCTGAGGCTGGGACATTTCAATACCGGCAGTGAACGCACTGAGCATCAAGGCCATAGAGACAAGCCGTACATAATGGTTATCGACCTGGTCGTGAAAACCTCCAGCGCCCGAAGCATCGTGTCCCACCATCCCATCGAGATCCACGCTGGACCCATCCGGAAAGATCAGCCGCGACCAGATCACGATTGCGCGGCTCTGGCCGTATGAAACCCGGTTGTCGTACTGACCGATCAGGCGCGATCCTTGCGGAATCAGCAAATACTTGCCGGTCGCCGTGTCGTAGACATTCTCACGCACAACAGCCTTTACCTCGCCCGGAAGGTCGGTGTTCACCCCGCTCTCAAGCGTCGCCGGTATGTCCCATCCAGCCTTGATTTCATACTTTGACAGGGCTGGCGCTCGCGTCGCGGACGAATAATCCCGCTCTTCGCGGCTCTCCCTCGCCTTCTCAATGAAGTTCTCCTTATGCTGTTGAAGATTCGCATCGCTATCGTTTCCAGAACCTGCGTTTGCGACCATGACCGACGGGCTCGGTCCTCCAGCATTTCCACCTGACCCGGCTTTCGGATATTCGCCGAGAAGCTGCTGAAGAACCGAACCGACGCCCCCGGAAGGCAGCGCAGCCCCCAGGGAACTCAAAGCTGCCAACCCTTTGCCGCTCGAAATCGAAGTTCCCGCAGTGCGCGCTTCGAGATCGTTCTTGTACATCTCTTCACGCCACTCGTCCGCTGGGCTTCGTACCGCAGGCGCCCCTCCTTGAGGGCCCGCCTGCTGCTGATTCAACGCAGCCCTGCCCTCCGTGAGCACTCCCTTCACCGGCCGTCCAGATGCGGCAATCTGCCGAGCCTCAAGAGGGGGAACGAGCGCATCCTTCGAGTATTGGGAAGAAGCTACAAGTTCAACCGGAACACCGGCGCTCTGGACCCGCTCCTGCAGCGCGTCAGGCGTACTCCCGCTGGCTTGCGCCTGCGCTTCTTTCCTGGAGTCGATCTTCCGCTGGTCTTCGAGATCTGCCCAGACCTTTGTCCCAGTCGATTGCGCATCTGAAACCGATTGCTCGTCCTTGGCCTTTTCGGCGGCTGTCTTCTTTCCGCCCCGAGCGATTACCCCATAGACAATCAGCCCCAAGAATCCCAGGACGGCGACGAACAACATCCCCCTCACAGCCGGATTCAGATGCTTGCCGTCTGTGGGCCAGAAATGCAACTTCAAAGGTTGCTTGCTGCGTGTCGGGCTGTCGCCCTCCTGCTTTGAAGTCAACACAACCTCCTCGCGGCCGCTCCCATCGACCTTGCCTTCGTCCGCCATCACTTCGCCTCCGTATGCGGCGTGAGCGCATCCTTGCGCACGATCTCTACAAACTCCTGATGCTTCCCAACGCCAAGCAACAGGGCTGCCTTCACAAAGAGACGGTCCACCACGAAGGTCGTGCCCTTTACGCGGAAATTGACCATCTCATTGCCCTCGGGGCCTTCGATCACCAACGTCGGCAGTTCCTGAAACGCGGTCACACTCGGCATCTCGATATAGGTCTTTTCTCCGTCATCGAGGACCCGCGTTGGCCGAATGGAACCAGATCCCGACTTCACCTTGAACGTGTAATCGAAATACAGCTTGTCAACCACGTCGTTGCCGGTTTGCGAGATGCGCGAAGCGTCTACATGATCTTTGTGCTCTTTCGCCTGCTGCTCCAGGAAGAGCTTCCACTGCAACGGCTGATCGTCGGAATAGAGAAACGCGACCCGCGTCACGTAATCACCAGACTTTGAAACCAGGCGGAGGTAATACGTTCTCCTGTCCGTGGCGACAATCATGGTCGTATCGAGGCCCGCCATCTTCGGCTTCACGACCAGAATCGGCGTAGCAGCGTCCCCGGACCCCGACGAGATCGGCGTCACAACCCATCGCACCGAGTCCCCGATCTGCGGCTCGCCCAGAATCTTTTCGCCCGCCTGCAACTCGATCGAACTGACGCGAAGCGGCGTGGTCACCAACGTCGGTTGCCCAACGCCAAAGGTGTAAACCACCCGCCCGTCCGGGCCGGAGACCGGATTGTTCTGCTCGTTTGAGAGCTTTGCGGACAGGGCAACGGCCTCTAGCGCCGTCTCCGAGAGCGCCACATCCTTGGACGGCTCCCAGCCGGGAGGAACCTTCACCCCAAGTCCGACGCTCGCAGCTGCCGACTCAATACCCGTGCCGGGACCTTGCTCCAGGGCCTTCTGAATCGCTGCAAACGGATACTTGTCCGCGGGAACGATCTCCGGCTTTGCCGAAGCGGCCTTCGTCCGATTCAGCACCACCGCGCCATCGGCCGGTGCACCCGCACTCGGGGCAACCTCTTGCGCGAACCCGCAGAAGGCGCTCACACCCATCGCAATCAACACCATCACTCGTACTGTCTTCATACTCTCGCCTTCCTTGGTGAATTAAAGAACCTTCGACCAGCTCACATTCGTGACATAGATACCCAGAGGATTTACGCGCGCCAAACCTTCATCCTCGGGCGGATGAATGGAGATTGTAATGACCCCCTTGTAGTTCTGAGTTCCGATCTGTTCCCCCTTCAAGTCGAATGTCGTCTCCGTCCACTCGACCTCATAGGAATCCTTCGAGGATGCATAAAGAGAGCGCACATTGACGGAGACCGTCTCCGTTTGTGCCAGCTTCAGTGGCGACCCATCGCGATACGCATTGCTGATCCGGGTCGCCGCAGGCGTACCGTTGCCGATCTGTGCATATACCCGCTCGATCGCGTTCTTCTCGACCGTCGCGTCCGACGAGACCATCCGCCAATCCTGGACCCAGGACCACAACGCCGCGCGTTTCAAACGGTCGTCGGCAACCGGGGCTTGAACCGCCGTACCCTGGCCGACCACCTTGCCCAGGTTGTCCACCGCCACGATGTAGGGAATGACCTTGGGTTTCGCCCCGATCACAATCAAGCCCAAGACCGCGACGAGCGCAACCATGCTCGATGTCACGGCCAGAAGCCGCCAATTGCGCGCAGCCAGGATCAAATCCCGATACCGCTCGTTCCACTCGTCGCGAGCCGCCAGGTACGGGCTGCTTTTGCCAGAACGTTCTTCTTTTACTTCCGCCAGGGATGCGCTCATCTTTCGCTCCTACTCTCCGTGATGAATGTTCAGAGTCGGCGCCGTCACAGTCGCCGAATCGTCCGGTAGATGCTGTTGTACCTGTGCCGCGGTATTATGAATCCCCGCAATCTTCTCGCCTAGCGACCGATCGTCTGAACGACCCCGCCTGCGCGACGCTTCCTCTACTGCTGGATTCACCCCTCCAAGAGGGCCTTCCTTGACTACGCCCGGCGCTTCAATCGGCGCAGAAGATGCGGGACTCGCTTCCTCACTGGCCGCAGTGCTTCCGCCTGCATCTGAAGACGCCGGATTGATACCACTCGCGTCGACAGACGGCACCGAAGCGGTCTCTTGAATCGAACCTTCATTGGAGCCAGCTACATCCGGAGCTTGAGTGCCTTCAGTCCCCACACTCTCTCCGCCACCGCGCACGGGCACGCTTGTGCTGCCGCTCGCTCCATCCGGTTCCTCGGCCTCACCAACGATCACTTCAGGCGATTCCTCTGTCGAACCCCCAATGTCGAGTCCCGCCATCGTTTGCGGCCCAGCACCCGCTTGCCCTTCCGCTCTGCGCCTTCTGGCCCTGACACTCTGTCCGCTAACCCCAGATACCGGACTCGACCCAGAAGCACTCTCCACAGCGGTCGCACTTTCATCCGCCACTGCCGTCTCCGGAGCCGCGTTCCCAACACCTTGAACATTCTGCCCGGAGGCCGGTGACCAGCCCGAAGTCACATCCGCTTCTGGTGCACCCTTTTCTCCCTGCGCGCCCACGGTTACAGGCGGAGGGTCGACGGCCACAACTGCACCATCTCCTCCACTCGCACTCGGAGAAGGCGGCGGCACGCTGTTGATTGCACCCTCAACGCCTGGCGCAGCGCCGCTGGCTCCGCCACCGGCCATCGTGCTGCCCATGCCAGCAGCCCCGCCAGGCATGAAACTTCCACCCGCCCCACCAGCGCCTGCCGCGCCCGCTCCGCCACCCGCAGCCAATGCGCCCACGCCGCCCGCGACCGCTCCAACTCCCGCCGTCGCAACGGCGCCAATCGTACCCGCCGCAATCGCGGCCGACATGGCAGGAGCGATCAAGTCCGAACTGCCCATCTGCAGCGATCCTTGCAGGATGCTGCCAGCGAGCTTCGGCACCTGCCACGCGAGCGCCATGAAGACGATGACACTGGCTAGCAGTCCGAAAAGCGATTGAAGCCCGGCCGTGCTCAGGGGGATTTGCGAGGCTTGCTGAACCCATGTGTTCGATAAGGTCTGGCCGAGACCGATAATCATGTAGAGGACCATCAGCCGCACTCCCGTCGATACGACCAAGGAGATATAGCGCTCGGTGTATGGAACGGTCCATCGGGATGCGCCGAACCCGAGGAAGATCAACCCAGCGCTCATCACGACGTAGCTTTCGACCGTCGCCATGATGAACGTCAACGTAATGACCACATAGGCGAGGAAGATCAATAATGCGCAGAACAGCGCGACAAGCGCGGGAATCAGAGAGGCGGCCGTGAGAGCAGCCCCAGCGCCGGGAACGATGATTCCCAAAACCCCTCCAGCCGTGGCGCCTGCCGCGGCATTCGGGATGCAGGCGGCCAGGATCGATCCGCTGATTTGAACGCCTGTCCATAAAATGTCCGAAGGGTTCAGATACCCCGATACCCCTCCGGCCTGTTGGCCGATCTGGACGAAGCTGTTGATGATCGCAGGAAACCATGTCGATTGATTGATGAGCAGAGCGTAGAAAAAGCTGATAGTCATAAACTTCTTCAAGAAGCCCGCAATCCACCCCTGCAACTCCTGCCCTTCCAGGAACAGAACGATCATTGCCCACGTGAAATCGATGAAGGCAAGAAGGCCGAAGAGTTTGTTCGCATAACCAAACGCAGTCGAGACCCAGGTCGTGGTTGCGTTCTTGTACACATCGAGCAGATCCGACGGCCCGGACTGAGGCGCCGTGCTCTGCGCATAGGCAAGAGCCTCCGTGGCAATCACCAACGCGCTCAATATCAACAACGACCTGTGTCTCAATTTCATCGCAATTGCTCCCTGCTACTGTTGCGGAACCGGCGCATACGTCCGAGTGTCCGTATTCGATCCGGTAGGAACCGTAAAGAACGTATCGTTCATGTCGCCGTCAGCCTGCGCAGAGGCTGCCTGCTGTGCCTGATAGGTGGCCTTGGACGTGATGTCCGTCAGCATCAACTGGCGCAGTTTTTCGAGCTCTGCCAATTCCTGAGCGGCAAGAGAGTTCCCCACTTGTAGGGTCTGCAACAGCGTCGTCGAGTTCTGCGACTGCTGCTGCAACGTCCGCACCAACGCAGCATCGTTATTAAGCTGCGAGTATTGAAGCCCCGCAACCTTCAACGCCGAATGAGCGGTGTCCAGGTTCGTGTTGTACCAATTCCGATACATGCCCGCGTAATTCGTCGGGTTCGCATTCCCATAACCGGGAAAGCGCGCATTGAATTCATCGTCCAGATTGGCCATCGAGTAGGCCAGGCCATTTCCGTACTGCACAACACCGTTCAGCGCGGAAAGATCGTTCGCAATGGCGCTGAAATTGAAATTGCCGTTGCCGATCCCTTGCACCATCGCGCCTGTCTGTTTGTATGCCTCCTCCAGGTGCTCGATCTGCGTCTGCGCCTGCTGGAGCTGGGTTGCGTACTGTTGAATCTGCTGCTCGTATTGCAAAACGAGCTGCACATTGTTCATGATTTGGGTCCACTCCGTGGCGAGACCCGCGACGACGCCCGCATGTGCTTCATCCACGTTCAGACTCATCGTGAAGATGAATCCGGCCATGACGATACCGATACGAAGCAGCAACCTTTTCATGCACTCCTCCTCACGACACAAGTTTTAAGCCGGACTGCTTCGCTCCGTACTTCGTCTCGAAGTAGTCCGCCCAGTTAGAAACGCCACGCACGCGCAACCATTCCGAAATCCAGCCCTCACCGTGCATTTTGCGGATCTCGCCGATGCGGGCGCGCACCTCCGGACCGCTCACACCCACAAATGCGAGAGCAACAGGGCCGAAGCCGATATTGAAAAGACGGCGCCCGTTAGGCGTCCGCTGGTAATACTCGCGCTTGGGAATGGCGCGAGAGATCATCTCGATCTCGCGAGCGTTGACGCCCAACATCTCGTAGTACACGCGCACCGTCTCGCTAGTGGCCTCGGGATTCGGCAGGAATATCTTGTTCGGACAGGTCTCGATCAACACGTCTTTAAGGGAGGAATTGAAGATGTCCGACCAGTTCTGCGTCGAGAGCATCAGCGCCGCGTTCGCCTTCCGCAAGGTCTTGGCCCAGTCGCGGATAAACTCCTTGAAGAGTTCATGCTTCAGGAACACCCACGCTTCATCGAGAACGATTGCCGTGGGCGAGCCGTCGAGACGCTTCTCAATCTGATGGAAGAGAAACAGGAGCACTGAAACAACGGCCCGCTCCCCCATCCCCATCAGGTGTTCCATCTCGAACACCATGAAACGGCCCTGGCCGAGAACGCTCTGATTGGCCTTGGCTTCGAGCAAACCGCCGAGCGCCCCCTCGAGCGTGTACACACGCAATGCATCCCGGAGAGACAGGTTCTGCAAGTTCACCAGAAGTTCAGTGAAGGTCCTCGTTTTCGACTGGACCAGGAGTTGGAGCGCTTTCAAGATCTCCTTGCGTTCCGCCGGTACGACCGTGTGGCCCGCCAGGGCGCACAACTGCTCGATGTATTGCGCGGCCCAGGCTATATCTCCAGGGGTGTCGAGTTCCGCGAACGGCGCGAAACTCATTCCACCGTCCTCGGATCCCAGGTTGTAGAACTCTCCGCCTGCCGCCTGATTCAAAGCCCAGGCCGAGTATCCTTTGTCGAATACGAAGACCTGAGCATTCGGGTAACGGAAGAACTGCGCCTCGATACCGCAGAGCAATGTGCTCTTTCCGGCTCCCGGAGGCCCGACAACCAGCGTGTGCGCGAGGTCTCCCACATGCAGATTGAAACGAAACACTGTAGAGCCGGTGCTCGTTGCATACATTAACGGTTCGCTATTCTTCGGCATCAATGCCGAAGAGTTCACTCGGTCCCCAGTCCAAATGGCCGCAATCGGCATACAATCGGCCAGATTCAGCGTATGTAGAATGATGCGGCGGACGTTTCGATAGCCATCTCCAGGCAGCGTTCCGCGCCACGCTTCTACTGCATTGAAGGATTCCAGACGCGCCCCGAAACCGAGATTTTTGATGATCTTTGCAACTTGACGTGCTCGATCCTTTACCCCTTCGTTGTCCTCATCCATGAGGATGATATTTCCCGAGTAAAGAACAAATTGCACATCGCCGCTGGAGGCTTCGCCGATCGCTACGGTCGCATCCTCCATCATCTTCAATGCGAACGGATCGATTCGCTTGGGTGGCCTCCCCATCAACTGATCGATGAAACCCCGAGCCTTCGCCGTCCACTTCTTCAAGGCATCGGTGATGATCTTCTTTGCCTCTTCCGGATCGAGTAACACGGCTCGCGTGTTCCATCTGTACTCAAAGGGCAGTGTGTCCAAGGCTGCCAGAATTCCAGGGAAACTTGTCGCCGGGAATCCGTCGATCGCGACGATCTGAATATGCTTGTTCCCGACCATCGGCTCGACGCCGGTTTTGAAGCTTGCACAGCCTATCAGGTCATGCAGGAACACGGGAATCGCTGGCAGGATGAACGGATAATCCTCACCCGTCACGCAACGCCGCACGTAACGCGCAAGATCGCAATTGATCCACTCGGTCTCCACCCCATCGTCTCCGACGACAGCGTGACCGCAAAGCCGCTCCACACGTACCTGTGAACTCAACACATCGTGAAACAACCCGAGACGGTCTTTGAAATAGAGGAGGGCGGTCTCCCCGGCAGTTTTACTCTCTTCTTCGCCGCCCTTGAATAGGTATCCTTTGACCTTCTCCTCGCTCCGCATCGGAGGAAGGTAGGTGAGCGATATGTAATAGGTGCTCTCGAAGTGACGGCCTTCGGCCTTGAACTGCGCTCTGCGCTCGTCGTCGATCAGACTCGTTACCGGGTCCGGGAAGGCTCCCTGCCTCGCGTATTCGCTCACCTCCGAACGAATGGCATCGCAATGTACCAACCATCCCGAGCCGAGCTTCAAAACGGAATTCAAGCGTTCCGCAAGAGCGGCCATCTCTTCGTGCGTGACGGAACCGAGATCGGGACCGGCATATCGCCAAGTCGCCATCAAGGCCCCATCCTGGAGCAGCAAGATGCCGTCGTCGATCATCGACGCATAGAGCAACAAGTCGGGAAGCCCGGCAACCCATCTCCGGCCTTCCTCAGCCCGCGTACCGCGGGCTGCCCAGGCAATCACAACACACGCCAATACACCCGTGCAGGCTAGAAGTATTAACACAGCAAACGAGATCATTGCCCCACCGCCTCCTGATTCCCCACAACGCCTATTTCCAACTACGCCGCTGCGTCGTGCTTCTGCTCGAAAGCCGGGATTTAGCCGGGTAGTATGCCTTGTACTGGAAGCTGCGCGTTGCGACATCGCGCATCATCGGATCGACCTTCGCCAACCGGGCCAGCATCGACGTGGCCAGAGGCCAGAACACAACGCCGATCAGAATGCTCCACCAAGTCATCAACGAAAAAATGAACAACGCGGAAATCATGGCGGCGCCGAGAACAAGTTCACGGTCGCCGCCCATGAGTAGATTGGGGCGATTGATCGACGGATGGAAAACCGTCTCTCTTGGGGCCTGCATCTTAAAATCCCCCCGTCATCGCGATTACCGCGCTGGAACTGGAGAACAACGTACTCATCAGCGTGCCCGCACCCACAATCGCGCCGGTTGCAATGACCGCATAGCAGGCGCGCTTGGCAAACTCCGACAGTTCGCCGCCAAAGACCAGGGCCATGCCGCCAGCGGCGATGCCTACCACCGAAATGCCCGCCGCGACGGGACCGGTGAGCGACTGCTTCACCGTCTGTAACGGGGTCTCCCACGGCAATCCCGTGGACGTACTCGACGCATACGAGACGGCGCTCGAAACGAGCGCCAGCCCCGCAATGGTAAGAAACTGACGACCGCTGAATGTCCGAATTACTTTCCAGGCGATCCTCTGCATCCTCTTCGACATGCCTCCTCCTTCTTTCTTTGCCCAACGATGGGCTGAAGCCCAAAGCAGATCCATCCGCACCCTCACGCCGTCAAAGGCGCTCGGAATGCGCTACCCGATGACGGCGCTGGAGCTTGAGAACAACGTACTCATCAATGTCCCCGCGCCGACAATCGCGCCCGTTGCGATCACCGCATAGCACGCGCGCTTAGCAAACTCCGACAGCTCGCCTCCAAAGACGAGGGCCATGCCGCCAGCGGCGATGCCCACTACTGAGATTCCAGCCGCTACCGGCCCGGTCAGCGATTGCTGCACCGTCTGCAACGGCGTCTCCCACGGCAGTCCGGTGGTGCTCGTTGAGGCATAGGCCAGCGCCTGCGAGGCCAACGCTAAACTCGTCATTGTCAGAAACTGCTTGCCAGTCACAAGATCGACCAGCCTTTCAGCCACCTTCCGCATCCTCTTCAACATGTCCATCTCCTTCTTCCCGGTTGAATGTTTTCGCTATGCGCCGGCAGGGAGCGCCTAAAGCTGTTCGATCTCGAAGCGTTCCCCGTCGTGCCCTTTCACCAAACAAACTTCTTTCACCTTCCGTCCACAGGGAAACTGGCGTCCGGCCTCGATATACACAACCAGGTGAATCGTCTCCGCGACGATCCTTGCCAGGATGTGGGTTGGAAATGGATTCGCCGTCTTCTGGCAAAGAAATACGATCCGGTTCAGCCCCTCCATGGCGTTGTTCGCGTGGATGGTCATCGAACCGCCTGGGTGACCCGTGTTCCACGCTTCCATCGCGGTCAACGCTTCGGTCCCGCGAACCTCGCCTACCAATATCCGGTGTGGCTTCATGCGCAGGCAGGAACGGATCAGATCGTCCATCGGAACCGCCTTGCAGGCGGTGAGCTGCACATAGTTCTCGATAGCAACGCGCAACTCGGGCAAATCTTCGAGAATCAGCACACGGTCATGCGGAGTCCGCTCCGCAATCCCCTGATTTAACGCATCGAGAAGTGTGGTCTTGCCCGACCCAGTACCGCCGACAACCAGAATGTTCTTGTGGTGTTCGATGGCGGTAAAGAGCACATCGACATGATTCTTTGCGCTGTGAAGCGCCTGCTCGAACGGGTCGATGCTCTGGAGGCCGTTCAGCGGATCGTCCTTATTGGTCAGGATTCCGCTTGCCGCGTAATCGTAGAGGCTAGGCTTATTCTCGCCTTTCTTGCGGAAGGACAAAGACGCCGTGCCGATCGGCACCACGGGCGCAACCAGAGCTTCCACGCGGCAATTCAGATAGGGAACATTCCCGCTGACGACCGGACTATTGTATGTCGCCACCAGCCCGAACCCTTCCGCGATGCTCATCGTGGCCCCAACGGCCCGGAGTGGCGGGATCTCCGTCAGGATCTCGAACGGCTTACCCTGCCGCATAATCCAGACCCGCCCGTCGGGATTCACCACCACGTCCTCGGCGGTCCGGTCTCTCATCAGCGCATCCACGATCTCCGGTCCCAGTTCGGTCATCAGCTTATGCCGCTTACGGAAATCGCTCTCGCTCTCCGAGTCGAGCCTCGCAGTCTCCAGATTCTCTGCCTGAACCGCCATCACCTTGTCTCCCGGATACTGTGCGAGTCTGCTACTGGAACCATACCACAATATTACATAAAATAGATAATACGAAGCTGAAATGTAATAAATGTGATACTCTGTCTTCAGAAATTTTTTGGGGTCTACGCGACAGCCAACCAGGACGCCGGCTCAAGATGCGTGACTTTCGTACCAGGAAGGAGAGCCGAATGCTGCCGATCGCACTCAAGGCAGTTCAACTGCAACTTAGGGCAATGGGCGCTCAACGCTACGAGTTGGGCGTCCGCGTCCCCCCGGAACTCACCGACGACGGCGAATCGCACATGGCCCTGCGCAACGGGCAAAACAACGACGGGCTCACCATCGGCGAAGTATTCGACAAGCTTGATTGGTGCGCCGCCGAGAATGCCAACGGCCACCACATCTATATCCGACCCTCGGGACCGAGCCAGCTTACCCTGATCGACGATCTGACCCGCACAAGCCTCGACACCCTCCTCGATACCGGCTACACCCCCGCCTGCGTCGTAGAAACCTCCCCTGGCAACTTCCAGGCATGGCTCAAACACTCCTGGCCCCTTACCAAAGAGGAAGGCACCATCGCCGCCAACATCCTGGCGGCGAAATTCGGAGGAGACCCCAACTCAGCCGACTGGCGGCACTTCGGCCGCCTCGCCGGTTTTACCAACCCAAAACCCCAGTACAGACTCCCCAATGGGCTCTTTCCCTACTCGCAACTCAAATTCGCCCTCTCCAATGGCGTCGTCTATGAGAAAACCCATGAGGTGCTTTCCGAAGTCGAAGACCGGCTGCTCGAACAACTCCAGGAAGTTCGGCGATCCACCGAAGCACGGATCGGCTATCAGAAATATCCCCGGCCAGTTTCTGAACTCCTCGACTACTCCCACTTCGCTAGCCTCTTTTCCGCTCCAGGCGAACGCCACAAAGCAGACCTTTCCTACGCCACCTACTCCCTCCAGCGAGGCGTACCCGAAATCGAAATCCGCGATACCATCCGCGCTCATACCTCTACATCCGCTTTCGTGAACCGCTCCAAAAGAGATCAAAACGGTTATATAGAACGCACCGTAAAAAAGGCGCTCAAACAGAACAGCTTCTCCCTCCCTACTCAGCCCGCCTTACAATCCGCAACACTTTGCCGCTAGTCGTTCCCGCCTATCCGCGGGGAGGGGCGCCTCGGCGTCCCTCCCTCGCTTCGACCCCTCCGGGTTCTCCGCTACCCACCCCAGCGGGATGAGAACCCCGCAACTCCCCCACACACGCTTCAAAGAAATGCGCTCGGACGAGCGATTCCATTCCACCCGGCGAGGAAAACGTAACCGTCGCGCGGCTCGGGCCTGAGAAAAAAGAACGCGGAAAAAGGTCCTCTGCGGGGCTTATAGCGAGGGCTCTGATGTGTATTTTTTGCAATGCAAAATGTTACTAAAGAGTAGAAAATAAAGGCGTTATATGTTTACAAAGACAGCAGATGTGTATTATTATTAAAGTGTAAGGTAAAGCAATACAGGGAGAACTTCCGAACATGCAAAGCGACAAATCAAAGGCCCTCATTGACTCCATTACCGACAGTATCAACACCCTTGCCACCATGACCGACGCAACCGCGAAATCGGAGTTGTTCAAGACCTGGCTGCGGGCCGTATCCCGGTTTCATCACTACTCCTTCAACAATCAACTGCTCATTCTCCTTCAACGGCCCCAGGCCCAGCGGGTTGCCGGTTTCCATACGTGGAAGTCTCTGGGCCGTAACGTCAAGAAGGGTGCAAAGGGAATCGCGATCCTTGCCCCGTGCGTGCGCAAGCTGACCGCCGAGGAAGCCGCGCAACGCCGGGCAGCCGAGAGGGTTTCCGCGATGAAGCTGTGCGGATTCCGCGTGACCCACGTCTTCGACATCGC
>Ga0181520_10002657_pt1 | contig 32772 bp, 27 predicted proteins | sample PEATcosm2014_Bin_29_FD_132451 | JGI IMG/M metagenome (GOLD analysis project Ga0181520, IMG submission 132451) | Peatland microbial communities from MTU Mesocosm Facility, Houghton, MI, USA - PEATcosm2014_Bin02_30_metaG | ecosystem: Environmental > Terrestrial > Soil > Wetlands > Peat | place...
CGCGGATCTTGCGGCTGGCGCGATCGGCCGGAATCTGGTGTTCGGTGCCAACGTATTCTACCGTCTGGCGCCGAATGTTCTGGCGAGCTTCGAGGCTTCGCAAATCCGCACAGTTTACATCGCGCGGCAAACCCTGCTCAACAATCACTATGACCTGGCTCTGGCTTACCTCTTTTAGCGTGCTCACGACCGTATCGCTGGCCGGCGACCTGGTCTCGGGGCACGTGCTCCTCTCCGAATCCCGGCTATCGGCGGTGAGGAAACGCCTGGATTATTCTGGCGTGGTCGTCTGGCTCGAGCCCGTCGGCCCCCCCAATACGGCGGATTCCGCGCCGCGGCCGGGCCACACGCGCATGGAACAGAAGGAAAAGCGCTTCGTGCCGCACATCCTGGCGATCCAGGCCGGCACCAGCGTTTCCTTCCCGAACTCCGACCCGATTTTTCACAGCGCGTTCTCCAACTTTAGCGGCCAAACCTTCGACCTGGGCCTGTACGCGCCCGGCACCAGCCGCACAATTGCTTTCGATCGCCCGGGCGTGGTGCGCGTCTTCTGCAACATTCATCCCGAAATGACCGCTGTCATCGTGGTTCTGAAACAGCCGTGGTTCGCCGTATCGAATGCCGCCGGGGCATTCAGCATTCCCGGTGTGCCTCCCGGCACATACCGCCTGCGCGTGTTCCATGAACGCGCCACCGCGCAGACGCTCGGAGCACTCGACCGCGAGATCGACCTCTCCTCCGATGTTGCGCTCCCGCCGATTGCCATCTCCGAAACCGGCTATATCGAGGTGCCTCACAAGGACAAATATGGGCAGGAGTATCCGCCCGTGCCCGACGATCACGGCGGTTATCCGATGGGGCGGAAATGAAGCTCCCGTTTTCGAGGCTCTCGATCCTTTGGAAGATTCTGCTGTCCACTTCGGTGGCGATCACGGCCGTGTTTGCCGTGGCGGAATGGTTCGCCGAGAACAGCGCCACCCGCGCAACCTCGGAAAGCATCCAGCACGAAGTGCGCGACAGCTTCCAGGCGTACCAGTCTCTATGGAGATCCCGGACCAACCGGCTGGCCTCGATCAGCGCGATTCTGAGCGCCATGTCCGATGTGCGCGCGGCCTTCGGCACGGGGGATGCTGCGACCATCCGGGACACCGCCGGCGAGCTCTGGTCGCGCGTATCCGATGAGAATGCGTTTTTTCTGGTCACCACACCGGACGGGCGCGTGATCGCCTCGCTGGGCAAGCTGCCCCGCGATCCCCTGCCTGGCGAGCTTCCGATCGTACACGATGCTCTGGCGCATTTCCCGGCGCAGGTATCGGGGTTTCTGGCCCGCGGCGAACGGCTCTACTTCATCGCGGTAACTCCCGTTTACGTGCAGGCGACACAGGGAACCGCGCTCATCAACGTTCTGGTGGCCGGCTACGACGTGGATAGCGGCGTGGCCGCTCGTCTCAAGGACGACACCGGCGGCAGCGAATATATCTTTCTCTCGCGCGGCCGGATCGTCGCCGCCACGCTTCCTCCCGCGGACGCGGCCGCCGTGGCACCCCAGCTCGACCGTCCCGGCGGTTCGATTCGCTCGAGATCGGCCGAGTATGCGCCGCTGATCGCTCAGCTCGCCGGCATTGACGGAACGCCCGTCGGACAGCTTGCCATTCTCCGTTCCTTCGACGACGCTCGCCGGCAAATCGCCATGCTGCGAAGAAACATCAGCCTCATGTGGGTGATTGCGATGATCGCCGGTCTCGCCCTCACGTATGTGACGGCCCGCCGAATCGTGGAGCCGATCAAAGAGCTCGATCGCGCGGCCGCCCAAGTGGTCCTGCAGAACTACGACTGCCAGGTAGTGGCAGAGAGCGATGACGAGCTTGGAAGGCTGGCCCGCACCTTCAACGCCATGTGCTCCTCCATACGGCAAGGCCGGGAGGAATTGATTCGCTCCGAGCGCATAGCCACCATCGGCCGGTTGGCAGCCTCCATCGTGCACGACCTCCGCAATCCCCTGGCGGCGATATATGGCGGAACCGAAATGCTCCTGTATTCGCAGTTGTCGGAAGACCAGATCCAGCGCCTTGCCGGCAACATGTTCCGTGCTTCCATACAAGTGCAGGGGATGCTCCAGGATCTGCTGGATGTCAGCCGCGGTAAGGCAGGCCAGGTGAAGGAATGCAACCTGCGGGAACTGGTGGCCGCGGTGTCGGACTCCCTCGCGCCGACCGCCGAAACGCGTTCCGTCGGAATCGTGCTCCAGGTTCCCGATCGCCTGGTGCTGGCTCTCGACCGGCGCCGCATCGAGCGGGTTTTCCTGAACCTGATGGGCAACGCGCTCGATGCTATGCCTGAGGGCGGCACGCTGACCGTATCGGCGGCGGTGGAGGCGGATTCCGTTCTGGTCGAGGTCCGCGATACTGGCCCCGGAATCGCGCCCGAGGTGCGCGGGCGGCTGTTCCAGCCTTTTGTGACGGCCCGGAAAGCGGGCGGGCTGGGCCTGGGGCTGGCCATGGCTCGTCAGGCTGTAGTCGATCATGGCGGCGATATTTGGGCGCGGTCTGAATCCGGCCGGGGCGCCTGCTTTTGCTTTCGCCTGCCGGCCGCCCCGTAAGCCGCATCGAGCGCGTCCCTGTAAAACTCGTGTGAAGATTCTGCGAATCAGCCGGAAAGCGCAAAACCTCCCTCTACAATGAATCGCAGGTGCATCGGATTGGCGCCATCCGCCGGTCCGGTCGGGAGGGATGCTATGATACCGCGCTTGTTTCTTCTGGCGCTGCTGCCGTCGATTGCGGGCCTGTGCGGGGAGGCAGGCACGGCTGCTCCATCCGGCGGCGCCGCGGCCGCGCTGGGAATCTCGTTCATCCCCGGTTCCACCTCCACGCTGCTCATCGAGAAGAACGGCCAAACGTATCTGGTGGACTTGGCCGCCCAGACGGTTCAAGGACCCCAACCCTCAAAGGCGGCCACGCCGGACGGCCACACAATCTTCGCCCACAACTGTGCGCCGTGCCACGGCCCCGAAGGCAAAGGGATCGCCGCCATGAAGACCCCGGACTTCACCGATCCCAAAGTGCAGGCGAGCCTCACCGACGATGCGATTCGCCAGACGATCCGCAACGGCAAAAAGGGCACGGCTATGCCGGCTTGGCGCGGCAAGTTGTCTGAAGACGAGATCGCCTCGGTGGCCGGCTATCTGCGCACGCTCGGCTCCCATGCCGCAGCCCCCCAATCCGGCGGAACCCAAGTGGCCTCGGAGGCAACGAATCCGGCCATTTATAAACCAGGTGACGACTGGCTGTTGAGCCTCCCGACCGGCCGCCAAGTGGACCAGCATGGCTTGTATGTGAACTTCACCCACCGCTTTGCGTACGATCCGGCCTTCTCCGGCTCCGCGCGCGGCGGCGCCCTCGCGGGCCTCGATGGATTCTCGCTATCCTCGTTCGGTTTCCGCTACGGTGTGACCAACGATCTCTCCGTCAGCGCATACCGGTCTCCCACGTTCCTCGGACGCCCCATTCAGCTCATGGCTGCCTATCGTCTGGCCGGTGAGACGGACGGCAAGCTTTTCAACGCGATGGTACGCTTCTCCGTCGAAGGGCAGAACGATTTCGCCAAGAATTACACCGAAAACCTGGAGCTGATCCTCTCCCGAAGCATCACGGGACGGGCCCAATTCTACGCCGTGCCGACGTTTTCAGCCAACGCGCGGCACCTTTTCCAGCCGGCATCTTACCTCTCCAGTGCGATACCCGATCTACCCGGTGTGAATACATTTTCAATAGGCTTCGGCGGAGCTTTCGACATACGCCCCACCGTCGCGCTGGTCGCGGAGGTGATTCCGACGCTGGTCAACGGCAGGCCTTTAGGAATTCACCGGCCGGCCTACAGCTTCGGCATTCAGAAGAAGATCTTCCGGCACGCCTTCACTCTGGGTTTCTTGACCAACCCCGGAACCACAGTTTCGCAGCGCGCGGCGACACGCGCTGCCTACCTCAACGATCCAAGCGCCGACAAACCGAGCGAGCTCTTCATCGGCTTCGATCTGATGAGGCAGCTTCATTGAAGCCATTGCCGGATTGAGTCCCGCAGCGCGTGGATCTGGCACGTGGACGGCTTCAAAAGGCTTCGCAAAGCCCCGCCCTCACCCGGAAAACGCCCCGTTCAGTACGGCCAGATCCAATCGGAAATGGACGGCGGATCGATGCCGTTTTCGTAGGCATAGTTGCGGCATTCGATCTGCATGTTCCGATAGCGCTCCTTGGCGTGAGCGCCGATGCGCTGAAGCTTCGGGCTGCGATCGATCGCGTCGATGGCCAGACTGAAGCGATCGATTTCGTTGTTGATCGCCAGCTCCATCGGGGTATTGATGTTGCCCTTTTCCTTGTATCCGCGCACGTGCATGTTCTTGTGATTCGTACGGCGGTAGGCTAGCCGGTGGATCAGCCAGGGGTAACCGTGGAAGTTGAAGATGACCGGCTTGTCGACGGTGAACAGCGAATCGAAATCGCGGTCCGACAGGCCGTGCGGATGCTCGGAACTCGGCTGCAGCTTGAAAAGGTCGATCACATTGATGTAGCGGATCTTGAAATCGGGGAACTCGGCGCGCAGCAGGGCGATGGCGGCCAGCGCCTCCTGGGTTGGAATATCGCCGGCGGAAGCCATCACCACGTCGGGTTCCGAGCCTTCGTCGTTGCTGGCCCAATCCCAGATGCCGATGCCCTTGGTGCAGTGTTGGATGGCCTGCTCCATGTCGAGATATTGCAGGTGCATCTGCTTATCGCACACGATCACGTTGACGTAATTCTCGCTGCGCAGGCAGTGGTTGGCCACCGAGAGAAGCGAGTTCACGTCGGGCGGCATATAGATGCGGGTGACGCTCGCGCTCTTGTTGACCACCACGTCGAGGAAGCCGGGATCCTGGTGCGTAAACCCGTTGTGATCCTGCCGCCACACGGTGGAAGTGATCAGCAGGTTCAAAGAGGCGATCCCTTCCCGCCAGGAAAGCTGGTTGGCGATCGACAGCCACTTGGCGTGCTGGTTGAACATGGAGTCGATCACGTGCACGAAGGCCTCATAAGTCGAGAAGAAGCCGTGCCGGCCAGTGAGCAGATAGCCTTCGAGCATACCTTCCACGGTATGCTCGCTCAGCATCTCCATCACCCGGCCGTCCGGCGATAGCTCGCTGCCGTCGGCGTCTTCCGGAAAATAATCCGCGATCCAGAACTTCTTGCTGACTTCGTAAATGGCTTCCAGCTTGTTCGAGGTGTTCTCGTCCGGGCCGAAGACGCGGAAATTAGCCGGGTTCGCCTTCATGACGTCGCGCAGAAGGTTGCCCAGCGGGCGGGTGTTCTCGGCCTGCTTGGTTCCGGGTTTGTCGAGTTGGAGGGCGTAGTGCCGGTAATCCGGCATGCGCAGCGCCTTCTTGATCAGGCCGCCGTTCGCGTGCGGGTTCGATCCCATGCGGCGCTGTCCCTGGGGCGCCAGAGCCTTCAATTCGGGAATCAGCGTGCCTTTTTCGTCGAAAATCTCCTGCGGCCGCATCGAGCGCATCCACTCTTCCAGAACGCGCAGTTGTTCGGGATTTTTCTTAACCGCGGGAAGCGGGACCTGATGAGCGCGCCAGAAGCCTTCCAGGCGGTGGCCCGAAACCTCCCGCGGCGCCGTCCACCCCTTCGGAGAGCGCAGCACGATCATGGGCCAGCGCGGCCGGTTCGGCACGCCCGATTCGCGCGCCGCTCTCCTATATTCGAGAATGTCGGTGACGCACTTCTCGGTAGTCGCCGCCATGGCCTGGTGCATGCTGTCCGGATCGGAACCTTCCACGAAATAAGGCGTCCAGCCATAGCCTTCGAAGAGGCTGCGCAGCTCGTCATGGCTGATGCGCGCCAGCACGGTGGGGTTGTTGATTTTGTACCCGTTCAGATGAAGGATCGGCAGCACCGCGCCGTCCCGTATGGGGTTAAGGAACTTGTTGATGTGCCATGAGGTGGCCAGAGCGCCCGTCTCCGATTCGCCGTCGCCCACCACCGCGGAGACGATCAGGTCCGGATTGTCGTACGCCGCGCCACAGGCATGCGACAGCACGTAGCCGAGCTCGCCGCCCTCGTGGATCGAGCCCGGCGTCTCCGGCGTGCAATGGCTGCCGATCCCGCCCGGAAACGAGAACTGCTTAAAGAATTCGCGCAGGCCTTCCTCGTCTTCGCTCTTATCCGGATAGATTTCCGAGTACGTGCCTTCGAGGTAAACCGGACCGAGCACCCCGGGCGCGCCGTGCCCCGGCCCCGCCAGGTAGATCATGTCGAGATCGTACTTCTTGATCAGGCGGTTCAGGTGGAGGTAGACGAACGACAGCCCCGGGCTGGATCCCCAATGCCCGAGAAGCCGGTTCTTGATGTGTTCCGGCTTGAGCGGCTCCTTCAGCAGGGGATTGTCCTGCAAGTAGATCATGCCCAGGCTGAGAAAATTGCAGGCGCGCCAAAACGCCTCGGTCTTGCGCAGTTCTTCGGCGTTCAGAGGGGTCCCCTGAACGGTTGATCTTGCAGGCCCATAGGCGCTTATCGAGGCAAGCTCATTTTCGTCGACTCGCATTACAGGTGTCATAGAAGCTCCTGTCGGAAACGTCGGTAACGGGTTGATCTCCGCCGCACTCATTGCGGCACCTCTTTTCCTTCGCACGCTAAGGACTGGCTGAGACTTTACTCTACGCAAGTTACTCGGTGTTTACAATCCCGGCTCAAATGAATGGTGGCGCGGAGAACTGTCTGTATTACCGTCAAAGCTCAGCTCAATCGGCAACTAGCCTTGACTGCTCCTTTCCAGCGCGCGCCGGCGCGGACGAGGCGGCTGCTAGTCGGACGGGCCGGCCTGGCTCAGGGCCGCGAGAGCTTTCGAACTCGCGTCTGACGATAGCGGCACGTAGCCGAGTTCCGCGGCGAACTTCTGCCCATCGGTCAGGCACCAGCGGAACAGATCGCGAATGGCCGCGGCTTTTCGCGGGTTGTCGTAATTCTTGTACAACAGGACCCAACTGAACGTCACGATCGGGTAGGCATCGGTCCCCGACGGATCGGCGATAAAGAGCCGCAGGTTGGCAGGCAGTTCCGCGGCTTCCAGGGCCGCCATCCCGGTCCGGTCGCCCGGGCGTACAAAGTGGCCTTCCTTGTTCTGCAGCAGGGCCATCTGCAATCCCAGACGGTGGGCGAACTCATAACCCACATAACCGATTGAGCCTTCCGAGTGCTGGATGCGTCCCGCGACATTCTCGTTGCCAAGCGCTCGCATGGTATTGCCCGGCCAATCGATCAGCGTGGCAGCGCCGTATCGGGCGCTCCATTCGGAGCTGATGGCATCCAGGTGCTTGGTGAACGCGAATGTGGTGCCGCTGGCCTCCTGGCGTGCCACCGCTACGATCGTCAGCCGGGGCAGCGTCACACCGGGGTTGGCGGCGGCGATGGCCCGGTCGTTCCAACTCTTGATCTTGCCGAGAAAAATTCCCGCCAGGGCGTCGCGAGAGAGCTTCAGTTCGCTCTTGAAGTTCGGAAGGTTGTAGGCCAGCACGACGCTTCCCGCGGTAGCCGGCACCAGCAGGGCGCCCTTACTCACTTGGGCCATCTGTTCGTCTGTCATGGCGGCATCGCTGGCCCCGAAATCCACTCGCTCTTCTTCCTTGACGTTCTTGCTTATGAATCGCCGCACACCTTCGCCGCTGCCCACGGCGTCGTAGGCGACGGCCACCTCGGGATGGGCGGTCTTATACTCGGCGAACCACTTCTTATACAGCAAGGAAGGAAAGGTCGCGCCGGCGCCGCGCAGCAGCAGGCCGCCCGGAGGCGGCTGAACCGCCGCATCCACCCCGCCCGGTTGGCCGCACCCGCACAGCACCGCCGCCAGAAACGCAACGCCAAGCATCCACTTCAATGGGGACGTGCTTTCCGTTTTCATCTCACCCTCGTCTATAAACAGCAGCCGTCGGACGGTCTAGCTGAACGCGCCGCTGATGTACTCCTTGGTGTATTCTTCCCTGGGATCCTGGAAGATCTGCCGGGAGTCTCCGAATTCCACCAGGTACCCGGTGCGGCCGCCCTGCGACGTATCCACGTACAGAAAGCCCGTCTTATCGGCTACGCGCTGGGCCTGCTGCAGGTTGTGGGTCACGATGGCGATGGTATAGCGCAGCTTCAACTCCATCATCAGCTCCTCGATGCGCCGCGTCGCGATGGGGTCGAGCGCCGAGCAGGGCTCGTCCATCAGCAGCACTTCGGGTTCGGTGGCTATGGCGCGCGCGATGCACAAACGCTGCTGCTGGCCGCCCGAAAGAGACAGGCCGCTCTTGTGGAGCTTATCCTTCACCTCGTCCCATAGCGCCGCGCGCTTCAGCGCCTGTTCCACGCGTTCCGCTTTGTTGCCCTTGAAATTATTCAGGCGAAGGCCGAACGCCACGTTGTTGAAGATGCTGGTGGCGAACGGATTCGGCTGTTGAAACACCATGCCGATATAGCGGCGCACCGCCACAGGGTCCACTGACGCCGAATAGATGTCCTTGCCGCGAAAGTGCACGTGCCCCTCGAAGCGGAACCCCCGCACCAGGTCGTTCATGCGGTTGAGACAGCGAAGCACGGTGCTCTTGCCGCATCCCGATGGGCCGATGAACGCCGTGATGGCGTTCTTCTGCACCGGAATCTGCGTGTCGCGCACCGCCTTGAAGGGGCCGTAGTAAAGCTCCCTGATGGCGCAATCGATGACGACAGGGTTCTCCGCCGGGACTTTCGGATCGTTCCCTCCGGGGAGGGGCTGCGAGGTTGACATAAGAATCAAATGCTCCTGTTACTGAGCCTGACGATTTGAGAGACTCTGGCCGATGAGATTGGTCACCAGAACCAGCAGCACCAGCACCAGCGCCGCAGCCCAGGCGAGTTCCACCTGGTTCTCGAAGGGCATGCCGGCAAAATTGTAAATCAGCACGGCTAACGAGGCCGTGGGCTGCATCAGATTCACGTGACCGTGGCGTATGGGCCAGTAATTGCTGAAAAGCGAGGTGAACAGCAGCGGCGCCGTCTCGCCCGCGCCGCGCGCGACGGCCAGCATGATGCCGGTGAGAATCCCAGGCAACGCGGTGGGCAACGAGACCATCCAGGTGACCTGCGTCGAGGTCGCGCCCATCCCAATGGCCGCTTCCTTCATCTTGACGGGCACCATGCGGATGGCATCTTCGGCGGTCAGCAGGATCGTCGGCAGCATGAGAATCGAGACCGCGATAGCCCCGGCGATGGCCGAGTAGCCGCCGGTCGCCAGCACAATGGCGCCGTAGGCGAACACGCCCGCCAGAATCGAGGGGAACCCGGTGAGCACTTTGGCGGCGAAACGCACCGCCTGCGCCAATTTGTTGCGCTGATCGCTGCGTTCCAGGTACACGGCGCTCAGCACCCCCACGGGCACGCTGATCAAGGTAGCCAAAGCCACGATAATCAGAGTTCCGACTATGGCGTTGCCGAAGCCGCCGCCCTGCTCGAGCGGCGCCGGGGGCAACTGCGTGAAGCACAGCAAGCTCAGTTTGTGGCCCCCGCGCCACACCAGCATCCACACCACCGAGAAGAGAGGGATCAGCGCCAGGATCGTCATCGCCGCCACGAGCGTGCTCAAAAGCCCGCTCGCCAAGGTTCTGGGGCGGAGCAGCGACTTTTCCAGATCCGCGAAATTGACGCCCGAAAGAGGATTCAACTCCTGTTCAATCGGCGACGGCCCCGCGCTCATGCCTTGCCTCCTTCCCTATCGCCCGACGCTCTCTGCAGCATAAACGCGCCGATCATGTTGACCAGCAGCGTGATGCCCAGCAGCACCAGCGCGGCATACATCAGCACCGCTACGTCTTTCGGACGGGCCTCGGGGAAATTGTTGGCCAGCAGCGCGGCCAGCGTATTGGCGGGCGAGAACAGCGAGACGCTGATCTGATTGGCATTGCCCACCAGCATCGCCAGCGCCATGGTCTCTCCCAGCGCGCGCCCGAACGCCAGCACCACGCCGCCGAAAATACCCCGCAACGCGGTGGGCAGAATCACAGCCAATATGGTTTCCCAGCGGGTGGCGCCCAACCCGTAGGCGGCCATCCGGAGTTTGGGCGGAACCGAGGTCAGCGCATCGCGGCTGATCGCGGTGATGGTGGGCAGCACCATGATCGAGAGCACTATGGCCGCCGGCAGCATCCCGGGACCGCTGAGGTCGGTTCCGAAGATGGGTAGCCATCCCATCTTGAGATGCAGCCAATTGCACAGCGGCCGGATCAGCGGGATTACCACAAAGAGGCCCCACAGCCCGTACACCACGCTGGGAATCGCGGCCAGCAGCTCGATCAGATTGCGCAGCAGGTTCTCCCCCTCTTGCGGAATCCTGCCCCAGAAGGAGTGAAACTCGATATGGAATACTTTCAATAGGCCGAACAGGAACGAGGCCAGGTAGCCCTCGCTCAGAAAGATCGCCGCCGCCACACCGAACGCCGTACCGAAAAACAGCGCCAGCAGCGAGCTGTACAGCGTGCCCCAGATTTCCGGCAGGATGGCGTATTGGCCGTTATTGGCATCCCAGGTTCTGCCGGACAGGAATCCCAAGCCATACTGGGACGCGGCCGGCGCTGCCGCGTAGGCGATCCTCCAGACAATCAATGCCACGAGCAGAATGGAAAGGCAGGCGAAAGCCACGCACAGACGACGAAACACCGCGTCTGCCAGCAACTGCAATCGGGAGGGTGGTTGAGATATCTGAACTTCCGGAGACATCGTATCCTCTTTCCGCGCGACCGGCCTCGGGCGGACCGGGGAACCGTCCGTCGGAGGAACAGAGGGCGAAAAATCAACTCGCGGCGAGAGTGTCGATGGCGGCCTTCACTTTGTCGACCACCGGCGCCGGCATCGGAATGTAGCCCAGCGGCTCGGCGTCTTTTTGTCCCTCGGTCAGGCCGTACTTGAGCAGGTCCTGGAGAACCGGCAGCTTGCTCTTATCGTATTTCTTGTAGACCAGCAGCCAGGTGTAGGTCACGATCGGATAGGCGTTCTGGGGCTCCGGATCGGCCACCCACACAATCATGTTGTCGGGCAACTGCGCCGAGGCCAGCGCGGCCTGCCCCGAAGCCATGGAAGGCGCCACGTAAGCTCCGGATTTGTTTTCCAGTACCGCCATGGGCATGTTCTGGCTCTTGGCGTAGCCGTATTCGATATAGCCGATCGAGGCCGGCGTGGTCTTCACGCTGGCCGTTACGCCTTCATTCCCTTTCGAGCGCGTGCCCACCGGCCAGTTCGGCATCTTGCTCGTTCCCGGTCCCTTCGCGAAATCGGAACTGATCGTACTCAAATGCTGCGTGAACACGAAAGTCGTGCCGCTGCTATCCGCGCGCACCACCACGTTGATGGCGCTATCGGGGAACTTCACGCCCGGGTTCTGCTTCACAATGAGCGGATCGTTCCATTTCTTGATCGTTCCCAGAAAGATACCCGCATACGCCTTCCGCGAAAGCTTCAGCTCTTTCACATCCGGCAGGTTGTAAGTAATCACGATGCTGCCCGCGGTCATCGGCAGCAACCGCACGCCGAGTGCGGGATCGACGCGGCCGATCTCTTCGGGCGTCATGGCCGCATCGCTGGCTCCGAAATCCACCGTCTTATCGATGAAACTCTTTACGCCGCTGCCGCTCCCCACGGATTGATAATCGATCTCGACATTGGGGTGCGCCTCTCCGTAGCTCTTGAACCACTTCGAGTAAAGAGGAGCCGGGAAGCTGGCTCCGGCGCCTTGCAGCTTCACTTCCGAGGCGCCTCCACCCGTGCCGCCGCACGATATGAGACTCAATCCAACCACCGTAACCAACCCGATGCCAGTCCAATTGGCAGCCTTCATAGCCGTCTCCTCGAGGAAAGATGAGTGCCGATGGGGTCCGTTGCCGCCGCCATACTCCCGGTTAGGGAATTCGACCGATATTTCAGCTCACACTACCATCCCACAGAACTGTTTCAGGTCTATTACAGCTATGTACAAGTAGCGTGAAACGCAGGCCGCCGGGTTCCTGCCGGAGTGGAACTTCCCCGCGCTGTGCAGCTTTACAGCATCAGGGCATGGCCGATGTATCGTTCTCTCGCCGGTGCTGCCTCGTCGGGCGCGCTCACACCGAGGTCTCCCCGGCAGATACACTCCGTCGAGCCAGTCCCTTGGCTTAAAGCTGCTTCAAATTGGATTGTTGCCTTATAGGCTTTCGCGAAGAATTTCTCGCGGACGGATTGGTGGAGGCATCGTTCGCCCCCACACTGTGTTCTGGTGCGGCCGAGAGGACTTGAACCTCCACTCCATCGCTGGAACCAGATCCTAAGTCTGGCGCGTCTGCCAATTTCGCCACGACCGCACGGGGATGACCGAATTATACCAGCCCCAGGAACTTCGGCCGGTATCCTGGGAATACGCCGTCGAGCGTCGGGTTGCCCAGGTGGCGCGCGACCAGCTCGCCCAGTACGTCGCGGAAATCCGTGGTGAGCGCCAGGTCGCGGGCTTCGTAGAGTTCGTCGGCCTTAAGGCCGGGCCAGCGTCCGTAGACCTTGCCGCCCTTCAACCCGCCGCCCATCGCGAACATGCAGTTGGCGTGGCCGTGATCGGTGCCGCGGTTGCCGTTTTCGTGGGCCGTGCGGCCGAATTCGGACATGGTCACGAGCGCCACATCGGCCATGCGGTCGCCCAGGTCCTGCCAGAAGGCGGCCAGCGCCTGGCCATATTCGCGCAGCAGGTTGGCGAGCTGTCCCTCGGAGGCGCGCGCGCCCAGCTCGTTCACGTGATGGTCCCAGCCGCCTATATCCGCGAAGGCCATCTCCACGCCTACGTCGGCCTTGATCAGTTGCGCGATCTGGCGCAGGCTGTCGCCGAAGCGGCCGCGCGGGTATTCGGCCCCCGCGGCCGGCGTGTAGGGCTGCTTCTGAATGGATTCGAGAAGCGCCACGGCTTCGAATGTCTCGCGCCCCGCGCCGCACAGCGCCGGATCCTTGGAATCCGCGTACAACTGTTCGAATTGGCTGGCCGCCGCGGCGTCGTGCACCTGGAAGCCCGTGATGGTCTGCAGGGCAATCGCCGGGGCGCGGCCCGCCAGAGTGCGCGCCACTACCGGCCCCAGAGAGACGGCGCGCACGGGTGAAGGCTTGCCGGCTGTGGCGGGCAGCGCTCGGTTCATCCAGCCGCTGGCGGTGGCCTTCAATCCCGGCGTGCCGGATTCCATGTAATCCTGCGCGTCGAAATGCGAGCGCGTTGGGTCGGGCGATCCTACAGCGTCTACGATGGCCAGGTGGCCCTGGTCGAAGAGTCGCTTGAGTGGCGCGAGCGATGGGTGCAGGCCGAAGAAGCCATCCAGGTCGATGGCCGCATCCTCGCGCTTGTCGCCGGCTGTCGACGGGCGCGGGATGGCGATAGTCGGGCGCAGGCCGTAGTAGGCCTGGGCACCGTGCGGCACCACGATGTTCAGGCCGTCGGCGGCGCCCCGCTGGAAAATGGCCACCAGGATCTTCTTGCGCGGCGAGGGGGCGTCCGCGGCATAGAGCGCCCGCTGCAACCACATCGGCGCCGCGCCCCCGCCGACCATAGCCAGCGCGGAATTACGAAGGAAAATACGACGATTCGTCATACGGTATTACCCCACGGCAACGTCTAATGCTTCTGAAATTCCGGCCCGCCCAGCTCGATGCCCTGAGCGGCGCCGCTCGGCACGGTCACTCCCGGCACGCGGTTGTTGGCCAGTTGCAGGGCCAGATTCATGCGTCCCACCAGACCCGCCGAATTCAGCCATTCCCGGCCGGCGTTCGAATAGCCGGTCGGCTCCACTTTGCGATACAGCGGCTCGCCCAGTTGGGCCACCTGGTTGGCCAGCGGCAGCGCGTAATCCACGTCGCCATTGGCCGCGCGCACGGTGCTGGCCACATATTCGAACGGCGATTTCACCTTGGAACGGTACGCGCCCTCGGACCAGAACTCCTTCGAGGCCAGCATGGTCTTCATGACTTCGCGCAGATCGCCGCCGCTCTTGAGAAACGTCTGCGCCATGCGTTCCACCAGTGCGGCGGGAGGGTCGTCGGCCACGAAGCGCCGGGCCAGCTCGCGCGAAATGAAGCGGGCCGTCGAGGGGTGGCGCGCCAACAGGTCCAGCACCTTTTCGCCGTCCGCGATGCCGCCTCCGGCCGCGATGGCTTCACCTAGCACCAGCTTTGCGCCGTTGTCGTGCATGCGCGGGTTAAAGGTGAAGCGGCCGCCCATTTGCGGTTGATTGATGGTCCACCCGGCGAAGGAGCGCGCCACTTCGGTGACGTCTTTCTGCGTGTAGCCGCCATCCACCCCGAGAGTGTGGAGTTCCAGCAGCTCGCGCCCGTAGTTCTCGTTCAGGCCGTTGCGCGCGCGGTTGGAAGCCCCCCGCGCCGCCGGAGTGCCCGTGCCCACCGATTGCCAGTTATCCAGGTAGAAGAGCATGGCGGGACTCTTGGCAGTGGCTTCCAGCAGGTCCCGAAACTTCCCCAGCACGTGTGGACGTATGGCGTCGCGCTCGTATTCGGTCACGAGATAATGATCCGCGCCCTTATCCAGATAGACGTTGAAGTGGTTGAACCAGAAATCGGTCAGCACTTCCTCAAGCTGGCGATTGCCGTAGATGGCGCGCAGCAGCTTGCCTTCCACCAGGTCGTTGGCTACCACGGCGCCCGGCCCCGCAGCCATCTCCAGACGCCGGCGAAGATCGGGCGGCGCCACGGGATAGAGCGCCTGCCGTATGCCCGGCGGCAGAGCGGCAATCACGTCATCCTTCTTATCGCGCGGCAGCGTTTCAAAGGCCGCCAGGCGATCTTGGGGCGAGCCCGTACGTAGCGCGCGCAGCTCGGCGGGCGTCAGAATCCCGGAAATCTCCCGATCGGCCGCAGCGACGGCGTCCCCTTGCCCTTGATTCTGGCCCCGATCGAGGCGCGCCACCACGCGCTGCAACATCAGGCGCCGGTCCGGATCGGCGGGGAACGGCACGCGCCCGGCGATCATCTGGCGCACGATCTGTGGCGGAGGGTAATTGCGAACCAATTGGTCGCTGGGCATCCAGAGAGTGTCCAGGGTTCGCAGCTTCTCTTCCAAGGCGGGATTCTCGACCATCCTGTCGGGGTGAAGCTGGGCGTCGATCCACTTCTTCAACCCGATCTTGCGCACATGTTCGATATCGCCCGGCCGCGGCCCGAACGTGAGGCGGTTCAATGCCTGGAGAAGCCGCTCGTCCTTGGGGATCTGCCGCGAAAACTGCCGGTCATCCACCGCACTCTTTTTCTTACCGGCATGCGCGGGAAAGCCAGAAAATGCCGCTAGCCCGGCAACCAGCAGCGCGGCCGCCAGAATTCTGCTCCGCATGTCCCCCCCCTTACTGAATATGAACGCACCCCGCCGCCGCAAGTTGCGGTGGCCGGCCCTGGCAGCGGCGGCGAATCGACGCTTCGCGGCCGCGAATGACCCGCCGCGGCCGCGCGGAGGCGCTATATTGATGCGAGGAGAAATCCGCATGTCGAAGCTTGCGCCCGCTTCGCTCGTCCTTCTGGCCGTTTCCGCGCTGTTTGCGCAGACGGCCGCGAACAACTCCACCCTCCAGGCCAACGGTTCGGCTACGCTCTCGGCGGCGCCCGACCAGGTCCAGCTCACCGCGGCCGTCGTCACCCAGGCGGGTACCGCCCAGAACGCCGCCCAGCAGAACGCGCTGCAGACCAACGTCGTGATCGCCGCCATTCAGCAGGTGCTGGGATCCTCGGGCACCGTCCAGACGGTCGCCTATTCGGTGACGCCGCAGTATAACAATGCCAGCCCTCCAGTCATCGCCGGCTATACGGCCAGCAACACGCTCCAGGTGACCATTTATCAACTGACCTCGCTGCCCGGCCAGGTCATCGACGCCGCCAGCCAGTCCGGTGCCACCAACATTAGCGGCCTGACTTTCAGCCTGCAAAATCCCGATCCGCTCCTCCAGCAGGCGCTTACGGCGGCGGCCAAGCAGGCCCTGGCGCACGCCGGCGCCATCGCCGCAGGGTTGGGCGTCAAGGCCGGAGCCGTCGTTTCGGCGCAGGAAGGCGGCGCGGTGCTCCCCGTCGTCATGAGCGGCGTCGCGGCCGGCGTCAGCGCCACCCCCATACTGACCGGCACGGTCTCGGTGACCGGCAGCGTCACCATCACCGTGCAGGTGACACAATAGGAGGTATGGGGAACCGCGAGATCGCTACGCTGGGCGGGGGCTGTTTTTGGTGTCTGGAGGCCGTCTACCGCGAGGTGGAAGGCGTGCTGTCGGTCGAGTCCGGCTATATGGGGGGCCACTTGGCGGACCCCGATTACGAAGCCGTCTGCACCGGCAAGACAGGGCACGTCGAGGTGGTGCAGGTGACCTTCGACCCCGCCACGATCGCCTATCGCGATATTTTGGAGATCTTCTTCGCCATCCACGACCCCACCACCCGCGACCGCCAGGGCAACGACGCCGGCCCGCAATATCGGTCCGTGGTCTTCTACCACGATGACGCCCAGCGGTCGACCGCTAAAGAGGTCATCCGGGAGCTTGAGGCGGAGACCCTCTGGCCGTCGCCCATCGTGACCGAGTTGCGTCCGGCGACGACCTTCTACCGCGCCGAAAATTACCACCAGGAGTATTTCGAGCGGAACCCGCAGCAGCCCTATTGCGCCTACGTCGTATCTCCGAAGGTCCAGAAATTCCGCCAGGAGTTCGCTTCCCGGCTGCGGCATTCCGGATAAAGCTTTTGATTTCAGAGGATAATGCGTTACTGGTTTTGTGCGCAGAGATACTTGACAATATTGAGCGCATATTTTATGATTGCAATTGAATGAGGTCGGCACGACGGCCTCCAAATCGCACAATGAGGAGTCTAAAACCAATGTCTCTTAGCCATTTCGATCCGTTAGCCAATCTCCGCCTCTTCGAAGACGCTTTCACCCGTATCCTGACCGAGCCCCAGGCCAACCGGCCCTGGTCGCCGGCCGTGGACATCTACGAAACCGAGAACGAGCTCGTCCTTAAGGCCGATCTGCCGGATGTCGATCTGAAAGACGTCGATGTTCGCGTCGAGAACCAGACTCTGACGATCGCCGGCGAGCGCAAGTTCGAGAAGCAGGAGTCGGACAAGGGGTATCATCGCATCGAGCGCAGCTACGGCAACTTCATGCGCAGCTTCGCCGTGCCCAGCTCTTTCGATACCGACAAAATTGCAGCCGCGTACAAGAACGGCGTGCTGAGCGTCACCCTCCCCAAGAAGGAGACCGCCAAGCCGCGCCAGATCAAGGTCGAAGTCACCGCTTGACGCGTCTAACATAGTTGCAGGGTGACCCAGGGCCGGCCCAGTGCCGGCCCGGTTTATATAGGACGGGGGGTCCTCAATGTTCCGCTTGGATAAATTGACTCAGAAGGCGCAGGAGGCCTTGCAGCAATGCCAGGCCATCGCCGAACAGAATGGAAGCCAAGTGATGTTCCCGCTGCATCTGCTCATCGCCCTGGCCGAGGAAAAGGAAGGCATCGTGCGACCTGTGCTCGAGAAGTGCGGCGTGCACCCGGACGCCATCTTATCGGAAGCCCGGCGCATGGTGCAGAGCCTTCCCAAATCGAGCGGGATGCAGCCCGGGGTGTACCTTTCGCAGCCGCTCAACAACGTCATGGAGCGCGCCTTCGACGAAGCCACCCGCTTCAAGGACGAATTCGTTTCCACCGAGCACCTGCTGCTGGCCATCGCCGAGCAACGCAGCGATCCGGCCGGGCAACTGCTGGACCGCGCCGGAGCCACGCACGACGCCATCTTGAAGGCGCTCGTGGGAGTGCGCGGCACGCAGCGCATCACCGATCAGAATCCCGAATCGAAGTACCAGGCGCTCGAGCGCTATGCGCGCGACCTGACCGAGCTGGCGCGCCAGGACAAGCTCGACCCGGTGATCGGCCGGGATGACGAGATCCGTCGCGTCATGCAGGTGCTCAGCCGGCGCACCAAGAACAATCCGGTGTTGATCGGCGAACCCGGCGTGGGCAAGACCGCCATTGTGGAAGGCCTGGCGCAGCGCATCGTGCGCGGCGACATTCCCGATCAGCTTCGCAATAAGAAGCTGGTGGCCATCGACCTGGGGTCCATGATCGCCGGCACCAAGTTCCGAGGCGAATTCGAAGACCGCCTGAAGGCCGTGGTGCGCGAGATCATCGATTCCAACGGCGAGATCATCTGCTTCATCGACGAGCTGCACACCCTGGTGGGCGCAGGTGGGGCCGAAGGCGCCATCGACGCCGCCAACCTGCTCAAGCCGGCTCTGGCGCGCGGCGAACTGCGCTGCATCGGCGCCACCACGTTGAACGAGTACAAGAAGCACGTCGAGAAGGACGCCGCCCTGGCGCGCCGCTTCCAGACCGTGCTGGTGGGCGAGCCCACCGTCGACGACACCATCGCCATCCTACGCGGCCTCAAAGAGAAGTTCGAGATCCACCACGGCGTGCGCATCAAGGATTCGGCCATTATCGCGGCGGCGGTGCTTTCGCAGCGCTACATCGCGGATCGCTTTCTGCCGGATAAGGCCATCGATCTGATCGATGAAGCCGGCTCGGCGCTGCGTTTGCAGATCGGCTCCATGCCCATCGAGATCGACGTTCTCGAGCGCCGCATCTCGCATCTCGAAATCGAGCGCCAGGCCCTCACCAAGGAGCCCGACCCGGCTTCGCACGACCGTCTGCGCCACGTGGAAGACGACCTGGAGCGGCTGCGCGGCGAGGCCGCCGTGCTCAAGGAGCGCTGGAACCGCGAGAAGGGCGCCATCGGCCTGGTCCGCCAGCTCAAGGAGGAACAGAACAGTCTGCGCCAGGAAGAGGAGAAGGCCAGCCGCGCCGGCGATTGGGAGAAGGCCGCGCAGTTGCGCTACGGCCGCCTCTCGCAAATCGAGAAAGAAATCCAGGCGGCCGAGCAGCAGCTCGAGTCCGTCAAGGAGAACGCCCTGCTCAAAGAAGAGATCGGCGAGGACGATATCGCCCGCATCGTGGCCAAGTGGACCGGCATCCCGGTCACACGCATGATGGAAGGCGAGATTCAGAAGCTGGTCCACATGCCGGAGCGGTTGAAAGACCGCGTGGTGGGCCAGGATGAAGCCGTGCGCCTGGTCTCCAACGCCATCCTGCGCAACCGCGCCGGATTGAGCGATCCCGCGCGGCCCATCGGCAGCTTCATTTTCCTGGGGCCGACCGGGGTAGGGAAGACCGAGTTGGTGCGGGCCCTGGCGCACTACCTGTTCGACGACGATAAGGCGATGATCCGCGTCGACATGTCGGAGTACATGGAGAAACACGCGGTGGCCCGCATGATCGGCTCGCCTCCCGGCTATGTGGGTTACGAAGAGGGTGGCCAGCTCACCGAACAGGTGCGCCGCCGGCCTTACTCGGTGGTGCTGTTCGACGAAATCGAGAAGGCCCATCCGGACGTCTTCAATATGCTCTTGCAGATACTGGACGACGGCCGGTTGACGGACGGCCAGGGACGCACGGTGAGTTTCCGCAACGTGGTGATCGTGATGACCTCCAACGTGGGCACCGGGATGGTGGACAAGAACACCATCGGTTTTTCGGTGCACGCGCGCGATAAGAATACCGAGGATACGCGCAAGCGTTTGCTCGATAAGCTGCGCGAAGCGTTTCGTCCCGAGTTTCTGAACCGCGTTGACGATATCATCGTATTTAACACTCTGTCGCGCGAGAACCTGAGCCAGATCGTGGATATCCAGTTGGAAACCGTAGCTCGTCTGCTGAAAGACCGCAAGATCGGAATGGAAGTGACGGCCGCGGCCAAAGACCGGATTATCTCCGAAGGCTACGACCCGCAGTACGGGGCCCGGCCCATGCGGCGCGCCATCCAGCGGCTGATTCAGGATCCGCTGGCGCTCAAGCTGATCAACGGCGATCTTGTGGAAGGTGACGCCGTGCTGGTGGATGCCAAGCCGGAGGCGGGAGAGCTTGAGATCACCAAGCTGGTGCCCGTCGCCGTGTAAAGGAAGCCGCTAAGAAGCAATGATGTCGATTGGCAATTACCGCTCTCTCACGGGGTGCCACAACGGGCCCGGCTCCGAATCAGAGCCGGGCCCGTGGGGCGCCCCGTCAGGGAGCGGTTTTCACAGTTAGAACGGAGTCACTCAAATGAACGCCTTAAAAACCGCGCTGCTGCTGGGATTGCTCAGCGCCATCCTGCTGGTTGGCGGGGAGGCGCTGGGCGGCCGCAGCGGCCTCTATATGGGGCTGGGCCTGGCGGTGGCGATGAACTTCTCCAGCTACTTTTTCTCCGATAAGATCGCGCTCTCGATGTACCACGCGCAGCCGGTGACGGAAACCGAAAATCCGGAAGCCTATCGCCGCGTCGAGCCCATCGTGCGCGGCCTGACCCAGCGCATGGGCCTGCCCATGCCGAAGCTGTACATCATCCCCGATCCGTCGCCCAATGCTTTCGCCACCGGCCGCAACCCGAAGCATGCTTCGGTGGCTTTCACGCAGGGCATTCTGCAGCTCATGAACGATAACGAGATCGAGGGCGTGGTGGCGCATGAGCTGGGACACGTGCTGCACCGCGACATCCTGATCAGCTCGGTGGCGGCCACGCTGGCCGCCGCCATCACCATGCTGGCCCGCATGGCCTTCTTCTTCGGCGGGCGGCGCGACGACGATCGCGGCGGCGGGGCCGGGGAAGCGCTGCTCATGATGATCCTGGCGCCCATCGCGGCGATGCTCATCCAGATGGCCATCTCGCGTTCGCGCGAATATGACGCCGATGCCGCCTCGGCCAAATACGTGGGGTCGCCCTATCCGCTCATCAACGGGCTGCAGAAGCTCGAGACCTATTCGAAGCGCATCCCCATGGACGCCTCGCCGGCCACGGCCCATATGTTCATCATCCAGCCGTTCACCGGCGGGCGGAGCCTGATGAACCTGTTCTCGACGCACCCTTCGACTGAGAAACGCATCGCGCGCCTGCAGGGCATGCGATGAACGAAGTACGGGTCAACCGGAAGGCGGCCGATCGCGTCGCCTCCGGGCATCCGTGGATTTTCGCGAGCGATATCGCGGATCGGGATGGCGCCCAGCCGGGCGAAGCCGTAAAAGTCGCGGACCCGCGAGGCCGCCCCCTGGGCACCGCGCACCATAGCGCCGCCTCGCAAATTGCCTTGCGCATGTTATCGCGGCAGGTCGAAGAGATCGGCCGCGATTTTTATTTGCGCCGCCTGCGCGCGGCCGAGGCGCATCGGCGCGAAGTGGTCCGCGATACCGATGCTTATCGCGTGGTGCACGGCGAAGCCGATCTTCTGCCGGCCTTGATTGTCGATCGCTACGGCGAGTACCTGGTGATGCAGACGCTCGACCAGGGCATGGACGCCGCCAAGGCCGAGATCGCTTCGTGTCTGGAGGAGATCTTCGCGCCGCGCGGCATCGTGGCGCGCAACGATGTGGCGGTCCGCGCCAAGGAGCAGTTGCCGCTCGAATGCACCGTGATGGCGGGCGAGGTGCCCGAATCGGTGGCCGTCGAGATGAACGGCTTCCACATGCACGCCGACCTGCTGCATGGCCAGAAGACCGGCGTCTTCCTGGACCAGCGCGAGAACTACCTCGCCGCCGCCCGTTACGCCCGCGGCGGCACGGCGCTCGATTGCTTCACTTCCACCGGCGGTTTCGCGCTGCACGTGGCGCGCCACTGCGAAAAGGTGGAAGCGATCGATTCCTCCGCGCCCGCGCTGGCCACCGCGCGCGTGAACGCCGCGGCCAACGGCATGAGCAACATCGAATTCACCTCCGCGGATGTTTTCGACCTGCTGGCCGGCTATGCCTCGGCGCGCCGCCGTTTCTCGATGGTCGTGCTGGACCCGCCGGCTTTCGCCAAATCGCGCCACAACCTGGAGGCCGCCGCCGCGGGATACAAAGACATCAATCTGCGCGCCCTGCGCCTGCTCTCGCCCGGCGGGATCCTGGTGACCTGCTCGTGCTCCCACCACATGAGCGAGGCGCAATTCCTGGCGGTACTGGCGGAAGCCTCGCTGGATTCCAACCGCACTCTGCGGGTCCTCGAGCGCCGCACGCAGAGCCGGGACCATCCGATCCTGCTGACTGTGCCCGAGACGCACTATTTGAAGTGTCTGATTGCGGAAGTGGTATAGCCCTGCTCCGAGAAAGTCCTCGTTGCGACGATTACCCCGTAATTGAGGTTTGGCGCGCTGACGGGCGCCTCGGTGTACTGCATAGAGCTAAACTCGACGAAGCTGCCGGCAGGCAGCGCCAGTAACACGTACAGTGGAATCGTAAAGCTGCCGGCGCTCGAGGGCGCGTTGCAGAGAAGCGTCGCACCGCTCGTGGAGGTGCTGTCCGAAGTCTGCAACTGGAACTGCAGGGTCACGTCCTGGGCAGCTCCGCTCCAGTTCAAAGTCACGCCGTTCGAGCCGCTGGGGAGCGGAAGGTTCAGGTCCGGAGCGTTGAGTGAAGTCGGTATCGCCGGCTCGTAGTATGGTGCGCTGAACGGGCCGATATCGGCGCCCCCCGCTCCGATCAGCGTGAGATCGCTGGATGTCGGTGTGCTGGAAAACGATGAGTTTGCGAGCACAGCAAAGAACTGCCCGGGGGATGCCGACGTATTCACGAGGCTCAAGCTCCCGTTCGGCCCGGTTATGGTGAAGCTGCTGCCGGCGTCGGCGGCAGCCGTGATCGCCGGCAGGCCATTATTGTCGGGTGGCGTCGCCCAGGGATAGGCGGTGCAGGTGCCCGCCGGCGCGTCGTCGAAATATGACGCCAGGAAAGGCTGAGTCGGCCCTTCGTAGGAGAGGATCTTGACGAGCTGGAATTGGGCAACTTCGTAAGGTGTTTCCCAGCCGCCGAGTAGCGTCTTCATATTGAACCTGGCATAGGTTATGGGGCCTGCCTCCTCCACCTTTCGGATGTTCGCCGCTGCCAGGACCGGGTTGGATGGCGTGCAATCGCGGCTTCCTTTGGCCACGGCTATCGAGACGGTGTTGCTCACCAGGTTGCCGATCTGCGCCACCACCGGCACGGCGCATCCGGTGGGGACATTGTCCGGCACGGTGAACACGATCTGATCTTCTCCGATACAGCAGCCCGACCTTCCCTGGTACGTCACTGCGGTCTGGACGCCGCCCACCCAGAGCATCAAAGAAAGGTTCGCCATGTTCTGGCCCAGACCGGTGCCCGAGGCATCGTCGCCGCTCACCGGACCCAGGCCCGTAGCCCAGAGCGTCAGCGTGTCGCCCGGGTTGGCCGCGCCACAGTTCGTGTCCGCGGCTCCGCAGTTGTCGGCCCTGGTGGGCGAGACCAGGCTGTAGTCGGGGTAGGTGACGACTCCCGGGCCCATGCCGTTCGATGCGACAGTGAAGATTCCGACGTTATTCGGCACCACCGTGACCGGCGCCGCTGGTCCGGCCGTGCCGTTGTACGTAACGGTGACGGTTCCCGAGCCGGCAGGCGTATTCGACGGCAGCAGAGCGGCCACCTGGCCGGCCGAGGTGTAGTAGAGCGGCGCATTCACCGTGGTGCCGCCCACCGCTACGGCGACCGAGGTACCGCTCAGGCTGGTCGTCTGAAAAGGCGACGGCGCGATGGAGAGGGCCGGCGGTCCCAGGGCGGCGCCGTACACCGCGAAGATGGCGCCCTGGGCGATGCCCGCGTTCGGCAGCCCCGCAGGGATATTGCTGGCCGCGTTCTGGATGCTCGTGATGGTCGGCGGCGGCAGCAATGCCTGGAATGAGGGAGCGGGGCCACTACCGGGGTTTCCCACATCTGTGATGTAGGCCGTGTTCGCGTTGTGGGTGGCCAGGGTCAGCGGCATAACGTAATTCGACCCGGTCAGAGGCCCGAGCGGCGAAGCGAGATCCCAGGATTGGAACTGGGGGTTGATCAAAGCAACTGCCCCCGTGCCATCCCCGAATAGAACCTTCCCAGTGCTGCCGTCGAGGTAGACGGTGATGTTGTAGACCGGCGAGGAGAGAATCATCTCGCCCGCCGGGACGCTAGCCCCCGGGGTTATGCCCGTGTAATACAAGGTGATGTAGCTGGATATAGCTGGGTTCCGGTAATGCCCCGTCGAGGGATTGGTGATGCCGGAAGTATCGGCGTAGACCGTCCAGACGAAGGGTATAGGTTCCGCCGCGTCCCAGTTCAAGGTAACGTAGCCGGTCAGCGTGTAGGTTACCGGCACGGCGGAGAGGCGCGGCGCCAGCAGAAGGAGGGGGATCAGAAATTCGATCGCGTACCGTTTCATAGAGAACCGTCCCCGAAATCTCTAAGACCTCTTTCGGGGCGATTTCAACTACAGCGTCTCTAAGAATTCTTTCTCAGCACCTGGAGGGCCGCAGCCGCGCGTCGATCCGTCTACCGCGCAAATGGCGAAGTCAGCGCCAGAAAGAACAGCGTCCCCACTGCGATCACCGCGCCATGCGGCAGCCCCAGCGATTTGCCGCTTTTCACATCCAGCTCTTCATTGCGCATGTACGCCGGACGACCGTGCCGCATCTCGTCCACGATGAAGCTGAGGTTGAAGAACGTCTTCTTCAAACGCTTGCGTGCGAGCACCAGAATCAGCGCCATGATCCCGCCCAGTATGGCCGTGATGAGGAAGATGCCGAACCAGTCGCGCGGCCCCACCATCGCCCCGACGGCCGCCATCAGCTTCACGTCGCCGGCCCCCATGGCGCGGATCAGGTAGAGCAGCAGGTAGGCGAAGAAGCCGGCCAGCAACCCCTCGACCGACAGAATCAGCCCGGACCAGCGCTCCACGCCATCGAATGCGAGAAACGTGTTCGTGGCGATTCCCAGCAGCACGCCGGCGCTCGTCAGCCAGTTCGGAATGCGCCGGTAGCGGACGTCGTAGATCGCGGCCGTCAGCACCAGGATGAGCAGCAGCACTTCGATCCCGCGGGGGATTGCATCGAACGTCATGGAAAAGCAAGTATACCGCTATTGGCGGGCCTCGCCGGTCGCCTCGGCCGGGGAAGCGGAGGAGGCCGTAACGGGGGGAGCCGGTGCGTGCGTGGCGCGCAATTGAATGCCCTCGCCATAAGCGGCCAGCCCGGGGATCGAGACCGGCAGCCGGCCGCGGATATCGATTTCGCCAACGAGCGCCTTCACCGCCGCAATCTCCGAAGGCGGCACTGTGCTGAAGGTGGCGAGATAGGCCGTAACGGTGGGGAATCCGCGCAGCAGATAGGGGTTGCCCAGCGAGACCAGGGCCAGCGGTTTCCCCGTGGCGGCCAGCGTTTCCACTACTCCGGGCAGCTCGCCCGCCAGCGCCACCGAGCCGCGGTAGGCGCTCACCGAAGCGAAGGCCGCCACCACGTAGCTCGCGCAGGCGGGCAGTTTTCTAAGGGCATCGTCCAGATCCCCGCGCGACAAGGATGCGTCCAGCGCGGCCACCGCCGCGTGGGGGGCGCGCTTATGCAACTCCTGGGCGAAGATCTGTCCTTCGGTGGAATAGCGGCTCTCCGCCATCGTCACGTAGCAGGCTTGCTCCGGCGCGGTCAGCGGGAGCAGGTTGTCGCCGTTGCGCACCAGGGTGACGGCGCGGTCGGCGATCTGCTGGGCGCGCTCGTTGGCCTCGGGAGCGTCGACAATGTCGCCGATGGCGTCCAGATCGACGAACCGTTGGCGGGCCAGGCCCACCTTCTCTTTCGCCGCCAGAAGCTTGACGGCGCTTTCCTGGATGCGGGCGCGGGTCAGCCGCCCCTTCTCGACGGCGGTCACCACGGCGCGAATGGCCGCTTCGGGATCGGCGGGCATCAGCAGCGCATCGGCGCCGGCTTCGAGCGCGCGCACGGCGGCTTCTCCCGAGCCGAAGGTCTTGACGATGCTGGCCATCTCGAGCGCGTCGGTCACCACTAGTCCTTTGAATCCCATATCCTGGCGCAGCAGGCCGGTCAGGATCGCGGGAGAGAGAGTCGCCGGCAGGTCCGGCGGGGCCAGCGCGGGCACGGCCACGTGCGCGGTCATGATCGAATCCACGCCCGCGTCGATGGCCGCGCGAAAGGGCACCAGCTCCACGCGATCGAGCCTTGCGCGGTCGGCCGTGATCACCGCCAGGCTCAGATGCGTGTCGGTCGCGGTATCTCCGTGGCCGGGAAAATGTTTTGCCGAGGTCAGCACGAACTCGCGCTTATCGGCGTGCGCGCCCTCGATGAACGCCTTCACATGCGCCGCTACGGCCTCCGGGTTTTCCCCGAATGAGCGGATGTTGATGATGGGGTTATCGGGATTGTTGTTGACATCCGCCACGGGGTAATACACCCAATGCACGCCCAATGCGCGGGCCTCGCGCGCCGTGACTTCGCCTTCGTAGCGTGTCAGCGCCGGATCGCCCGCCGCGCCGAACGCCATGGCGTGCGGAAACACGGTGGTGCCGTTCACGCGCATGGAGGCGCCCCGCTCGAAATCGCCGCCCACCATCAGCGGCACCTTGGCCATGCGCTGCATACGATTCAGGAAGGCCGCCAGCGCATACGGTTCGGCCTTTTGCACCACGCGTCCGTTGGACCAGTTCACCAGGATCAGGCCGCCCACGCGCTCTTCATGGATCAACCGGACAAACTTGCGGTATTCGCGCGTCTGCGAATTAGGGGATTCCCCGTGGAAGGGGATAAACACCAGTTGCGCGACCTCGTCGCGCAGTGTCATACCGGCGATCCAGCGGCGCACTGTGGAGGAAGCCTTGACGGGGACGCGCGTCTTGGCGGTAGCGGCGGAACGTCGCGGCGCAGGCGCGGCCAGCGGGGCCAAGGCTATTATCAGCCAGAACGCCAGTACGCGGGGAAGAGGACGGAGCACGCTTTAGTGTGACAGATTTTGCCCGATGACCGCGCGCGCGCGTGCTAGAGAATTGCGGCGGCGCTCGGTAGCGGGCGGCTTGCGCTGCCCGGGGCGGACGGTCAGCCGCTTGATCCAGCGCAGCAGGTGCGCCGCCTCATTGCTATCCTTTATTAGTACGGCATCGGCGCCGGTGCTCTCCTCGGTCAGGCCCAGCGGCTCCACGAATCCGGAAAGCAGGATGACGCGCGCATCGGGATTGGACTGGCGGATGCGTTGGATGAATTCCTTCCCGTTCATGCGCGGCATGCGGTAATCGGTTACCACGACGTCGAACGTGGAAGATTGCAGCAGTTTTAGGCCTTCTTCTCCAGTACGCGCGATTTCCACCACGTAACCCACCTCTTCGAGCAGAGAACGCCGCACCAAAAGACCGTCACGATTGTCGTCTACCAGCAGGATGTGGGTGGGCGCGGCAGGAGATGGTTTCATCGAATGGTAGCGAGAGTAACAAAGGCGTAACCCGCGTGTCAATGCTTTTGCATATTCTAGGAAAGGCGCGAAATGCAGTGCTTGACAAACAACACGTCGCGGGCGCGAAATTCCACCCTCTAAGGTGTTATTGAAATCACCTTTCGCAAGCCGGCGGGTGTGCAATTCGCGGGCCTTCTACTCGACTTCGCGCGGCGCCTTATACCCCGCCTTGGCGACGATCTCGTACTTAACGGGCTTGCCTTTTTCGTCTTTGACAGGCAGCGGATTATTCGTCGCGGGATCCACCAGTTGCACCTTGATCTTGCGGTAGCTGCCGTCGTGAGCCTTATTGCTGGGGGCGTACGTGATCACGTACTGATTGCGCAGCGCTTGATGCACCTGTTGGAAGATACCAGGGTATTCCCCCTGGAAGCGCGGGAAGAATACCGCACCGCCGGTCTCCTTGGAGAACGTGCGCATTTCATTGTCGGCCTGCAGAAAATCCATGCGTTGCAGCGAGCCCATCATGCCATACGCATCCATCAACTCCCGCATGGTCTGCAGCAGGCTGATGGCATAAATGGGAACGCCCGATTCCTGTAGTTTTTTCCGGCACTGATCGTATGTGATTTTACTTAAGGTGTCGCGGCCTGAAGCGATAAGAAGAATGGCTTTGCGCCCCTCGATGCCCGACATGCGATCGGCCGTATCGGTCACTGCGTCGAACAGGTTGGCCTCGGAAAATCCCGCCATGGTCAGCCGCGAGAGCGCTTCCTGCGTCCTCGTACGGTCCGTGGTGAAGTCCGATAGGATCTCGGTCTTCAGATCGTAAGCCACCACCGCAACATAATCGTCGGCTTTCAGGGTGCTGGCGAAACCCCAGGCGAGCTGCAGCGTCTGCATCCAACCGGCGCTCCAATAGCGCTGGAACAAGTTGCTGAACTCAATCACCATCGCGACCGTCAGAGGCGCTTCGCCCATGCTCACGTTGGCGATCTGCTGCGGCACATTGTCTTCCAGGATACGGAAGTTGCCCCTGGGAATGCCCGGGATGAAGCGGCCTTTGTTATCGACCACCGCCACATCCACGGTGACCATATCGACATCGCTCTTGAACGTAGCGATATCGCCGGGGGTGATCGGATTTCTCTTATATTGCGAGGGGATCTTGGGCTGGTCGGAATCCGGTGCCGTGGGCGCGGAGGTATCGTCCGCGGGCTTTTTCGGCCGGGCGACCGTCGCGCCGCTGTCGCGGTTGGGACCCTGCTCCTGGTCCTGCGCCACAATCAAGCCGGCGGCGGAAATCAGTGCGATCCCGGACACTATGGGAAGCCAATGTCGCATAAGCGTAGCTCTGACGTAGACTATATCAGACAGACGTACGGCATCCGAAGCGGTTGCGGCCTAATTGGCCCACGGGCCGCGTCCCCCGTGCTTGCGCAGGTAGACCTGGAATTTCTTCTTGGCGCGCTGCATCTGCCACTGCCGGTAGGCGCCCCGCGCGTCGACCATGCTGACACGCGGCAGGCGGCCCTTCAGATAGATGTAGCCCACGGCCATGCCGCCCAGGTGCGCAATGCTGCTCACGCCGGTGTTGGGCCCGAACGAAGTCCACAGCTCGATGGCGGCGTAGATCATCACCAGGTACTTGGCCTTGATGGGGAACAGAAAATTCATCAGGATCGTCTGGTTCGGATACATGACGCCGAACGCCAGCAGCAACCCCATGATGGCGCCCGAAGCGCCGATGGTGCGCGTGCCCCAGTCGCCCAGCACCAGGTGCAGCAGCACGTCGCACAGGCCCGCGCCGATTCCGCAGATGAAGTAATACTTGAGGAATCGCCGCGTACCCCAATCGCGTTCCAGTTGCGTGCCGAACATCCACAGGGTGAGCATGTTGAAAAGCAGGTGCCAGATGCCCCCGTGCAGGAACAGGTAGCTCGCCAGTTGCCACACCGTGAGGCTGTGCACTACCGTGTAGGGCACCAGCGAGAAGTAGTTCAGAATGCCGCGCTGAACGGAAGCCGGCGCCAGCGCCGTGAGAACGAAGATCGCGGTATTCGCGATCAGCAGCCACTTCACTCCCGGTGGGAAATAGCTGAAAAATGCCGATCGCGTTGACGGGTACCTGGCGTAACTCATGGCGGCTCTCGGAGCGGTCTCTGCAAATTAGGATATCAGAACAGATCCGAAGGTCACGTACGCGTGGGCCGTTCGCCGCGCTTGCCGTAGCGATTTAGAAGGTGAGCGCACAATTGCAGGACGCCCGCTCCCACGAGCCAGATCTGCCAATGCGAAAACAGACCCGAGGAGATGGCGAAATTGCCCGCCACGTTCATATCCGCAGCGATTCGCCACAGCCCCAACACGGCTGCCAGGAAGGCCGCGGGACTGAGCAGAACGGCCAATCCCAGAGCCAGTCGCTGGTTCCTCCGGCGTTTCGTGGAAACCTGGGGACCCTTGCCGAACCGGATGCGAACCCGCATGGCGATTTAGTACCAGCCTAACAGCTTTTTGAGATAATCGTATCTTGGAAGGGAATTGCTGGATATGAAGAATTTCAAGACCGCGGTGTTCGGCACCGGTTTCGTCGGCCGTGTCCACTTGGAAGGCATTCGCAGGCTGGGATACGTTCAGGTCTACGCCATCGCCGAACCGGAAGTCGAGAAGGCTAAGCGGCTCGCCGCCGAGTTCGGCGCCGAGAGGGTCGAAGCGGACTATCGCCGTATCCTGGAGGATCCCGCGGTGGACGCGGTGCACATCTGCACGCCCAACTTCCTCCATTACCCCATGGCCAAGGATGCCCTCGAAGCCGGCAAACACGTCATCTGCGAGAAGCCCCTCTCCATTTCGGTCGAGAAGGCCAAAGAGCTGGTAGCCCTGGCGCGCAGCACCAAACTGCGCAACTGTACGTTCCACAATCTGCGCTTCTATCCCCTGGTGCAGCAGATGCGCCGCATGCGGGAAAACGGCGAGCTGGGCGAGATTCTGGTGGTTCAAGGCACCTATTCGCAGGATTGGCTGCTCTACGATACCGACTGGAACTGGCGCCTGGACGCCAAGGACAACGGCCGTTCGCGCTGCCTGGCGGACATCGGCTCGCACTGGTGCGACATGGCGGAACATGTCACCGGCCAGCGCATCACCTCGCTGTGCGCCGACGTGCAGACTTTCCACCACACCCGCAAACGGCCCAAGGGACCTGTCGAGACCTTCGCCGGCAAGACATTGAAGCCCGAAGATTACGTGGAAGTCCCCATGGAGACCGAGGACTTCGGCGCGGTGATTTTCCGCATGGGCGATCGCACACGCGGCTCCTTCACGGTCAGCCAGGTATCCACTGGACGCAAGAACCGTCTGAACCTCGAGATCTTCGGCACCAAGGCTGGCGTTTCGTGGGACCAGGAACGGCCTGACGAGTTATGGGTGGGCCGGCGCAATACCCCCAACCAGATCTTCATCAAGGACCCCTCGCTGCTCGATGAGCGCGCGCGCCCCTTTGCCGATTTGCCGGGCGGCCACAGCGAAGGCTACGACGACACTTTCAAACAGGTGTTCCGCCGCTTCTACGCTTCGATTGAGAATCCCGCCGCCGAGCCCGAATATCCGCAGTTTGTGGACGGCCTGCGCCAGTTGCAGCTTGTGGAAGCCGAATTCGCCAGCCACGACCGGCGCGGCTGGGTAGACGTGCCGGCCCTGCACGCGGCCACGGCGTAATCGCGAGTACAATTTCGGCGCGCGAAAGGCGCGCGTTACACGAACGCTCCGCGCGTGGAGATGTACCATTATTTCCATGCCCAAACGCGCTCTAGCCATCTGGGCGGACACCCGCAAGGGCGCTTTCGTCTTCCGCTCGCGCAATCGCCGGTCCTGGAGCGTGGAAGGTCCCTTCTTCCAGGGCCAGGAAGTCTTCCACGTTTCGCAGGACCCCCGCGAACCCGACCGGCTCTATGCGGCCGTGAACAGCGCCTGGTTCGGCGGGCACATCCATGCCAGCACCGATGGCGGCAAATCCTGGAAGCTCTCCGAGGAGGGGCTGGAAGTGAAGTGCCTGCCGGAGACCTCGCTCAAACGCATCTGGCGCGTCGAGCCGGGCGCTGCCGATGAACCCGGCGTGGTGTATGCCGGCGACGATCCGGGCGTGCTCTTCCGCAGCCCGGATTGGGGGCGCACGTGGGCAGAGGTTCCTTCGCTCACGGCTCACCCGACGCGCGAACGCTGGCAGCCCGGCGCCGGCGGTTTGTGCCTGCATTCCATCCAGTGCCTGGGCGGCGGCCGCATGGTGGTGGCGATTTCCGCCGCGGGCGCCTTTCGAAGCGACGACGGCGGCGCCACATGGACGCCCTTCAACCAGGGTGTGCGCGCCGATTTCATGCCCAACAAGTACCCCGAGGTGGGCCAGTGCGTCCACCACCTGGTGGCCCACCCGCGCAATCCCGAGGCGCTCTATCAGCAGAACCACTGCGGGATTTATCGCGCCAGCCTCCAAGCCAGGAAGTGGACCGATATCTCCCGCGGGCTGCCTTCGCGCTTCGGCTTTGGCCTGGCCGTTCCGGCGGATGAGCCCGAGACGCTCTTTACCGTGCCGATTGAAGGCGCCGAATACCGCGCCACGCCGGAAGGTAAATTCCGCGTGGCCCGCAGCCGCGATGCCGGCCGGACCTGGAAGCTGCTGACGCGCGGCATGCCGCAGCGCAACGCCCATTTGCTGGTGCTGCGCGAGGGCATGACCGCCGACGCGCTTTCACCCGCCGGCGTCTACGTGGGCACCACCGGCGGTCAGATCTTCCATAGCCACGATGCCGGCGAGAGCTGGAGCGCCATGGCCGAATATCTGCCCGCTGTAAACTCGCTGTCGGTGGCGAACTGATCAGCCGGGCGACTTCTCCGGCGGTTGGCGCTTCCGCTTAGTTGCGCCCTAGCTTGGGTGTTATGCCCCAACAATAGCGGCTTTCCAAGCATATCAAGTGTTGAAAGTTACGACAGTCCTTGTCAATCCGTAGAGTTTATCCATAAAAGGCCCTTTGGTCCCCTTGTTGCAAGTGCGCGGTGCGCCAGGCACCTGGGCGGCAGTACGCCGCCTGCACGATCTAGGCAGCAGTTGTTGGAAAAGGGGGGCGGCTCTTGCGCCAGTTTCTCCATGATGCGGGCCATCTTCTCCGGCCGGCGCTGGTTCTGTTGGCCGCGCTGGGCGTTTTCCTGATCGTCCGTGCGGTAGTGGTTCCCAAGGCATTCGGGCAGTATGGCCACTACCGGCCGGCGGCGCTGGATGCCGCTCGCGCACACCCCGTGGCCTTTGCCGGCCAGGATACCTGCCTGCTCTGTCATGAGGACGAAGGCAAAGCTCGCGCAGCCGGTAGTCACGCGCACGTCGCTTGCGAAGCCTGCCACGGCCCATTGTCTAAACACGCCGATGACCCGGTGGCCAACGTTCCGCAACTGCCCGACGTCGCCAACCTCTGCCGCCGCTGCCATGAAAA
>Ga0181520_10002658_pt1 | contig 32765 bp, 25 predicted proteins | sample PEATcosm2014_Bin_29_FD_132451 | JGI IMG/M metagenome (GOLD analysis project Ga0181520, IMG submission 132451) | Peatland microbial communities from MTU Mesocosm Facility, Houghton, MI, USA - PEATcosm2014_Bin02_30_metaG | ecosystem: Environmental > Terrestrial > Soil > Wetlands > Peat | place...
CTCCGAACACCCGCGCGATGCGGAAGGCCAGCAGCAGCGAGGGAAAATACTTGCCCGCCTCCAGCGCCATGATGGTGTGGCGCGTCACGCCGGCCTGTTTCGCCAGTTGATCCTGGGTCATCTCGCCGTGGTCGAACCGTAGCCGGCGGATGTGGTTCTTGATTTCCGGTTCCCGGCTAGTCATGGGGCACGCCGCGGTGGAGCACGATGGTCGTCAGGGCTTGCACGCCCATGACGAGACTCGCCGCCCACCAGAGAGTTTCATCGAGAGCCCACACCGGCACGGTGAGGGTGGCGTTCCATCCCTTGATGAAGTAGATCGCGAGAATGACGCCAACGAACGCCAGCCAGAACACGCTGAAACCCGCCGCGCCCGCCCGGTGGGCAATCTGGCGTTCCCGTTCGTCGAAGGTCCGGCCCTTGAAGTAACGCCGGCTGGACGCCGGGATTGCGGACAGCGCCAACAGCGCGAAAACCGAAGATGTGGCGGGGCCGTGCCCCAGGAATGCGACGAAGGCCACATAAGCGGCGATGGTCAGCGCCACCACCCCAAGGGTCCACCACCCCCATTTCTCCGAGTCCGACATGGAAACCTCCGTAATGTTAAGTAAATAATACTAAATGTAAAGTTTATATTACATAATGTGCATTGTCAAGGACTTTTGGGTTAATGAAAATCGTGCGATTCCGGCGCCGCCCCCGCGCCTAGCGGCTCTACGCGCCCGGCTTTCACAGAGACCACGCCGTCCAGGTTTTGCAGCACGCCGTGGACGATGAGAAACCGCTCGCTCAGCACCACGAGCTTATAGCGGTCGAACGTGTCCGGGTTGACAATCGCGTTCATGATGCCGGTCTCATCCTCCATGCTGAGAAAAACGAAGCCCTTGGCCGTGCCCGGGCGCTGCCGCACGATGACCGCTCCGGCGATGCGCACCAGGCGGCCATTGGGAAGGCCGGCCAGGTCGGCGGCGCGCGTCACGCCGCGCGCGTTCATTTCGGCGCGGCGGTGGGCCATGGGGTGTCTGCCAATGGTCAGGCCCGTGCCGCCGTAGTCGGCCCACAGGCGTTCCTGGATATTCATGCGAGCAAGCGGCGAAGGCTCGCCCTTCTCTTCCAGCTTCTCCAGCAGCGGACCTACCGGCAGCACGGAGCGCTGCGCCCGCCAGAGCGCGTCGCGGCGGTGAATTTGGTCCAGCGAATTCAGCGCGCCGATTTCGGCCAGGCGGTTGATTTCGTCCTTGCGCAGCTCCGGCGTGCGCAGCGCCAGATCGTCGATGCTGGTGAAGGGGCGCGCGCGCAAAATGGCCCGCGCGGCCTGTTCGCGGAGACCGCGGGCGTAGCGGAGGCCGAGGCGCAGGTGGGGCAGGCCTCCCGGCCTGCCTGGTTCGGAGCAAGGCAAGCCAGGAGGCTTACCCCACACCGTGCAATCCCAGTCGGAATTCATCACATCCACCGGCAATACGCGCAGACCGTGGCGCTGGGCGTCTTTGATCAGGATCGCCGGCCCATAGAAGCCCATCGGCTGGTTATTCAGCAGGGCGCAGGTGAAAGCCGCCAGGTAGTGGCATTTCAAATACGCGCTGGCGTAGGCGATCAGGGCGAAACTGGCGGCGTGGGATTCCGGGAAGCCGTAGAGCGCGAACGAAGTAATCGAGCGCACGATGGCGTCCTGCGCCTGGCCCGTGATGCCGTTGCGGTCCATGCCCGCGCGCAGCTTCACTTCGATATCGCGCATGCGTTTTTCCGAGCGCTTGAAACCCATGGCCCGCCGTAGCTCTTCCGCTTCGCCGCCGGTGAAGCCGGCCGCGATCATGGCCATGCGCAGCAACTGCTCCTGAAACAGCGGAACGCCCAGGGTCCGCCGGAGCACCGGTTCGAGCGAGGGGTGCAGGCAATCCGGCTTTTCCCGGCCCTGCCGGCGGTTCAAATACGGGTGCACCATTTTCCCCACGATGGGCCCGGGACGGATGATGGCCACCTGCACAACGATGTCGTAGAACCGCCGCGGCTTCAGGCGCGGCAGGCAGGCCATCTGCGCGCGGCTCTCCACCTGGAACATGCCGATGGTGTCGGCCTTTTGCAGGGCTTGGTAAACCGCCGGGTCGTCGGGCGGAAGGCGCCCCAGGTCCACTTGCTCTCCGTAAGCTTCGGGAATCGATTTGAGGCAGTCTTCGAGCGCCGCCATCATGCCCAAGCCCAGCAGATCCACCTTGATGATCCCCATATCGGCGCAATCTTCCTTATCCCACTGCGTCACCACGCGGCCGGGCATGGCGGCCGGCTCCAACGGAACGACGGAATCGAGCTCGCCCTGGCAGATCACCATGCCGCCGGAATGCTGGCCCAGGTGGCGGGGCATGTCCTGCGCCATTTGGTACAGCTCGAAAAACTTGCGCACGCGTGGGTTGCCGAGGTCCAGGCCGGCGTCCCTGAACTGGCGCTCGGTGGTGTCCTGGGGGTCTTTCCATTCCCATGCGTGCGCCAGGCTCGAGAGCTTATCGAGCGCGGCGACCTCAAAGCCCAGCGCCTTGCCCACCTCGCGCGCGGCGGAGCGGCCGCGGTAGGTGATCACGTTGGCCGTCATGGCCGCGCCCCCCCCGCCGAAACGCTGGTAGACGTATTGAATCACGCGCTCGCGTTTTTCCCCGCTGGGGAGGTCGATATCGATATCCGGCCACTCGCCGCGCTCTTCGGAAAGGAAGCGCTCGAAAAGCAGGTCCATACCCACCGGATCCACGGCCGTGATTTCGAGCGCATAGCACACCGCGCTGTTGGCGGCCGATCCGCGCCCCTGCGCCAGAATGCCGTTCTCCCGGCAGAACCGCACGATGTCCCACACAATCAGAAAGTAGCCCGGCAGGTTGAGCTTTTCGATGAGCGCCAGCTCGCGCTCCATCTGCCGGCGCGCGCGTTCGTGGTACGGCTGATAGCGGCGGCGCGCGCCTTCATCCACGCGCTTGCGGAGGAAGCTCATCATGGTTTCGCCCGCCGGCGCGGGGTAGCGCGGAAACTCGTAACCCAGGTCGGCCAGGGTGTAGAGGAGCCGCGAGGAAATCTCGAGCGTGTTGGCGATGGCTTCCGGCAGGTCCGCGAACAGGGCCGCCATTTCAACGGGCGTTTTGATGTGGCGCTCGGAATTGCGCTCGAGCAGCCGACCCGCCGCTTGCAGGGTGGTCTTGTGGCGCACGCAGGTGAAAACGTCGAGCAACTCGCGGCGTTCGGGCGTGGCATAGGCGGGTCCGTTCGTGGCCACCAGCGGAATGCCCAGCCGGCGCGCGCGTTCCACAATGGCCTGGTTGCGCGCTTCCTCCTCCCGGTTATGATGGCGCTCAATCTCCGCGTAGACGTTGCCGCGGCCGAAGATATCGAGCAGGCGTTCGTCGGGGCGGCTGGTGAGGCAAACCAGGCCGCCGGCGAATTCCGCCAGCTCCTCGGGCGTGGCCGCGCCCTCGCCTTTTTTGGCGCGCAGCTTCATGCGGGTAATCAGACGGCACAGGTTGCGGTAGCCTTCCCGCGTTTCCACCAACAGCGGATAGCTAACGCCGTTAGTACACGTAATTTCCGAGCCGATGTGCGCGCGAATGCCCGCCTTTTTGGCGGCCATGTGAAAGCGCGGCGCGCCGTAGAGGCCGTTGCGGTCCATAATGGCCATGGCCGGCATGCCGAATTGCGCGCACGCCCCGGCCAGTTCCTCGGGTACGGAAGAGCCTTCCAGAAAACTGAACCCGGAGCGTGCGTGAAGCTCGACGTAGGAGGTCATGGAGGATCGGGAGATGGGGAGGATCTATTGGGACGCGGAGGGTTTTTTGACGCAGAGACGCCGAGACGCGGAGAAGATTGGAGAACAAAAGATAAATTTAGGATAAGAACAACGAGGACTTCCTGTTTCTTGCTCTTGTTCTTTCCTCTCAAATTCTCCGCGTCTCGGCGTCTCTGCGTCGAAAAAATCCTCCCATACCCACAGAGTCGAGAAAAGCCTCCCTCACCTCCGCTCTCTCGTCAAACCTCGCATGATCTCCGCAAAGCGCGCCGCTAATCATAGCTCCCCTCCACAAACCAGCCCTCGGGGGCGCAATAGAGGCGATAGAGGGCGCCGTCGCTCAAAGCTATATCCCATTCGTCGCGCGACCACGGGTCGCGGGTCCACCAATCACCCGAGGTGCGCCAGGGGCCGGCCCGTTCCATCACTTGGCCGCGAATGCCCTGGGCGGCGACGAAGCCCGGCTGCCCGGAATCGAGCGCCACGCGGGCCGCGCGCGGAGGACGGAAAATGCGGAAGGCCAGGGTGAGGCGGACGCCCCCGTCCGCGCTCCCGCGCTCATTCGCACGAGCATGCGCCAGCGCATCCACCATCCGGAACGCGTCCGGCCGGTGCGTATCCAACAATTCGGGCGAGCCTACGCGCCCTTCCCCCACGATGGCCCGAATGCGCGCCAGCGTCAGCTCCAGTTTCACCGGCTCGGGCGCGGCGGGAAGGAACAGGCCGCTTTGCGCCGCGCGCGGTAGTACCGGGTTCATCTCCACCCGCACGTGGATTACGGGGGCCGGCGGCGGATGCGCCGCCAGATCCAACTGCGCCAGCTTCAAAAACGCTTTGCCATCGAGCGACGGCGCGGGCAGCCGGAGCGTGCGCCGGTACTCCGCCCGATTTTCGAGCTTCAGACGGAGGCGCAGCTCGTCAGTGGCAAGGGCGCGCGTGGCCAGGCGCGTGGTGAGACCGTTGAAGAGGCGCGCCAGCGGAAACGCCAGCGGCTCGAGCAACTCCACCGGGTATTCCAGCTCGATTTCGTCTTCGAACCGCGTCGGCTCCCGGAGCGGCGTGAGTTTGCGCTCCGCCTCCCCGCGCGCCAGCTCGCGCAAGCGCAATCCTTCGGGGCCCAGGCGTTCGGCGATGCCCAGCGGCGGCAAGGCGGCCAGTTCCCGAAACCGCCGGATGCCCCAGCGTTCCAGCGTTTCGAGCAACTCGTGCGAGGGCCCCAGCAGAGCCAGCGGCAACTCGCCCAGAAACTTGGCTTCATCGCCGTGCGGGATGATGCTGACGCCCGCGAACCCCCGCGCCGCGCAGATGGCCGCATCGGGGTTGGAAGCCATCGCCACGCTGGCCCGGACGCCCGTTTCCGCGGCCCGCCGCGCCATGGCGGCGGCTATATCTTGCGGAAAACCGAAAAGCCGGTCGAGCCCCGAAGCGTCCAATGTGACGGTATCGCGCGCGCTCCGCTCCACCACCGGTGAGAATTCGAGGGCCAGCGCCGTAAGGTTCCCCGCGCCATGAAGGGAGGCGAACATGTCAAACACACCGCTCCCTGACGGTCGCGGCTCGTAACGTCGCGGCTCGTAACGAGCCGCGAGCGTAAGCGAGCGGTTGTGGCGCGCAGGCATCACAGGCATCAAATGCCGCCGTGACCGCTTGCCCCGGCTTGCGCCGCGTCACCTGCACGCGCATGCCGCGCAGCAGCCGCCCGGGCCCGCGCCCCGAAAAGGGAGCCACGCGCACTCGAGCTTCCGGACGGCACTCCAGCGTCAGCGAGGCGCAGGTCTTGGCGTTCGATTGCCGCGCCAGCGCCAACAACACCGTGGGCGTGTTCTCCACCGCGCGGCGCAGGCGGAACCACGAAGTGAGCGATATGCGGCGCGCCGTCTCGGGCGGCGTATCCCCCAGGTCCATGGCCACCAGCCCGAAGCCGCCGCCCTGAATCAACAGGTCGGCGGCCTTGAGCGCATGTTCGGCGTTATGGGCGCACCGCACCCACAGGAGCCGGTTGAGCCGCACCCCGGCGGCGGCGGCGCGAATCGGATCGAAAGCATCCTCGGCGTCCACCAGCGCGCAGACGTCTTCCCGCCCCGTCGATTCGGCCAGAATGGCAAGCAGCAGGCTGGTGCGGCCGGAAGAAGCGGCCCCATGGATTTCCGTGAGGCCGCCGCGCGGCAGGCCGCCCGTGGAGGCATCCACTTCGTGAACTCCCGTGCGCGCCATTTCAGGAGCCGGACGGGCCTGCCACTCGAGCGGTCCGGCGAGCGCCGATTCGAATTGCTTCTTGAGAGCCGCCCCGTCCATATTCGCCTTTTATTCGCCTGAACTATATTTATACAGGACGAGGCGGGGCGGTGTCAAGAGCGGGGCACGCAACGTGCGGCGCCGAGCCGGGCCGGGCGTGCCCGGCCCCTACGGGATGGCTGGGCCGCGGTAGGGGCGAGGCGCGCCTCGCCCCGGGCCGCGCAACGATCAGAAGGTAATACGGGCGTTTAGCTGCAGTTTACGCGGCTGATTGGCCTGCGAAGTCAGGGTGCCGAAGCTGGCTTGGTCCGGGTTGAGTCCGGGCGCTCCGAAGTGAACCGCATTGTTCACGTTGAAGGCATCACCCTGAATAGCGAGCTTGACATTTTCGTGAATTACAAACTCGCGGCGCACGCTGAGGTCTACGTCCTCGTTGTACGGCGCATTGAGGCCGTAGACGCCGGTCCGGGGCAAGTCGCCAAAGGTATAGGCCAGCGGGGCAACGAACGCGGTCCGGTCCAGATACGAAGTAGGCGAGGATCCCAGAACGTTGCCATCCCCGTAATTGCCGTTGATGCGGATGGCTGAGCCGGTCCACGCGGGGTTGTAGTTGGGAATGCAAGTGCCCAGAATGCCCCCGGCGTTGCATGCCGAGCCGGTGAGCGCCAGGGGCGCGCCGGTGGCGAAGGAGAAGATTCCAGTAACCGCCCAGCCGCTGATCACCGCACGCACGGCGGCGTTGCCCGGGTTGAAGTGGCGTCCGGCGCCGAAAGGCAATTGGAAAGTGGCGGAAGCCGTGAGTACGTGCCTGTGGTCGATGCTGCCGCGCGATTTTTCCAGCTCATAGTCGAAGGGGTCCCGGGCGCTGGCCAGCAGATTGTCCAGTTCCTTGCCGAATACGTAACCTCCCCTTAAGGTCAAGCCTCCGCCGAACCGGCGATTGAAGGAGGTTTGAAGCCCCTGGTAGTTGGACTGGCCGACGTCGAACCACGGAGAGCTGATGGCCCCGTATTGCGGGAAGGGCCGGAGCATCTGGCCGATGGTTCCCACAAAGTTGGGGAAGGGCATCGCGATGTTCGGGAAAATGGCTTGCGCCTTGGCGATGTTGGCGGCGTTAGCCGTGGCCGTGAGCAGCGATCCCAGCGCCAGGTACTGCAGCGGGGTGGCATTGATCAGCGCGCTGCCCCCGTTGTCGGGCCCGGGCAGGTACTTGCCCATGCTGGCGGTGTAAGCGACGCCCAGGGTCGTGTTGGCGGTGAGCGAACGCTGAATACCGAAGTTCCAGTTCTCGTAATACGGCGGCTTGCCGCCCAGATTCGGGTCGCCGTAGGTGGGGTTCTGCACGCCCGTGGGATTGGCGGTGATGTAACCGGTCCCGTAAGTGGGATCGATGAACGGCGGCGCCTGGGCGATGGGAGGAACGCCGCTATCCCAGTAATACGCCGGAGCGTTGTTGCCGGGGCTGGTGGAGTTGTTGGTGGCGGTGTAACCGAGCTGGCTGAGCCCCTGGCGCGAGTTGTTGCGCCCGCCAACGCCGCCCACGTGCACGTACATAAGCGCATAGCCCGCCCGCAGAACGGTCTTGTCGTTCAGCTTGTACGCCGCTCCCAGGCGGGGGCCGAAGTTCTTGTAGTGACTGTTGACGGGATCGCTGCAGTTGCAACTGTCCGTGCCGCTGCCGGCGAACTGGAGCGCGCCGGGAGCGCCCCCAACGGCCGGGTTGGCCAGGGTCGGGTTGAAAAAGGACATCAGGTTGTGCGCTTCGGTGAACGGGCCAAAGTAGTCCCATCGGAGGCCCAGGTTCAGCGTCAGACGCGAGCTCACCTTCCAGTCGTCCTGGAAGTAGAGGGCGTAATCCTTATAGCGGCCGCCGGTCTCGCCTATGGCGTTCTGGTTGATGCCGCTGCTGCTCACCGCGCCGAGCAGGTAACTGGCGTAGGCATTGCCCGTCGCGGTCAGCAGCGATCCCGTGGCATTGTATCCCTGAGTCTGGACGCTGTTGAAGGTGAAGCTGGCGACTAATGCGAAGTTCTCGTTGTCCTGCAAGGCTTGGAACTGGCCGCCCATGGTCATCGAATGGCGCCCCTTGACCCACATCACGCTGTCTTGCGCGGTGAACGTGTTGGCGGCTTCGTTGTAGAAGTGGGCGTTGGTTCCCTGCCAGCCGCCGGGCGAGTTAGTGCCGGTGAAGCTGATATCCGGGAATGTGTCGTCCACCACGCTTGGCGGCAAGCCCTTGATACCGGCCGCCTGTGGATAATTCCCACTCACGGTGGGGTTTTGCAGCGGAATCCAGATGCGGTTGTAGGAAAGGCTGAATTGGTTCAAGAGGTTGGGCTTGATGGTGTAGGTATCGTGCACCTGCCCCATTTTGACGTCTTCCTCCACGATGCGGCCTTGGGTGTAAGGCTCGGGCAGCACGCCCGCCGATCCCGTTTGGGTAAGGCTGCCGGTGAAATTGGTGGCGTAATGCCCGGCGGCGAAGAACCCGGACAGCCGGTTCCTGTCCGACAGGTTGGCATCCACCTTGCCGGTGCCGTTCCACGTGCTCAGTTGAACAGGCAGGCTGGGCAGATAGTTGTTCTGGATGTTCGTGTTGGTCGGAGCCGGAAGATAGGATTGCAGCGATTTCGCGATCGGCGATATGCGGTTGCTGGGGATCGCGCTGTTGGTGAACGGCGTCCGCGTACAGACCGCGCCGGCGCAAGACTGGCTTGCCGGATCGTAAATTATCTGCGTGGAGGGAAGCCCGCTGAAATCGCCGGTCTGCTCGGCGGTGGTCGGGATCGACTGCAGGGTGGGATTCAACAATCCTGAATTGTATTTATACCCATCGTAGTTGGTAAAGAAGAAAAGCTTGTTCCGCTTGATGGGGCCTCCGATGAGCCCGCCGTATTCGTTTTGGTGCTCGATGGGCGTGGCCACGGGGAAGAAACCTCGCGCGTCCAGGTCGGTGTTGCGGAAGTATTCGAAGGCCCCGCCGTGGAAGGAGTTGGTTCCCGACTTCATAATGTAGTTCTCGACGCCCTGCCCCTGGTACTGGGCCTTGGCCCCGTTGGTCTCCACCTGGAACTGGTCCACTGCGTCCACTGAGACGGCGAACGCCAGATAGCGGGTGTCGCCTTCGGTTCCGGCGCTGGTCAGGGGCATGCCTTCGAGATAGACTTCGTTTTGATACGTCTGGCCGCCGTTGAAAGCGGCCGTGGTGGGGCCGGCGGCCTGCGTGCTCGCGTTATTCACGCCGGGCACCAGGGCGATAAACTGCGTGGGATCCCTGGGCACTCCGTTCATGGCCAGCGGAAGCGACGCATAGACGTTGTTCTCCATGGACGCGCCGAGCGTGGAATCGTCGGTATACAGCAGAGGCGGGGCCTCCACCACGGTGACCGACTGGGTGGACGTCCCCAATTGCAGCTTTGGATTCAATCCCAGGGTTGCCAGGGCGTCAACCACCATGTGCTCCTGGGTAAGGGTCTGAAATCCCGCCGCCTCCACGGTGACCTTATATTCTCCGGGCTGGAGTGGAGAGAGCACGAAGAACCCGGCATCGGTCGTCTTACGGGTGGTTTGAACTCCCGTTTCGACGTTCGTCGCGGTGACTGTGGCGCCGGCCACGATGGCTCCCGAAGGATCCATGACCGTCCCTTGAATTGTCCCGTTGCCGCCCACTTGCGCAGTCGCCGTCGCGACCGCCAGGAGCGCTGCTAACAAGCCGACTAAGCACACTCGCATAGCTATCCTCCATCTCTCGGTTGGGCTACATAGGTTCGCTTGGACCACACGCCTCTCGTGGGGCGAATTCCCTTGCTCCTCGCCGGCGTCATTTTTCATCTCCGATGCGCGCCAGCCTGGCGCGCATCGCGCGGAAACGCGTGCTACGCGGCGGAAACGGGTTTCGAACACACCTTGCTGGTTCGTAGAAGCGAGCCTACCTAACTAAGGTATCTTATGCCAGATTTAGCCGATTGTCATTAGTTTTTCGCCTATGGGGAGCTAGACGAAACGTGTATTCGCACGTACGCTTATAGCATAGATTCTCGCGCGCGGCCGATGGTGATACGCTGAGGAAACACGAGCCCGGTTATGCCCGCGCCAGCCCTTACCGCCCGCCAACGGCGTTTTTCCAGGAACGCCGCGCGCCGATGCCTCGCGCGGCTGATTCCTCTCGCCCTCGCGGGGCCGTTGGCGTGCGCCGCGGGACTCGGATTCCCGCCCGGCGGCCCGAATTACGGCGTCGACTTCTGGCGCGAAGCGGAGGGCCTGCCGCAATCCCGAGTCAGGGCCATCGTGCAGACCCACGACGGATACATCTGGTTGGGCGCCGATGGCGGCGCGGTGCGCTTCAACGGCGCCAGTTTCACGGCCTTCACGGTGGAAACCGGAAGTCTGAAGGACAACGAAGTCTGGGCCTTGCGGGAAGACGACGAGCATGCCCTTTGGATTGGCACCTTCGGAGGCGGCCTCACCCGCTTCAAGGATGGACGGTTCCATACCTTTTCAACCGCTGACGGTCTGCCCGACGACGTCGTTACGCGCATCGAGAAGGACTCCTCCGGAGATCTCTGGATCGCTACCGCCAGCGGGTTCAGCCGTTATTCGCAGGGGCGCTTCACCCGCATCGAGGCGCCGGCCGGGTCTACTGGCGCCACCCGCGACACCCTGTGCGCGCGCTCTCCTCAAGGCGTCTTCGTGGCCACCGCCTCCCAGGTGTTCCATCTCTCCGGCGGCCTCTGGGAACCGCTTGGCGGAGTGGTCCGGAAAGGCGACGGAGCCGTCGAAAAACTCGCTTGCGCCGCCGATGGTTCGGTCTGGATCGGTTTCGGTAACGGCGTCATCAAGAACTGGAAAAACGGCCGGGTGGACACATTCACGCCCCAACCCGGTTCACTCGCCCAGATTACCCTGCTCTATGAGGACCCCACGGGCGGCGTCTGGGCGGACTTGGGGCGGAAACTCTACCGGCTGCGGAACGGACGGTTCGAGCTGCTTCCCCTCGAGGATGAGGGAAAAGACCTCGGCACGGTTTACAGCATGCACGTGGATCGGGAGGGTAGCATCTGGGTTGGGCTCCAATCCAACGGGCTGGGCCGTCTCCGCGTCAAGAGGATTTCGACCCTGCCCCCTCCCCAAGGCGTACCCGACGATATCGCGCGATGCGTTTTCCAGGACCGGCGCGGCGATGTCCTGGTTGGAATGTCCAGCGGGTTCGGCCGCTATCGCGATGGAAGGCTGCTCTCGCATACGAGCCTCCCGCCAGGGCGTTCGGGTCCCGTCCGGTCGTTTGCGGAGGACCCCCAAGGCCGGCTCTGGATTGCGGCCGGCAAGGATCTGCTGCTGCTGGACCAGGGGCGCCTGACCGGTTTCCCCGGCTGGCGGCCGTCTTCCGAAATCACTGCGATTTACAAGGATCCTCTCGGCGGCATGTGGGTGGGCTGCGACTGGGATGGGTTCTACCAGTGGACCGGCGGCGCGTTTCGCAACTACCGCAGCCAGGACGGATTGGCCGGGAACCGAATCCGCGCCCTGTTGCGCGACCGCCGGGGCGCACTCTGGATCGGTACGGCCGGAACCGGCGTGAGCCGGTTCTCCGAGGGCGTCTTCACCAACTATGGAACCGGCGCGGGCCTGGCTGGGAATCGCGTCTACGCCATTCAGGAAGACGGGGACGGAACACTCTGGTTCGCCACTCGCGGCGGGCTGACCCGGCTCAAGGATGGAAAGTTTTTTTCCTACACCTCGGCCTCCGGCCTGCCAGTCGACTTTGTCTATAGCATTCTGGACGACGGACTGGGCAACTTCTGGTTCAGCTCCGCCCAGGGGCTGTTCAAAGTCGGCAAAGCCGATCTGGCGGACGTCGCCGACCGGCGGGCGCGCAAGGTGGCCTCGGTGAGTTATGGAGTGCGGGATGGGATGAAGACGCGCGCCTGCAACGTGGGCAATCAGCCGGTGGCCTGGAAGACCACGGATGGCCTGCTGCTATTCAGTTCCTTGAAGGGCGCGGTGGTGGTGGCGCCCAGCCGCCTGACATCCAGTTCTTATGTTCCCCCGGTGCATATCGAAGGCGTCAGTGTGAACCGCCACAAGCAGCCGCTCGACCGCGAACCCAGCCTGCCTGTCGGCGCCGGAGAGGTGGAGATCGACTACGCCGCGCTCAGTTATCTGAATCCCGAAAACGTCCGCTATAAGTATATGCTGGCGGGATTCGACGCCGATTGGGTGGACGCCGGGGACCGGCGCTTTGCCTATTATGCGAATCTGCCTCCTGGCCCTTTCCGTTTCCACGTGATCGCCGGCGGCGTGGACGGGCAGTGGAATCAGGAGGGGGCTTACTTTTCATTCCGCCTGCGGCCGCGCGTCTATCAGACGAAGTGGTTTTGGGGCGCCGCCGCCTCAGCCGCACTGCTGATCGTGTGGGCGTTCTTCAGGCTTCGCATGCATGAGATGAAGGCCCGCTACTCGGCGGTCCTGGCCGAGCGCCACCGGATCTCGCAGGACATTCACGACACCTTCGCTCAAAATCTGGCCGGCATCGCGCTGCAACTCGATTCCGTGGCGATGCAGTTGGAGGAAATCCCGCCAGGGGTGCGCAGCCGCCTCGACGAAGCCTGCAACCTCACGCGCTATAGCCTGGCCGAAGCCCGGCGTACCCTGACGGATCTGCGCTCCGATGAGCTCGAAGGCGCGGAATTGACCGAGGCGTTGCCCGAGATTGCCCGACGCCTGGTGGGCGGCTCCGCCGTTCGCACCGCCATGCACGTGGCCGGCACGCCGCAACCTCTCAACCCGGTGACGCGGAAAACCCTGGTACGCATCTTCCAGGAGGCCATGGCGAACGCCCTCAAGCACGCCCATGCCGGGAATATCGAAGTCCAATTGACTTACCAGGAGGCGGGTCTCATGCTGGCCGTGCGGGACGATGGCCGCGGCTTCGATGCGGAACACGCGATTCCGCTGGCGGTGGGGCACTATGGACTGACCGGCATGCGCGAGCGGGCCGAGCGCATCGGCGGGCGCATGACCCTGACCAGCGCGCCCGGTCGCGGCACGGAACTGGTGGTTTTCGCCCCATTCGGCGAATAGCGCGGAGGTTTATGAGTCAATCGTCGCAGATTCGCATAATGATCGTCGAGGATCATTTCGTGGTCCGGGAAGGGCTGAAAGCGATCATCAATAGCCAGCAGGACATGGTCGCCGTGGCCGAAGCCGGCAACGGCAGGCAGGCGGTGGAGGCGTTTGAACAACACCTGCCCGACGTCACCCTGATGGACTTGAGAATCCCCGGCCTCAATGGCATCGACGCAATTAGCGGCATTGTCGAGAAACACCCCCGCGCCCGCATCATCGTGCTGTCCACCTACGGCGGCGACGAGAACATCTTTCGCGCCTTCCAGGCCGGCGCCAGGGCCTATTTCCTCAAGGACATCAAGGGCCAGGACCTGGTCGACGCCATTCGGGCCGTCAATTCGGGGCAACGTGTGGTCCCTCCAGAGATCGCCTCGCAGCTCGCCGAGCGGGTACCGCTCACCTCTCTGAGCCCACGCGAGATGGAGATCCTCATCCTGGTCGCCAAGGGCAAGTCCAACAAGGAAATCGGGGCCGCACTCTCCATCAGCGAGGGCACCGTCCGGGTGCATACCAGCAATCTGCTGTCCAAGCTTCGTTGCAGCGGCCGGGCGCAGGCGGTTTCGGAGGCCATCCGCCGCGGCATTATCGAAGTGGAATGACCGTGGAGCGGGCGGCTCTGCCGGGCGGCGTCTCGGCGCCTCCGCGTCAAACCAGCGGCTGGTCAAACGCACCCCCCGCCTGTGCTAATCTGGACTTTTACACCCCCGATCAGGAGTTGTTGCATGTCTCTACGGATGGGCCTCAGGCCGGCCGCGGTGTGTTCTGCGCTCTTCGCTCTCTCCCAAATCGCATCCGGCCAGGTCAAGGTGGCCGTGGTCAACCTCCAGGACGCGGTCTTCAAGTCGGCTGAGATCCTGAAGGCCGATAGCGAGATGCAGGCCAAGTACAAGCCACGCCAGGACGAGATCAACAGAGTCACCACCGAGGGCACCGACCTGGTGGCGAAGTACCAGGCCGGCCAGGGCAAGATGACCGAGATCGCGCTGGCCGACCTCCAGGCGCAGATTCAGAGGAAGCAGCGCGACCTCCAACGCCTTCAGGAAGACCTGAATGGCGACGTGGAGCGCGAACGCAACGAGATTCTCACGAAGGCCTCCCAGAAGATGGGCGATGTAGTGAAGAAACTCGCCGATGAAAAGGGCCTCGACCTGGTGGTGGACACCTCGACCACCCTCTTCTTCAAGCCGGCGCTGGACCTTACCACCGACGCCATCGCCGCTTACAACAAGGCATATCCCGTGGAAGCCGCGCCGGCGAACCCCGCGGCTGCGCCAGCGAAACCCGCGGCCGCGCCGGCCGGCAAGTAACCGGCGTCTAATGTAATCATGGCCGGATATCTGGACAACTACGGCGCGGCCGAGGAACGGCGCGCCAAAATCGCGCGCCCCATAGCGCTGTGGGGCGGCTCCGCCCTTGGGGTTGCCTTGGTCCTCTGGTTCGTTTTTCACTTTGTGATTCCCAACCGCGCCGAGCAGAGGGAAGTGAAGCGCTTCTTCCAATTGCTCGCCGCCCAGAACTACAAGCAGGCCTATGCCATGTGGGGCTGCACGGATGAAAAGCCGTGCCCCGACTATCCCCTCGCGTCTTTTATGCGCGACTGGGGTACGCAGGCCGTTCCCCCGGGCGCTTTCGAAGTGCTGGACGGAGAATCCTGCGGCTCCGGCGTGATCGTGGACGCAGACGGCGGTAAAGCCGGCGACAAGAGGATCTGGGTGGAGAGCAAGGACGGCTCTCTCAGCTTCCCCCCGCCCGGAATGGAACGCTGCCCGCAGGGGAACCGCATCTACGACTTCTTTCGGGACCTGCGTTACCGCATGCATGGCCGCGCCTACCAGTAGTCCCTTTCGCCCGGCGCCTCTCGAAACCGCGTTCGGGAAGGTCACGGACGGCCTAGAATAGAAGCAATGGACGAACGCCAGTTCTACACCGACCAGCCGGCCACCAAGCCGGCGCAGTTGAACTGTCCCTACTGCCGGACCGCCGAGACGTACGAGCTCCGCTGGGTGATACGCAAGAAGAAGGACCGCATCCCGCAAGGCGCCGACGAGCGCGACCGGGCCCGTTTCCAGAAGGCCCAGAGCTTCATGGTCCTGATGGACGACAAAGTGGCCTGCAAGAACCTGCGCTGCCGGAAACGTTTCGATATCTCGGGCATCAAGACGATGGCGTTTCTGTAGGGATCGGCGCCGGAAAGCGGTAGGGCCTGAAAGGGTGTGGGGTTGGGCCTTCAGCCTGGCCCCGCGTTCGTGAGATAATCGCGGCCATGCGCTCAGGAGTTTGCCGTTGCGCGCTCGGCGCGCTCGTGTTATCCGCCATCGCTTCCGCCCAGCCGCCGGGCGAGGATCCTGGCGACTTCATCAGCCAGGGTCAGGCGCTGGCCCGCCAGGGTAAGACCGACGATGCCCTGGAGATGTATCGCCACGCCCTGCAACTGACGCCCGATTCCTTTCCGGCCAACAGCGCGGCCGGAGTGGCCGCCGATTTGAAAGGCGAGTACGCCGCCGCGCGCCAGTATTTCGCCAAGGCCATTCAGGCGGCGCCCTCGGACGCGAACAAGATACGCGCGCTGCGGGACATGGCCATATCGTATGGTTTCGAAGGGGCCTGCCAACCGGCCGTGAAGTACGATCGGCAGGCTTACGAGGTGGAGATCGCCGCCAAGGATTTCTACAACGCCGGGGAAGTGGCCGACGAGCTGGCGCGCCTGTGCATCGATGCGGGCGACCTGGACACGGCCTCCGAATGGTACAAGACCGGCCACGACGCCGGCTTGCGCGAGCCCGGCATCGCGCCCGACCGCGTGAACCTGTGGGAGTTTCGCTGGGAGCACGCGCAGGCTCGCCTGGCCGCGCGGCGCGCCGACCAGGCCGGAGCGGAGAAGCATGTGGCCGCCGCGCGGGCCATCCTGGCCAAGGGAGACAATCCCCAGCAGCGGCAATTTCTGCCTTACCTCACCGGCTACGTAGCCTTCTACGCGGAGGACTACAAGACGGCCATCGCGGAATTTCAGAAGGGTAACTTGAACGATGCTTTTGTGGTCTCGATGATCGCGCAGGCATACGAAAAGCTGGGCGACAAAAGCAAGGCGTTGGACCACTACCTGGTGACGCTGGGCTTTCTCGGCCACATCCCGCCGGTAGCCTACGCGAGACCGCTGGCAAGAAAGAAGCTGGGGCGCTGAGCGGCAGAGGGCCAGGCATCCCGCCGCTAGTTCGTGCCGCCTATCGGTCCGATGGATTACTCGCTCAAATAGGGAAGGCAGGAGGCCCGGCAGGCGGAGCCTGTGCCAGCCAGCTATTCCGGCTTATTTTGCCGCGGAGTTGCTGGCGCGCCGGCGGAGGTCGAGGGTGAGCCTGTCGCCGGGATGAACCTCGACGGTTTCGACGAGGTCGGCGTAGTCCTCCAGTTGGTCGCGGATGGCAAGACCATATACTACGCCGGCATCCAGAGCCAGGAGCTTGTATCTGCCGGGAGAGATGTTGACGAAGGTGTAAACGCCGCCGGCCCCGGCGCTTAGAACGCGCTCGGTATGCGGGATCTCCTCCAACATCATTGCGACGCGCGCATAGGCGGCCGGCCCGGCGGCGTCGCGCACAACGCCGCTGATTCGGGCGGTGGCGGAACTGGCTGTCACCGTGAGGCTGGCGCCTTCGGAGCCGTTGCGCAGGTCCAGGAGCGCGCCTTCGATATTGGCCGGGCCCAGGCGCATCGATTTCGCGTATGCCCCCCAACTGAGATGGACGTGGTATTGCCCAGGCGGGAACTTGGCCAGATGGAAGGAGCCATCGGCGGCGACCACCGAGAAGGGACCTCCGCCGCTCTTGAGTTCCTGCAATCCGATTCGCGGACTATCGCCCAAAGGGGCGTTGGGCGGCACGCGCGGGAATTGTGCCCGATCGTCGTCGAGTAGTATCTGCCCAGAGATGTCGGGCATTCGAACCATGCGCAGCGCAACGCCGCTGACATCCTTGCCGGCGACGGTTACCTCCTCCGTCGGCGATTCCCAACCGGCGCCGTTGCTCCCCACATCGAGGATATACGAGCCGGGATCGAGGCCCCAGATCACGAAGGACCCGTCCGGATTCACGCGGTGCGCATAGCCAGGCATCATGCCGCCGCCATAGATACTCGGCGCGCGGGGCGGTTCCACCTTGCGAAGCCCTATGCCGATGCCAGGAACGCCGGCCGGAATGCCGGAGACAGTGCCCCGCACAGCCACGATTGGGGCTCGAAGCAGGCGGATATCGATTCCCGTGCGCTCGGCGCCCGGCGCCACCTCCAGGCGGGCGGCGGATTCAACGGCGAGCGAAGCGGGATAGTAAGTGGACGCGTAACGGACCTCCGCCGACCCGTCGGTGCGTATCTCGGGCGGCAGGGTGACGGAGTTCGGCGCGGCCCGCACGCGATACTTGCCGGGAGGCAAACCGGCGAGGCGGTATTGGCCATCGGGAGCGGACACATCTCCGTCCGTCAGGCCATCGATTCCAAGAGCCGAGACCCAGACTCCTTGCATGGGCAGGCCGCCGGCATCGAGCACGCGGCCGGAGATGGCGCCAAATGGCGTGAGCGCAAGGTCGAGATCGTCCTTGTGCTCGGCGGGCCGCAGGATCAGACGGTCGGTGCGTGCGTCGGGGACCACGGGCGGAGACTGGAATCCGGCGGCATTGACGGAGACCTCATACTCGCCCGGCGGCAACTGAGCGATGAAGAACTTGCCGTCGGCGCCGGTGAGCGCCCCGTGGCTTTGCCGGTTGCCGGCGGTCAAGGGGTACAGCGACACGTGGGCATGCGGCACCGGCGCTCCGTTGGCGGAGTTGGTCACCCGCCCGGAGACGCTTGAGCGCGAGTCCGATTCCTGCGCCAGACCGATAGCGGCGGCCGAGCTCAGGAATAGCCAGACGATCCGGCGCTTCCTACTTAGGATTCGCATTAGGCTCCTCCGGGGGAATGACGCTCAGGTTCCTGGCCACGTGAGCGCCTTCCAAGACTTCCAGGGTCTCGCCGGCGGCGAGAAATGCGGGCCTGGCTGCTGGGGTTACCTTGCTGCTGTCGGCGGCATAGATCTTGTACTTGCCTGGCGGGACGCCTCTGAACTGGTACTGGCCATCGACCACCGGAACTGCGCTTCGGGCCGGGGCGATCTGGTTCGGCTCCGGCGCGAGAAAGGCCATCACGTGCGAATTCAGCAGCGGGGCGCCATCCGCGGCGCGCACCTCGCCGGAAATCCGCGCGCCGTTGCGGCTGATGGCGACCTTGAGGCGCGAGCCGCGCACGCCGCGCGAGAAATCGAGCGTGCGATTGTTGACCGCGACGTTGTCGAGCAGAATGGCCTTGATGTAGGCGTCCTCGGGCATGACGTCGACGTAGAGGCTGAAGCGGCCGGGCGGGACGCCCGCTATGCGGAAGGCGCCGTCCCGGCCCACTGCCACGGAAGGCGGCGGCATGCCAAGGCCGAACTCGATCGGCGACAACCGGACGGTGAGTTTGCCGGCGGACGCGGCGGAGCGATCCTCTCCGACGATTTCGAGGGTGCCGGTAACTGCGCCGCCGGGCGCGAGAGCGAGTTGCACATCGGTGGCGCCGGGAGGCTCCAGATGGATATCCACGAGATCGCTCTGTAACTCCGTATCTCCCGAGGAGCACTGCGCCAGCAGGCGAACGTATCCAGGGGAGAAATTATGGAGCGAAAACCCGCCATCCGCTCCAACCAGGACGGCGTCGGCGCCCGCTTGAAACTGTCCGGGGCTGGCGCCGTAACGGTAGGAGACCCTGGCCTGGCCGCCGGCGGGAACTCCCGTGACCACTCCACTGACGGTCAAGTCTCGCCGCGCCGCGCCGCTTCGCAGGTCGATCTCGAGGCCCGTGACGCCGCTGCCCGGCTTAGCTTCCACCATCGCCGCGGAGCTTGCGTCGGGCGAATCCGGATAGTAAGTGACGGCATAGGCGAGATCGGAGGTTCCGTCGGCGCGAATCTCCGCGGAACCCATCCCGGGGGGAAAATATGGCGGCTCGGCCACCACATAGTACTTTCCGGGAGCGGTGAAAAGGCGGAACTGGCCTCGCTCGTCGGTGGTTTTGAGGCTGAAAGGGCCGGTGACGGGACGGGAATTCGCGGATGCCGTGGTAACCCCCACGCGGACATTCGGGACGGGATCGCCGTACTGGTTCACGACGCGCCCGGCGATCGGAATCAGCGGGAACATCTCAAGCTGGCAGCCGGCGACGTGTTCGCCCGGCCGGACGGCGATTTCCGTACCGTGCGAGTAGCCGGCATTGCCGGGAACCTGGAGGAAGCCGGCGCCCTCCAACTCGACGGTGTAATTGCCGGGCGGCATCGCGGCGATGGAAAAGCGGCCGCCGGCGTCAGTGACAGCGCCGTAGGCTTCGGTGGCGGCCTCGACGACGATTCCGGCGAAGAGCCGGACGTGGACGCCAGGAAGCGGCTGGCCGCCGGCTTGATTGAGAACTACGCCTTCAACGCTGCCCTGCTGCGCGACCAGCAGGGCGGCGAAAAGCAGAACCAGCGCGGCGGTTCTCATGGAACTCTGCAACCTAGCCTTCCATTGTAGCCGTTGGCAGCCGGGTAATTCGGCGCCCGGGTGGGAAAAGGGCGAAGATCGGTTGAGTGATTGGGGGTACAATCGATGCTGTCCGGGATGCCAAAACGGATATTCGGGGTGAAAGGACCCACAATACATGCAGGGTCGCGAATTCGAGGAGAGCTTTCGCTTCGGCGGCGACGATCTGGCCTACTTGTCGAAGGTTGCCCAGAGACTCGCGCCCGTGGCGGAGCGGCCGGGTCTCGCCCCGGAAAAAGCTGAAGCCATCCGGCGGGCCGTTGCCGCGCTGCGGAAGCTGCCGGAGCCGACGCCGGGGATAAACGTCCAGATTGAAGTGGCCCACCGTATGGGCGGCGAAGAATTCAGCGAGAGCTACACATACGCTGTCAAGCTGGACGAGCGGCGCATTGAGATCAGCTCCAGGGGAAGCCAGTACGGTCCCGAGGTTGGATCGACATCCTTCAGCCTGGAGTCGCTCCAATGGTATTCTAATGGCCAAGCCGCGCATCAGGGTAACCGGGACACGTGGCTGGAGCGGTTGGCGTATGCCCTGGCCCGCGACCACACCCTGGACGCGGCGGACGAATCGGGCGATAAGTGCACGGAAGCAGTCTAAGGGAGGCAGACATGGCGATGAATCGGCGCAATTTCTTCCAGAAGGCTTATGGGACGGCCGGGGCCGCCCTTATCACGACGCTCGGGAGACCGGAATGGCTCCGCGGCGCAACGGCTCGGAAAGCGAGCGATGTCCTCTATCTCGGACCGGACAAGATAAAGGTGACTCGGATGGCCATCGGCTTGGGTACCAACGCCGGCAACGTACAGCGCGAACTGGGACTCCAGGGCGTGGCCGACCACCTCAAGTTCGCCTTTGACCGTGGGCAGTTCTTCTGGGATACGGCCGACGCCTACAAGACGCATCCCCATGTCAAGCAAGCCTTGAAAAGCATCCCGCGTGAGAAGGTGACCATCCTGACCAAGACGGATGTGCGCACGGCCGCCGAGATGAAGCCCGCTCTGGACCGATACCTGCAAGAGCTGGGGACGGATTACATCGACATCCTCCTGCTGCACGGGATGCACACGCCCAAATGGCCGGAGGAAATGAAGGGGGTGATGGACGTGATTTCGGAAGCGCGCGAGAAAGGCATCGTACGCACCCACGGGGCGTCCATCCATTCCCTCGAAGCGCTCCAGACGGCGGCCGTGACGCCCTGGTGCAAGGTGCACTTGCAGGGCATCAATCATGCCGGCGTGAGGATGGACTCGACCGACCCGGCCGTCGTGGTGGCATCGCTGCGCCAGTCGAAAGCGGCGGGCAAGGGCGTTCTGGGCATGAAGGTCCTCGGCGAGGGCGCCCTGAAGGACCACATGGACGAAACCCTGCGCTTCGTGATGGGGATCGGTTGCGTGGACGCCTTCACCATCGGCGCGGCCAACCGCGAGGAGCTGGCGCACGTGATCAGCCGTATAGAAGCCGTATAGATTTCCAGATATTCACGCCTGGAAAAGGCGTTGACCTTGGAGGCCCCGTGCATTCTTCTCGCCGCAACTTTCTCGTGGCGGGGCTCGGACTGCCCGTAAGCGCGTCCGCGTCCCGCTTCGCAAGCCCCGTTCCGCAGGCTCCCGCCAAGCGAGCCTCGGACATCCAGTTCGAATACCGGGTCCTGGGCAAGACCGGGCTCAAGGTCACCAGCGTGGCCTTCGGCTGCATGGTCACTTCGGACGGCAGCGTGGTGGAGCGCGGGGCCGATATGGGCATCACCTATTTCGACACGGCCCACAGTTACCAGCAGGGAAACAACGAGCGCATGGTGGGCGCCGCGCTCAAGGGCAAGCGCAATAATGTCACCCTGTCTAGCAAGACCCATGGGCTAACCAAGCAGGACGCGCTCAGCGACCTGGATGCCAGCTTGAAGTCGCTACAGACCGATCACCTGGATATCTGGTACCTGCACGCCAAGAGCAAGCCGGAAGAGGTCACCGACGATTTGATCGACGCGCAGCAGACCGCCAAGAAGGCCGGCAAGATCCGCTTTGCCGGGGTCAGCACGCACGCCGGCCAGCCCGAGCTGGTACCGTGGCTGGCCAAGAACCCGAATGTCGATGTCATCCTGAGCGCCTACAACTTCACCCTGGAACCCGCCGTCACCGCGGCCCTCGAGCAGGCCGCCGCGGCCGGCAAGGGTGTAGCGGTAATCAAGGTCATGGCCGGAGGCTTCACCCGCCTTAAACCCGACGATCCCGCCTACGCCAAGCTCAAGCGGGACGGCGCCTTGCTGGCGGCCCTCAAGTGGGCCATGCGCAACCCCAAGGTGGTCCACACAGCCGTTCCCAGCATCACCGACACCGACCAGCTTGAAGAAGATCTCACCGCCATGCGGAAGCCTTACGGGCCAGCGGAGGCGAAACTGCTGGCCGAGCGCCTGGATCTCATCCGGCCGCTCTACTGCCGCACCTGCGGCCGGTGCGATGGCCAGTGCCGCCAAGGCCTGCCGGTGGCCGACATGCTGCGCATCCTGACCTACGCCGATGGCTATGGCCAGTTCGCCTTGGGCCGCGAGCGTTTCCTGGAATTGGCTCCCCAGAACACCAGCGTGAAGTGCGCCGATTGCCCGGGTTGCACCGTCCAGTGCCCGCACGGCGTCAAAGTGGTAGAGCGCCTGAGGAAGGCGCAGGAGCTATTCGCCGCCGTCTGATGACGCCACGGGACAGCGCCGGACTGCGAGTTCACGTCGGCCCGGGGGGGCGGCTACGGAGGTGTTAGGCAGTCATGATCAGGACGGCCGTTTTCTGCGCCATGGCCCTGTTATTGGCGCCCGGACCGGACGCCGCGCAGACGCGGCCGGCGTCTCCCAGGTCTTCGAATACTTTGGCCGATTTCAGCGCGGCCATGGAAGATTTGGCCCGATCCGCCAGCCCGGCCGTGGTGCAGATACAGGTACAGGCATTGGCGCCCTTGGGGAAGGGAGACTCGGAAAGCGCCGGGTTCGTCTCGGAGCGGGAGGCCACCGGGTCGGGGGTCATTGTGGACCCTGACGGGTACATAGTCACCAACGCTCATGTGGTGCGGAACGCCCGCCGCATCGAAGTCAAGATTCTCCAGAGCGACGAAAGGGGGGAGGAGCCGCACGGGCACCTGCTGCCGGCGAAATTGATCGGCCTGGATCGGCAGGTGGATATCGCCGTTGTGAAAATCGAGGGACAGCATCTGCCCACGCTTTCCTTCCTGGACTCGGACAATCTCCGGCAGGGGCAGTTGGTGCTGGCGCTGGGCAGCCCGCTGGGATTGCAGAACTCCCTCACGCACGGCGTGGTGAGCGCGATTTTCCGGCAGCTTGAGCCAGAAAACCCGATGGTCTATATTCAGACCGACGCTCCCATCAATCCCGGCAACAGCGGAGGGCCACTGGTCGATGCCGAGGGGCGCATCGCCGGCATCAACACCATGATCTTCTCGCAATCGGGCGGCAACGAAGGCATCGGGTTCGCCATTCCCGCCAATCTGGCCAAGGACGTGTACGAGAGGCTTCGCAAGGATGGGCGTGTGCGGCGCGGCGAAATCGGAGTGATTCCCGAGACCATCACGCCAAGGTTGGGAGATGCCCTGGGACTGAACAGGGATTCGGGCGTGATCCTCTCCGACGTGACGCCCCATGGCGCGGCGGAGGCGGCGGGGCTCGAACCCGGAGACGTGGTGCTCTCCATCGACGGAAAGCCGATGCGAGAGGCGCGGGACCTGGCTCTAGCGGTGTTCCAGCGGGCCCCCGGAGACGAGTTGCGCATGGAGATCCAGCGCGGCACGGAGCGGATGACCAAGACAGTCGCCGTTCTCGAGCGGAAGAGGCAGCCCAGCCTGCTGGAGGACCTGGCAAATTACGACACCGCGCTGGTTCGCCGGTTGGGCATTCTGGCGGTGACCGTGGACGAGAAGGTGACCACCATTCTGCCGGACCTGCGGCGTCTTTCGGGCGTCGCGGTGGCGGCGGTTCCGGCGGAATACGCCGGGTTCAATCCCGGCCTGGCGGCGGGCGACGTAATCTACTCGCTGAACACCCGGCGCATCGAGTCGCTCGACGAGCTGCGGGCCGCGCTTAACGACAAGAAACCGGGCGACCCTATCGTGCTCCTGGTGGAACGGGAGGGGCAACTCATTTACGTGACCGGGGCGCTCGAATAGGCCGGCGCCTTTTTGCGGCGCGGCGCGGAATTCAGTTCTTCACGTCCACCACCAGCGCTTCGAAGGGCTTGTCACTCAGGTTTTCCACCTTATGTCTGGTGGGGCCGTCCCAACTGAAATCCCCAGCCTTGTGCTGCGTGATCTTGACCTTTCCCTCCGGCGAGGTCTCGCGCACGTTCAGATCCGTGAAGTAAAATACCACGCGGTTGAAAAGGTACTCGTGCATCGGCACGCTCTGGCGCGGGCCGACCTTGACGCGGATGACGCGAACCTGGCTGTTCTCGAATTCGAGCTTGTGGCCTTTGGGATCCACCCGCAACGGGTCGAGAGCGGTCCGCACGGCCATGCCGGGATTTCCCGCCTTCTTGATTCCGATATCCATACCCAGGACGCCGTTGGGGGGCGGTGGATCGTTGAACACATGATCGGGCGGGGTTTCCGAGTAGTGCAGCCCGCTGGCCGGGCTCCATGTGACATCGCCCGCCTGCCAGCGCAGGTCCACCGTGTGGCCATCCACGAAATGCAACAACTCCCCGCCGCGGAAAGCATAGATCATCACGCGATTCAGCTTGTGGTCGTGCATCTTGGGGTGCGGCGCATTGATCACCACCTGGTCATTCTCGAAGTCCGGTTGCATTTCGGGCGGCGAGTTGCGGGCGGTCTCCGGACCCTTAACGCCTCTTACGACTTTCCCCAGATACTCCACGTGGGCGTAAGTGCCTAACCGCGGGCTGTAGGCGAGATACCAGCCGGCATGGACGGGGTCCTGGTAGATCGCAACCCGATCGCCGTTCCACTTCCAGCCCCTGGGAATGTTGTAATCGAACGGGGCGACGTCCCAGTAGAAATCGCCAAACGTTATACGTTCCAATCCTCCCGCGAGCCATTCGGCGAGTCCGTGATCCACCTTGTCCAAGGCCAGCGTGAATACCTGTTGCGGCCCAAAGCCACCGGTAAAGCGTCCGTGCGCCCAGGGGTGGTCAAGATGGTAATGCGGGTCGCCGGCGCCGGTATCGTGTCCGACCCATCGATCCGTCCCAGCGTCGACGTGCGGAACATTCGGATGGCCTTTCTGGTCCACCGCGATGAAGTTACCGGCCCTGATGGTGTTCGGTTGAGCGTTTGCGGGGGGCAAAGCTTGCACGGGCGCGCCGGCTTTCGCGGGAGCGGGTCCGCGCGCGGGGATGTGTCCACCGCCAACTGCCGCAGGCGTCTTATCCTGCGCAAAAGCAGCCAAGCAGAGTAGAACGGATAGCCCTATAATGCTTTTCATCTTTGGATACTCCCAGGGTGGGACAGACCATCGCTTTTTGTGGTCTGTCCGTCCTGAGCGGCGGCCCGGCGTCGACAGACGACAAAAGGCGATCGTCTGTCCCAAAAGGACCGGATCAGTAGCCGCGCTCTTTATCCACCACGTTCATGAGGGGCAAGCCGCTGGTGTAGCGCCTGACGTTCTCGGCCAGCAGCCCCATCAGACGGATCTGGCGTCCCGGCGAGAATCCACCGGTGTGTTGCGTCATGACCAGGTTCGGACACTCCCAGTACGCGCCAGTGGCTGGATACGGCTCGGGGTACACTACGTCGAGCCCCGCGCCGGCGATCCAGCCGCCCTTAAGCGCGGCCACCATCCCCTTCTCATCCACCACGGGTCCCCGGGACATGTTGATGAAGTAGGCCGTCTTCTTCATGGCCCGGAACACCTTCTCATTGAACATGCCTTCGGTTTGCTTGGTCAGCGGGACCGCCGAGACCAGCACATCCACCTGCGGGACCATCTCCATGAACCACTCGGGCTCGCGCAGCGTGTCCACGAAAATCGGTTTGGCCAGGGGTTTGGCGTCCGTGGCCATGATGCGCATGTTGAAGCCATAGTGCGCGCGCGTAGCCACGTTCGACCCTATTCCGCCCATTCCCACGATCCCCATGGTCATGCCCTCGAGTTCCACCTGGTTAAAGTCGCGCTGCCACTGCTTCTTCTGGAACTGCGGAATGTAGGTCTTCTGGAGCCCGCGCGTCAAGCTCAATAGCATGGCCATGGCGGTATCCCCGAGGCCCGGCGCGAACATCCGCGCCATGTTTGTCACCACCACGTTGCTCTTAATCAGCTCGGGAAACAGGACGTGCTCCATGCCCGCTTCAATGGCCTGCATCCAGCGCAAGTTTTTCGCCCGCGAGAGCATCTCCGCGTTGAGTGCGCCGAAAACCACATCGGCGTCGGGCAGCACCTTGTACAACTCATCGAGGGTGCTGGTGTGAGTGAACTCGACCGGCTTGCCCGATGCAGCGGACTTGATCTGTTGAATCTCCGCCGGCGTGTAGGCTGGGGGCGGGACTACGAATGAGGCCTCGGCTACCACGATTCGGACCCGGTCGGGCGGCGGATCGAATATCGCAATTCTGTCCGAGACAGTCAGGACGGGCGCCGCCGGAGCCGCGGCCACGGCCGACAGAAACAATCGACGAGATACCGAATTATCGGTCATAATACGATCTCCTTCATCGTTTGCCGAGGTTAACACGATGCCGGGAACGAAGGCAACGCGGGACAGACCATCGTTCTTGGTGGTCTATTGGGATGGGCCTTTGGCCCGCGGAGGCCCCAGTTGGCAGGCGAAACCGCCTGCCCCACCATGGCCGGAGTCGGTGGGGCAGGCGGTTTCGCCTGCCCTTTTTCAACCCTGGCCGGCCCGAGAAGCCCCCGGCGTTGACAGGCGACACAAGACGATCGCCTGTCCCACAAGGCCTACTTCCGGGGCTTATAGGTCTTGGAAAAGTTGTTGCGCGCGTTGGTGACGGTAAACGTGCCGTCCTGCTCGGCGGAAACCTTGATCCACTTCCCATCCGGGCTGCCTTCGATGTTGGCGATGTAGTCCAGCGGGGCGTTGGCTTTGTCTCCGCCCGCGATCAAATAGTGCGCCTGCCAGTAATCCTCCAGCCCAGGAGACGATTTGACGGTCTGGAACACCTCCGCCGAGGCGCCCTTTCTCGGTCCGTTGTCCGCGATGACCACACGCGGGCGGAGCGCGTGCACCAAAATCGGCGAATTGGCGTTGTCGGTGCCGTGATTGGCGGTCATGTAGAGGTCCACCGTGCCTACGCGATTGACCGGGCACATCAGTATGCGATCCATGTTCCAGGTCAGATCGGCTGGGTCCAGCATACGGAAATTGCCATAAGTGATCAGAAGCGTAATCGCCATGGCGTTTTCGTTGGTGTCCTGGTTGTCCACGACTCCCTTGGCATTCGGCGCCCAGGTCTTACGCGGAGTCGTATCGCAATCGGGATTCGGCTGGCCCGCCCCCTTCAGCGGTTCCGTAATCGCCTTCCCCGCCGCCATCACCACCAGCGCGTCGAAGCCCTTGATAGGAATCTTGTCGCCGGGCTTCACCACGAGGCGCTTGCCCTTGGCCACGACGGCCATATAGGCCTGCACGACTCTGTTCGTGAAATCGTTATCTTGGACGTTCTCGCCGTGGTCCACGAAGGTCCCGATGGGGATGCGCGCGGCGATCGCGGGAACGCCGCCCACGTGGTCGCCATCGTAGTGCGTCGTGACCATATAGTCGATCTTCGTAACGCCGGCGGCCTTACAGGCTTCCACGATGCGGTCCGCATCGCGCGCGTTCTGCTCGGATCCCGGGATGCCGGCGTCGATCAGCATACTCTCGCCGGAGGGCGAGACCAGCAAAGACGCCTTGGATCCTTCAACATCGATGACGTACAGGTCGAGCGTCTTGGCCGCTGTCAGGGCCGAGACCATCAGGGAAACCACTGCCGCGATTCGTATGAGTCTCATCGTCGAGATCTTAGCACGCGGCTCACAGGCGCACCACGGCGCCCCCGATTTCGCCATCGTGCCGGTCCCCGCGCTTGACACCGCGCCCGGCTGGCGCCAGGATGGCTATTCAACCGCCGCGATTTTAGAACAGGAGAAGTTCATGATGGTCAAGAGAATCGTCGTCGGCGCCCTGACCTGCACGCTCGGGTGCCTGATGATCGCACTGGTGATACAAGCGCAACAGAAGCCGGCTGCCGCGCCGGTGAAGATCTACAATACCGCCAAGCAGAAACTGATGGCCGGCAAGCAGATTTTCGGAGGGTCCATCGAGTCCTCGGACCCCAACATTTATTGCACCATGGCCAACGCCGGGTTCGATTTCACCTGGATCGAGATGCAGCACAGCACGCTGACCTATGAAGAAGCGGCCAAAATGATATGGGCGTGCCGGGGAGCCGCGGCGACGCCGTTTATTCGCGTGCCGGACGCCACGGAAAGCGATATCCAGAAGGCCACGGATATCGGGGCCCTGGGCATCATCGTTCCCACGGTCGACACGGTGGAAAAGGCCGAAGCAGCGGTCAAATGGGCCAAGTATCCGCCCGTGGGACGCCGCAGCGTGGGCGGCGGCCAGCATAAGGCGCTATACGGAGACGACTACCGCCAGACCGCCAATGACAATATGGTGGTGGTGATCATGATCGAGACGCCCATCGGCGTGGCTAACGCGGAGAAAATAGCCGCCGTCCCCGGAATCGATGTGATCTTCGCCGCCAGCGGCGACATGGCGAACTTCTCCGGACATAAGCAGGGCGAGCCGGAGTATGAAGCGCTGATCACCAGAGTCCACGACGTCACCCTGAAGGCCGGCCTCAAGCTGGGCGGTCCGCAGAACTGGAAGAACCGCCCGGGATACACCTTCCTTCAGGCGCCCCCGGAGTGGATGCTCATCCAAACGGGCGCGCAGGCAAACCTGGGAATAGTCCCCGCTACGGCCGGCAGCCCCGCCGCCAAGTAGGCAGCCGCGCCGGCGCCGGGCCGGGCGTGCCCGGCCCGAGGCGTCGATTTGAAGCGAGAGGCCCTTACGTGTCGATCCGGACCATGATCTTGTCGAGCGCGTCGCGGTCGATCGGATAACCGAGTCCCGGTTCGGTGGGCGCGTTGACGTAGCCGTCCCGGTCCACCCGGAATTTGTCCTTGTGGTACACGCGGTCGACGTATTCCATGGGCCAGGGCATCTCGAACCAGTAGTTGTTGTTGGCCGCCAGTTCGAGCTGGAAATGCACCGCCAGGTCCATCACGTTGCCCCAGTTGTGCGGCTGGCATTCCATGCCGAAAGCCTCGGCCAGTTGGCACACCCGCACCCCTCCCGTGATCCCGCCGATGTTGTCCGCGATAAACCGCACGATATCGAGGGCGTCGCGCTTGATGTAGTCGGCGAAGCCATTGATGTTCATGATGAACTCGCCGATGTTAAGGGGAACATCGAGCGCCCGGGCCAGCTCGATGAGGCCTTCGATATCGGTGGTGGGAATGGGGTCTTCGAAGGCGATGTAGCCCAGATCCTCGAGCAACCGTCCGACCTTCAGCGCGGAGAAGACGTTGTAGCCCTGGACCGGGTCGAACATGAGCGGGTAATCGTCGCCGACGGCCTTGCGGACCTGCCGGATCTCCTCCATGTGGCCCACATAGCTGGCGCGCGGAGGGGCGTTGGCCGACTGCCCTCCGCCGGGGTGGATTTTGTAACCCCGAATGCCCGCCGCTTTGGCCTTCAGAACGTCGGGGGCGAAATCTTCGACGGTGGGCAGGTGCTGCGAGCTGGCGTAGGCCATCACGCGCGTTCGCGTGCCGCCCAGAAGCTTGTAAATGGGCTGATTCACCGTCTTGCCGAGGATGTCCCACAGACAGACGTCGATGATGGAGTCGTGCTGGTAAACCTGCCCGGCGCCGGCCTGACCGCCGCTGCCCATGCCGCCGCGCCCGCCGGCCGGCGCCGCGCCGGCCGCGCCGCGCCCACCACCAGCGCCTGCTGCGCCGCGTCCACCGCCAGCCTGGCCGGCGCCCGCGGGCGGAGGCGCCGCGGGACCGCGTCCGGATTCCAGCGCTCCATAGGCGCTGGCGCGCTTGGTGTTGGGAACGCGGGTGATGGTATTCACGTCGAGGGCGCTCTTGCCGAGCACCCGGCGCTTGGCGTATTCCAGGAAGCCCGTCGGGTTTCCTCGATTGCCCAGGGTCATGTTGCCTTCGATACCGCTGTTGGTCACGATGGAGGCAATCTCCCCGCTCTCGGAACTGTTGAGGCGGCGGACATTGCCGATATTGGCGACGTAGACCTTAACCTCCTTGATGGTGAGGTCGGGTAAATCGGCCTTCTTGACTCCCACCGCCTGGGCCGCCGCCTGGCCGGGATCGGCCAGAGCCGCCGCCGCGGCAGCGCCGAGCGCGGAAGCGCCAAACAAACTGCGACGCGATATTTCTCGTTTCAACACAGCATTCTCCTAACCCGGAATTTCCGTTTTGGACTCCCGGCTCTTGTTCAGTATATCCACCGGCGCATGGTTGTGGCTGGGGCCGAAAAAGCGGCCGTCGCAAGCCGGAAAATCGGTTCTGATTCCGCCGTTGGAGAGCCGTATAATAGGCCAATGCAACGGCTGCGATTGTACGCGAAACGGGCCTTCACGCTGGGCCTTCCGGCGGTGGCCATGCTGCTCGCGCAAAACGCGCGATCTACCTTCGAGAACGACTATGTGCTGATCAATGAGCGGCACGGCCAGCCGCACGATCACAGATTCAATCGCGTGATGATCTACTTCCAGGACGGCGGCGAGGTGCTCCATTACCTGGACGGCAAGAACGTGACCCTGAAGTGGGCCGCCGGCGACGTCAAATGGAGCCCGGCCAGCGGGATGCACACTTCGGAAATCCCGGATAGCATGAAGGTCCTGGACAGCGCCGCGGTAGTTCTCGTCGACATCGGAATCAAGAAAGCGGGAGATCCCGGCAAGGTGGCGAGTACCGCTCTCGACCCGTTGCGGGTGGATCCCCGAGACTGCAAGCTGGAATTCGAGAACAGCCAGGTTCGGGTTGTCCGCGTCAGGATCGGGCCGCGGCGGAGCGTGCCGATGCACGAGCACGCGCTCAACCACGTGGTGGCGTACCTCACGGACCAGGACGTACGCGAGACCTCGTCGGAGGGAAAGGCCGAGGTGGGAAAGCACAAGGCGGGGGATTTCATTTGGAGCGGCCCCTGCAAGCACAAGCTGGAAAATCTGGATGACAAGTCGATCGAAGCGGTGGTAGTGGAATTAAAGACCTGAATTTCGCGCCGGCAGGGTTGTTCCCATCGGCGCCAGGGTGTATTTTTAGGCGTGGGTGACCCAAATCGCCCCGGAAGAGGTAATCATGGCCAGACATGAGATGGATCGCCGGGACTTCCTGGCCGCGGGCGCGCTCGCGGCCGGCGCGCTCGCCGGCGGCGCGGAAGCTCAGACCCAAGCGCCCTCTAAAGCCAAGGCGCCGGCTCAGGCGAAAGCTCCGGCGGCAGCCAAACAGGCGGCGACGAAGAACATACTGAACTACAACCCCAACATGGAATACCGGAGACTGGGTAAGACCGGGCTCATGGTTTCCGCCATTTCGCTGGGAGGGCACTGGAAGCGTATCGAAATAGAACTCGGGAAGGCCGCTCCCGCGCGTTACTCCGACAGCGACTTTTCCTATCCCAACATACCCGGCTTCATGCAGTCCCGGGACCGCGTCCTGGCCCACTGCATCGAGTGCGGCATCAACTACCTCGACGCCATGGCGGCGCCCGAGGTGCTGGCCTACGGCCAGTTGCTCAAGGGAAGGCGGGACAAGTTCTACTTAGGCTACGCGTGGTGGCAGAAGGAGCCGCGCTCTCCGCAGTTCCGCACCGCGAACAGCCTGCTGCAGGGCCTCGATGAGAATCTCAAGGCGGCGGGGCTCGATTACGTGGACATCTGGCGCATCGCGCTGCCCATGGAAGGCGTTCCGGATCTGAACGAGCTTGAGCGAGTGGAAACCGCCACCGTGGAGGGACTGGCGAAGGCCAAGCAGCAGGGCAAGGCGCGGTTTACGGGCGTCTCGTCGCATAACCGCGTGTGGCTGAAGTCCATGATCGAGGCGTACCCGAAACAGATCGAAGTGGTTCTCTTCCCCTACACGGCGGGCAGCAAGGAACTCCCGACCGACAGCCTGTTCGACGCCATCAAGGAAAATAATGCGGGCGCGTTCGGCATCAAGCCGTTCGCCGATAATTCCCTGTTCGCTGGGACCGGCTTCCCCAACGATCCGCACGCGGCGGACGACGACCGGCGCGCGCGCCTGGCGCTGCGCTACATTCTCTCCAATCCCGCCATCACCGCGCCGATTCCCGGCATGATTAACATTCACCAGGTGGACAACGCGGTGCAGGCCATCCGCGAGCGCCGGCAGTTGGACCTCAATGAGAAGGCCGAGCTCGACCGCGCCACGCGCCAGATGTGGGCCCGGCTCAGCCCTGGGCACCAGTGGCTCAAAGATTGGGAATACGTATGACGATGCGCCTGGCACCGGGGCTGCGTGATATCTGTCATGACTGGGCGAGGGCCGGGCATGCCCGGCCCGATTGGAGGAATTCTCTATGACAAGTTGCAGAGCCTCGCGGGCAGTTCTGTTATTCATTCTGTGCGCGGCGTTCGCCTGGGCGGCCGATATCAGCGGGCAGTGGACGGCGGATTGGTCGGATTACGGCGGCGGCGCAGTGAGACACAGTACGTTCACGTTCAAGCAGGACGGAACCACGCTCACCGGCGCGACCAAGGGCGAGGGAAGCGAGTTACAGATCCGGGACGGCAAAGTGAACGGCGACGACGTCTCGTTCGTCATAGCTCAGAAAATTGGAAACCGCGAAGTGACCTTGACTTACACCGGCCGGGTTTCCGGGAACGAGATCAAGTTTACGGTCTCTTTCGCTGGAAGCGACCGCACCTGGGATATGACCGCGAAAAAGGCCCCGTAACTTGTGGGACAGAGCTTGTGGGACAGACGATCGTTTTTCGTCGTCTGTCAACTTCGGGAGGCCTATGGGCTTGACAGGGTTGCAGAAGGCAGGCGGAATCGCCTGCC
>Ga0181520_10002661_pt1 | contig 32758 bp, 28 predicted proteins | sample PEATcosm2014_Bin_29_FD_132451 | JGI IMG/M metagenome (GOLD analysis project Ga0181520, IMG submission 132451) | Peatland microbial communities from MTU Mesocosm Facility, Houghton, MI, USA - PEATcosm2014_Bin02_30_metaG | ecosystem: Environmental > Terrestrial > Soil > Wetlands > Peat | place...
AAAAGGTAAGCAAGAAACAAAGGATACTGTTCGGGAAAAATATTTGAAAAATAGTATTTAAAAACCCTGAATGAATCAATAATTGAAAAAGCATGATGGTGTTCAAGCCTGGCATATGGAGCCCTGCTTAGAAACCATATCAGATTATTTAAATCTGTTACATTGCTCCATATCAGGGTGGTTTTTCTGAGCAAAAAATAAGCAAATATTGAAATTCCAATCAAAAAGAAGATGGAACATTTTAACCAGGTTTTTAACTTTATCTTCCGCCCGCTTAAGAGAATGCCAAGGGCCATTGCCGGTAATAAAACAACCGAACTTTGCCAATGATTTCCAAGTGACAGCCCAAATAAAAACGAAGCCAGGTAAAGGAATTTAACCCCTTGCTTTATTTCAAGCAATAACAAGAAAATCAGCGCTATAAGAAAGCAATGTATGGTATATACGCTTCCTTTGGCGGTTATACCCTGAATAAAAGCCGAATTTGAAAATAAATAGAAAATTGCGGCTATAATCGCGGCGGAATAAGCGCCGGATTTTTTTGCGTTTTCTTTAAAAACTATCAACACTATTTTAAATATTGTCAAAGCTGCCATAAAATTGAAGAACATGGCCATGATTGCGCTTCTAAACATCAAGTTTCCGGCTGGTATTAATAGGAATATTTTACCGATCAAAGTATCCAATACATACCCCGGCGGGTGTTGTATTCCAAGAAAATTGAAGGCCATAATTGTTTCAGGGCTGTCGCCGGCAATATAAGCCGGGGCGATTTTTATAATTAATAAAGCCCAGAGTATGATAATAGACAGGCAAAATAAGAAGGTTTTTTTTATATTTGTATTTTGCATGTTATGCCTCTTTAAAAACCATGCATTTTATCAAAACAATCTTCACGCGTCCCGGCCTCATTGGTCATATAATCCCATATCATTTTTTCCGGCACCCTGCTGGATTGATTTTCTTTTCCGTAAATATCCTGCCCATATCAGCCGCAAGCGCGGCCGCAATGCCGCTGCGGCCCTTATAATCCAGGTGTTCATTGACATAAAAAGTTTCTTTCCACGCGAATGAATCTTTTTTTAAAAGCCTGGAATAATCAAGGAACTCGCAGCCCCCGGCCCTGACCTTTCCGGCAACAAAGGCAATATTGCGGTCTACGGTCTTTAAAAACTCCGGCCCGTAAAAATCCCCGCATGTTTCATAATCCACCGGGGGTATGTAAAATACCATAATCACCCCGCTGTCCTTCATTATATCCATTATCTTTTCCAGGGACTGTATTTTGGGGTTATTTTCATCAGCGTAGTACATATATCTGCTTATTATTTTCTTCCTGAAATTATCATCGGAATATTTTTCAAATGATTTATTGTCAAAATCCCTCACCTTTCCTGCAATAATGTCCCCCAGGTAAACCGGCGTATCCAAAAACTGCGCAGTGGTTATTGGTTTCTTTTTCAGGGCGGCGATATTCCTGTAAAACAGCCTGTTTAAGATGGAGCTGCTCTGCAACGCAGCCTGTTCCAGCTCAAATTTATAAGAGGGCCTCAGCCACTCCGCGGACAATGAATACAGGCTTACGGGTATTATCACGGCTTTCGGCCTTTTTTTGGAATCAAGTATGGCCCTGCAGTAACTGTAATAAATGTCCAGATTATACGCGGGATGGTCCACGGCTTCTATCGTAAATCCCGGTTTGCTGTCCTTAATCAGGTCTATGATGGGTTTTTTACCGGTGTCGCCGCGTGTGTAAAACCTCATCACGCTGTCGCAGAAATACAGGCAGTCAACACCGTTTTTTAAATATTTTCTAAAATTTTTTATCTCCGGCGGCATGGACAGGTCGCTGATAAAGGCCTGTATAAGCAGCAGGCCGGCGATAAATAACGTTATTTTAAGCGTTTCTTTTTTCATGTCCCACCTTTAAAATTGAAAGTATATAAAAGGCGTGTTCTGCCCCATGCTTAAGTTAAGTATAGACAGCGCAAAAACATAGTATATGCCCCACCTGAGCCAGGCCGGCTGTTTTTTCAGCATTTCAAGGCTTTCTCCTTTTCTGGTCAAAAAATGGATGAATTCCATAAAAATGATCGACAATATGGCTGTCATAAATTCATTCTGGTTCAGGCCGAGGCCTTCTATATAATCCTTAAACCTGAAATAATTTTGCACAAGCGCGTTCTTTGATGTTGACATTAAAATATTCACAAAGAGTATGGTGTCTTTTCCCGTAAACATGTTCGACAGCACGTAAAAGGCGTCCTTTATGTTATTTGCCCTGAAAAACACCCATGCGACGCAGGTTAAAAAAAACGTGACACCGACCCTGTACATTTTGTAAACAATCGCATTTTTATGAAGCCCCGCGGCTTTTTCCGCGGCTTCTCTGGGCGCTTCGGTCCATATCGAGAAAATCAGATAGAAACCGTTCAAAGCCCCCCATATTATATACGTCCAGTTCGCGCCGTGCCAGAGCCCGCTTATAAGAAAAGTAAAAAACAGGTTAAAGTACCAGCGTGCCTTGCCAACCCTGTTTCCGCCAAGCGGTATGTAAAGGTATTCCCTGAACCAGCTCGAGAGGGATATGTGCCAGCGCTTCCAGAATTCCGCGATCGATTTGGAAAAATACGGGGTATTAAAATTATTTATAAGGTTGAACCCGAGCATACGGGCCGCGCCGACAGCTATGTCTGAATACCCGGAAAAATCGCAGTATATCTGGAAGGCAAAGAAGACAGTGGCTATCATAAGCCCTATACCGTTGTATTCTTTCGGGTTGTTATATACCGTGTTGACCAGTACAGAAAGCCTGTCGGCTATCACAAGTTTTTTAAAGAACCCCCACAGCATCATCTTTGCGCCATAAAGGACGCTGCTGTATGAGAATTTATGTTCGGTCTTGAACTGCGGCAGCAGGTGCGCGGCCCTCTCTATGGGGCCCGCCACAAGCTGCGGAAAAAACATCTTAAAAAGGGTCAGCGTCATGAGGCTTTTCTCAGCCGGTATTACCCCCCTGTAAACGTCTATCACGTAGCTTGATATCTGGAAGGTGTAAAACGATATCCCTATCGGCAGCAGCAGCTTGAACTGCGGATAATTATACATCATGTTTATGCTGTTTAAGAACATATGGACCGAGTCGTTGAAAAAGTTAATGTACTTAAATATGAACAGCACGCCAAAATTTATAACAAGACAGATTGCCAGGTACAATTTTTTCTTTTTTTTCGTGGCTGCCTTTTCCACAGCCAGTGCGCCGGAATAGTTTATAACGGCCTCGGCGAGCATTATGACTATATACTCGGCTTTCCAAGCCATATAAAAATAACAGCTGGCCAGCAGCAGGAAAACATTCCTGTATTTCGGCCGCAGCATGAAGTAAAACAGCAGGACCGCGGGAAAGAAAATTAGAAAATGTACGGAATTAAAAAGCATTCATGCTCCTTTTAGGCCGGGATCACCGCAGAATCCGTAAAAAACAGTACGCAAGCCATTTATACCAGGGGATTGTGCGTGTCTTTATTGTAAAAACCCGTCATTTTGGCTCAATTTTCTTCTTTTATTGTCTTTTAAATTTCGCATAATTAGAATCCTCTTCCCGTTTAAAAACTTATATTTCAATTACAATAATATGCTAAAATTTTACCTTTGTCAAAAACTTATTGTGTTCATTGCTTCTTTTATTTTCCAATTTTGAATTCCTTTTTCATTACCCTTGACATTACCTTTTCTTTTCATTAAAATGGGACGGTAATTATAAAAAGGTTAATACCTAAGGGCGCGTAACTCATTTGGTTAGAGTGCCATCCTCACACGATGGAAGTAGATGGTTCGAATCCATTCGCGCCCACCAATTTTTCTCCGCGGAGAAAAATTGAGAAAATAGAAAGTAGATAGTTGAGAGTAGATAATACAGAAACAACTTTTTCGGAAATAACCAACTTTTTACTTCACCCTCAGCTGCGGCGGGAGGCCTATTTCTTTTATCTCCCTCTTTCCATTCTGGTTTATCTCAATGGTCAGCGTCTGCAGATCCGAGCCGAGCACTTTTATAGACGAATTATTAAAACGCCTCTGGATAAAGGCAATAATGCCGTAGCCCACTATTTCACTTAAAGTTGCCTTGCCCAGGCTTGTTTTTATTTCTATCGCCAGTTCATTCGCGTCCATATTTTTTCTCCTTTGTTTTTTTTACCCGGCACCCTTTAATTCACTGATAAAATATCTGTGTCCATACATACCTGTTTTTAAAGTCCCCCGTCCCTAGTTCTCCGTAAATATTACTTCCCGCCGCCCATAGCGTTCCGTCATTTTTTATGGCCAGGCTGTGCCATCCACCGGCCGCGGCTGTTTTTATCCCGGACAGAACCTGCACAAAGAGTTCCCTGTTTTTAAAATCTCCGGTTCCGAGCTGGCCCCTGTCATTGAGTCCGGCAGACCAGAGTGTCCCGTCCTCTTTTACCGCAAGGCTGTGAAAGCCGCCTGCTGCGGCTGATCTGACGCCCGATAAAATCTTCACAAAAACATTTCTGTTTTTTAAATCTCCAGTTCCAAGCTCTCCGCTGTCATTGCGGCCGGATGCCCACAATGTCCCGTCGATTTTTATGACAAGGCTGTGTCCGCTTCCGGCTGAAACCGCGCTTACGCCGGCCATTACTTTTACAAATGAAAGCCTGTCCTTATTATCCCCTGTGCCGAGCTCTCCAGACTGGTTCCATCCCGTTGCCCATAATGTTCCGTCATTCTTTAGCGCCATGGTATAACCGACACCGCTTGATACTGACGTAACGCCGGACATAACTTCTTTAAAGGCGTAGCAGTTATAGGTATTTCCCGTGCCCAGCTGTCCGCTGTAATTATCCCCTATCGCCATGAGGGTTCCGTCTTTTTTTATTATAAAATTGGAATCTTTACCGCAGGCAATTTTTGCGGCGTCCTTCATAATCCGCAAAAATGTGAGATTCATTATAAACATCTTTGAAGGCACAAATCCATCCGCAGTGCCCCACGTGGACCATAATGTCCCGTCAGTTTTTATAGCCATACTCTGCAAGCCGCCGCCTGCAATGTCCCCTGCACCGGCGAGCACTTTTACGAATTTGCAGCTGCTTACCCTGTCCAGGGTCCCGAGCTGGCCGCTGCCGTTATATCCTGCCGCCCACAGGCTTCCGTCATTGTCAATCACAAGGCTGTGCCCGCCGCCGCCCGCTATTTTCACGGCTGTAAACGGAATTTTTTTAGAAACTTCCATAGCTGCGGAATTTTGCGGAATATTTTTCTCGTGCGGCGCCGGTTTGCCGCACCCCTGCGTTATGATAGTAAATATAATACAAATGCATGCAATTGTTGGAAATAATTTTTTCATCGTTCCCCTATTGTAAAATAAAAGGCCGCCCCTTTTCCCTCTTCCGATTCGACCCATATCCTGCCGTTATGGTGCTCGACTATTTTTTTGCAAGTCGCCAGCCCGATGCCCGAACCCTCGTACTCATCCTTTGGATTCAAACTCTGGAAAGCCACAAATATCCTGTCAAAATACTTTGATGATATGCCGATGCCGTTGTCCTTTACACAGAATATCCTTCTGTTGTTTTTTTTGCCGCAGCTTATATCAACGCCCGGAAGCGGCATCTTAGCGGAAAACTTCAGGGCATTGCCTATAAGGTTAATAAAGAGCTGTGTCATCTGGATTTTATCAGCCTTTATAACCGGCAGTTCTCCCACAGTCACCTGTGCCCCGGATTCCTTTATTTTCGGTTCCAGCATTTTAACAGCCTCGGCTGCCACCGCTCCGGTGTCAACGTCCTCAAAATTCATTTCCACCTTCCCTATCCTTGAAAGGTCGAGAATCCCCCTGATGAGTTCCGACATCCTGACGGCGCCCTTTACCGCCGTGTCTATGTAAAGATCAGCCTCAGCGTCAAGTTTCCCGCGGTATTTCATTTTTAAGAGCTGCAGGTAATTTGAAACCATCCTCAGCGGCTCCTGCAGGTCGTGCGACGTGGCAGAAGCAAACCTTTCAAGCTCTTCATTGCTCCATTTAAGCTTTTCAACAGTTTTCTCAAGTTTCTCATGGGTTTCCTTGAGCTCGCTTATGTCGACAAAACTTACAAGCACTCCCTTATGCCCCTCATACATTATTGTCCTTGAATAAAGGTTCACCCATTTTTCAGAACCGCTCTTTGTAACCATGCGGAATTCATACGAGCTTTTTACATCAGTGTCGCCGGCCTGTTTCTTAAACGCCTGCTCCGCCACCAGCTCCTTAAAATCCGGCGATACAAGTTTCATAAATTCATGCTCTTTCCACGCAAAAAGCTCTGCCGGGCTGTATTCAGAAAGCAATTCCATGCCTTTATTAGCGTACTTTATAAGATTGTCCTGCACTATTATTATTGATATCATTGACTGCTCGGCAAATGACCTGAATTTTTCCTCGCTCTCGGCTATCGCAATTTCAAATTTTTTCCTTTCACTTATATCCCTTGTTATGGAAAGTATGTAGGGTGCGCCCTTCATCGTGATTATTTTTGCCGACATAAGGGCGGTTGTTGTCGAGCCGTCCTTTCTCATAAAAACAGCTTCAAGATTGTCGACATGTCCGTCCAACTTTAGGCCCGCCACAAGCCTTTCCCTGTCCGCCGGGTTGCTCCATATTTTTATGCCAGCCGATGTTTTTCCGGCCACATCTTCCTTGGTAAAACCCGTAAGTTTTGTAAACCCCTGGTTTATCTCTATATACATGCCGTCGGAGAGCCTGTTTATATTTATGGAATCCGGGCTGGTGTCAAAGGCAAGTTTGAACTTTTCCTCGCTCTCCTGCACCCCGGTCATCGCCTTTTTCAGGTCGGCTGTTTTTTCGCTTACCTGTTTTATAAGTGTGACATTCCACAGAAACATGAAAAAAACAACAAACGCCGCCAGTCCGGCGGCAAAAATAAAATACCTTATAAAAGCCGCGGCGTTGACAGCCTCGCCTGTCCACCTGCGGTCAATGGAGGCGTATTCTTTCTTTGTTATTTTTGAAAACCCTTCGTTAACAAGCGCAAGCATCTCCGCGTTCCCTTTTTTTACGGCCCTGTGGAACGAACCCGTATAAATAGGAGGGGTCATATGGAAATTGCTGCGAATTCCGGCTTTGTTGAGCAGATAAAGAGCCGGCGGCTTGTCCATGCAGAATATTTTTATCTTCCCGGAGGCCGCGCCGGATATTATCGAGCTGTAATCCGGAAACTCCTGAAGAATCATAACGCCGTGTGCCTTCAGCACATTAATGCATGAATCCCCTTTTTTTACCACTATCGCAAAACCCTTGAGCGAATTCATATCAAAAATCCCTGATATTTCCGAGTTAAAAAAAACAGGAACTTCAATTGAAACATATGCCGGGGTAAAATCATATATGACGCTTCTTTCGCCGTTGTAAAATATGGTATCTATAACATCCGCCCTGCCGTAGAGCATTGTTTTTTGCGCTTCGCTCCATTCCATCGCGTTTATCTTTACGGCGATTCCTGTCTTTTTTGACCACAGGGCCCACTGGTCTATCACAATGCCATGCAGGCTGCCGTCGGCTTCCCTGAATACATAAGGCGGATAATTGTCGTCACAGACCACTGTTATTGATTTTATTGCGGAATTTTCAGTTGAGGCATTGATAAAGGCGGGAATGGCAAATAATAAAAACAAAATAATAAAATGTGCAAATTTTGAGCTCCTCTCCATTATTATATGAATCACCGCGCTTTCTGGTATTTAAGCCTGTATTCCGCCTTTTGGTAATTATAACATAAAGAATATTAAGATGATGTTAAATCCTCATTTTGGCAGTCCGGGCCGGGGTAACTTGACAAAATACCTACAGTGGGTTATAATTGGTATGTAAAAAAATAATTTTGGAGAGAATTTTAGATGAAAAAATTTGTCCTGCTTTTCACGGGCTTTATTTTAATTTCACTCACAGTTTTTTTAGGATGTCAAAATAATAACCCAGCTTCCGCGTCAGCTTCCTCCTCTTACAACGGCACTTATAACTGGTCCCTTACAAATGTCGGGGGCATCAACAGCAGCTGCTCATCATGCGTCTTCATAAATAACGGGCAGATATCAAATACTGATGGCTCCTTTTCAAACCTGAACATTGATTCTTTCGGAAATATTTCATTCAACGGCCCCTGCCCCACAGGAGGCGTCGGGCCGGGTTATTTTTCGGGAAAAAGCGGAGGGCTTTCCAGGCCGCAGTGGTCCGGCACCTGGACATGCGCCGGAGGCGATGCCGGCGGGCCTAACAGCATCTGGACGATTTACCAGGGAAGCGCCCCTGTTTCAACTCCCGCGGCGCCGACTCCTACTCCAGGTCCGCCAGCGCCAACGCCCACAATACCTTTCCTGCAGAATCCCACGCCGTGTACGCACGGCTGCTCAGGGTCCCAGCCGCCCACCCTTCCGACGCCTATACCAACGGCAACACCGCAGGTTTAATTTAAAATTTTATAGCAGCCGTTATCATAATCCCGTCAATTTTATTATATCCTGTATTTACATCGGGCTTTATCTCCGCTGGAAAAACTGAGTGAAACCAAAAATAATCAACCGCTGTGTACAATACCGCGGCGCCCGCCGCCGCAATTGCCGCCCCGGCAAGCGGTTTTCTTCCCTGCGCCTCATATACCGCTCCCGCCGCCAGGCCCGCGTCAATGATCCCGAGGCCTGCGCACTGCCAGCATATTCCACACTTCTGCGGCGCCTTGGCCTCAAGTTTAGTTTCAGCCGCGGCATCTTCACAGCTTTCCTGTGAATCTTTATTTTTCGCCTCAACTATCAGGATTCTTGTAATTAATGATTTCCCTGTAACTATAACTTCTATCCTTCTGTTTCTGCTTCTGCCTTCTTCCGTTAAATTATCGCCTATAAATCCGGTTGCCCCGAGCCCCTTTACCGTAAAATCAGATTCTGTGAGGCCGCGGTCCCTGAACTTATCAAGAATATATTTCATGACAGACATTGCCCTTGCCCAGGAAATCTTTATATTTTGCTCCGGCGCGCCGTCCGAGTCCGTGTATCCGTCTATCTCAACCCCGGGTTTCCCGCCGCTGTCAAGGCTCTCGCCTATGATTTTTGTAAGGGCGTCAAGCCTGCCGAAGGCGTCCTTTGGTATGGCGGAATTATTGTTCTGGAACGTGAGGCCGTATATGACGGCTGATTGCACCGCAGGAGCGGCCTGGTCCGGCGTGCCGGCGAAAAAAAGAGGGGCCGCGCATAAGAACAGAATCATAGTTATAAAAAAAACTTTGCTTCCCACATAAACCTCCGGTATCGGTGCCGTATTTAATTGGCTACGTATTCCACATACTGACAAAAACAGTTTTGCGAAGAACAGTTGGATTTTTGCACTTCTGTGCCGTTGTCAAATATTTGTATCGTTATATTCATGTCCGGATTGCCCTCATAACACTCTTTAAGATAGAACACACTTGAGCTGCTGCTGTTAACAGTATATGTCTGCGATGTCCACGGCAGGTTTGGAACTGTTATGGTAGTGGAATTTTTACCCATCGCATCATCCAGTGACTGCCCGGACCCGTATATTATTTGTGTGGAAGTGGAATTCCCGGAAACCGTCATGTAAATTGAGTGGTTGGTTTTTGTGCAAGAAACCATGAAGAACAGGGCCGAAAAAACAATTAAAGCCGCGGTGCAGATCTTTTCCATAAATACCTCCTGCAGAGTTTGTATAAAATTTAAATACTTTTATTCTTCCTTCAGGCTGACAGTATATTTCGCTTCCATTCTTGCCGGATTATATGAAAGCTTCGCCTTGCGCAGCCCCTCATCTCCGGCGTCCTGTTCCCTGTTTATCCATTTATATCCTTTAAGCGCCTTCTCGCAGAACTGCTGGTTTATGGCCTGGTATATGCCCCTGAACTCTGGCCTGGCTTTTTCAAAAAGGACGACCGCAGTGTCCGCGTTGAGCCCCGAGGCTATGGTAAAGGCCTGTATGCCGCTGTTTATTTTGAGAACAGCCCCGAAAACAGGAAGAGCCGCGTAATTATCAAGGACTTCCATCACGGCTTTTGATTCATTTACAAGCGAGAGGTCGTCCTCGCACATGCGCGCGCGGCACCAGTGTTCCTGGAACTCCTTTATGTCCGGAATCATATCCGGGGTTATTTCCATGTACTCAGCCTCAAAATTTCTGTAAAAATTTTTCAGGTGGTTGCGTTTTCCGTCAAATTTTCTTCCGGAGAGGTTTATAAGCTCCTCGGAAGAGTAAATATAATCCGCGTTGTCCCTGTCATCTTCGGCGGCAAGCCTGCCGGTGGCCCCGGCGGATGCGGCCTGAGCCGCGTCAAAGCCGTACGCATATGCGTCAGGATCCTCTTTTGACATCCATTCAAGTATGGCGATGAGGCTCTTATTGGGATCATTTTTTCCCAGGGGCGGGTAAATGTACTTTTTAACCCCTTTATTGACATATATTATGATGTTGCCGTTATGGCGCGAAATCCTGATGTGCCTTATCCTGTGCCAGGCGAACATCTCCGCAAAATTCATCTCCGATACCACCGGGCCGGCCTGCCCTAACATATCGCAGACAAGCTTCCTGTGGGAAATATCAAGCGGTATAAATTCAGGAAAAACAGGTATTCCTTCCATTTAAGCTCATCCTTTCATATATTTTAAGAGATTATATCACAAAAAAGATAATATATTAACTATTTTAACCCTTAAAAACATCCTTATTTATTATTGAATTCCCCCGTTATTTTGTTATACTGACATATACTTTAATGGCCTGTTTTTTTCAATAATACAATTAATTATTAAGGAGAACCAATGAAAAAAGTGTTGGTGATTCACGGCCCGAACCTCAATCTTATCGGCCAGAGGGAGCCCGAAGTTTACGGCAGCGTTTCGATAGCGGATATAAACAGGAATATAGAGGAAAAGGCAAAATCCCTCGGCATGGAAGTCAAGATTGTCCAGTCCAACCATGAAGGCGAAATAGTCACGACCATACAGCAGGCAATGAACTGGGCCGACTGCATAATAATAAACCCCGCGGCATATACACACACTTCGGTGGCCATAAGGGACGCTATAGCTTCAATAAACATCCCTACAATCGAGGTACACCTTTCAAACATTTACAGAAGAGAGGATTTCAGGCAGAAGTCTTTTATCGCTCCGGTAACAGTGGGACAGATAAGCGGTTTCGGCGACCGGGGCTATTATCTTGCCCTTGAAGCGGCTTTTGGCCTGAAAGGAAAATGACGGAAAAACTTCATAAAATAGCCGACGCTTCCATACTGATAATAGTCGGCTTCCTCACCGCGGCAACGCTTTTCTTTCCGCCGTCGGCAAACCCGGACATGTCCCTTTTTTACCTTGGCTGCGTCCTGGCCGCCGGCCTGATTTTTGTCCTGTCCAACAAAATCCTCAAGGAAGAATTAAAAATCGAGACCCCCATTGACGGCAACCTCCTGCTCCTTTTTGCGTGGTGCCTTTTGACTTCTGTAACCGCAAAAAACATACTGGCCTCATTTAATTCAACGGTAATATTCACAGCTTTCCTGCTCCTTTTCTATGTGGCCTATAATTACGCGAAAAAGTATTTCACGCAGTTTCTTGTTTTTATAATCGCCGCATCCTGCGTCCTTTCCGGCTTCGGTATTTTCCAGTTTGCCATGGCCCTTTCAACAGGCTCCGGCGGATGGATTTCCAATTTCAGCAGCAGGTTCCTGGCGCGGCACGCCTTTGTGACCCTGATTGGCCCCGGAGCATTTTCAGGGCTCCTGATACTTGTAATACCCATAGTAATAGGGCTGATAAGGACGAGAAAACGCCACAGGTATTCCCTGACCGCGGCGCTTGCTGTTTTGTGCGCCGGGCTGGTTCTTACCCGGTCAATCGGCGCTTTCATATCTCTCATCGCCGGGGTTTTTCTCATGCTCCTTTTCGTCAACGACCAGGCCCTTTCCAGGTTCAGGCGCCTTTTTTTCATACTGCTTCTTATCGCGGCGGCGGCCCTTGCCGCGGCCGTAAAGCTGCGCGGCATTTCAGTTGTGCTGCCCGAGCTTCAGGCAAAGCTGGCCGGGTACCTGCGCATGTTAGACGTAATACTTGCGTATCCCCTTTTCGGAGGCGGCCCGGGAAGTTTTGAGGCCGTATATAACAACCCTGCTTTCGGCAGGACGGAGCATTTAAAATACGCCTCAAATTTTCTCATCCAGACCTGCGTGGAGGCCGGCATACCCGGGCTTTTGCTGCTGCTCTACGCCGGTTTCTCGGCCTACTCCGCGGTCATCCGCAATTTTTATTTCCTGAGGACCCCTTATAAAAAAATAATGGTCTTTTCCCTGCTTACAGGCATCACGGCCTTTTTGATACATAACCTGGTTGAAGCGGACATTTATTCCTTTGAAATATGCGTCGTTTTTGTGGTAATCCTTGCGGCCCTGTTGAGCCAGGTAAACATCGGCCTTATACAGCTAAAAAAAGTAAAGCTGGCGTATCTGCTCGGAATTAATCCCGGCAGAAGGCGCACGCTTATATTCTATATCGCCCTTGGAATCCTGGCGCTGTCGGCCGTCACCGGCGGCAAACAGACTTATGTCCTGACTGCCATGAACGTATTAATAACAGCCGGCTTCGCCGTATGGTCGGTCTCAAAGGAGGACATCCGCCTGACATCTGCCGATGCGCCCCTGATAGCCGGCCTTGCCTGGTCCACAATTCTGCTTTTTATAACCCCGGATATTTATTCCGGATTCGGCCTTTACTCGCTTATTATCGGCGCGGCTGTGCTCTACTACCTCTCCTCCCAATTTTTAAGGCGGCACAATTACAGAATTATAATTTCCAATTATCTGGCCTCCATCGGTGTTATAATCAGCGTTGCTGCGGTATTTCAGTATATTTACAAATTGTCCCTGCACGCCCCGGGCATACCGTTCGCCGACGGATTTTTTCCCAACCAGGCGCTCTTTTCCGCTTACCTTTGCGTCTCATTTTCCATGCTGCTCTCAAAACTTCTTTTTGAAAAGAAAGCCGGTTTTTTTAAAACAAGGATTCTGGGGCTTTTTGTCATAGCCCTGGCCGCCTCTCTTTCATATTCAAAAAGCTCCATGCTCGCGCTGATATTCTGCCTTGCCGCCACGGCTCTTTTTTACCGCTTAAGCAAAAAATCCATGAACGACCTTAAGGAAGAATCTTTGCGCAAGTCCTGGGTTGTAGCCGCCGCCTTTATACTGCTGCTCTTTTTCACCTTTTCCCCGTTCACGCCGTCCGGCCAGAAGCTGCTGAACTTAACGCCGGACCCTTTTTACTTCAACAGGCTGGGCATCTGGAAGGCCGCGCTGCAAATGGGTGCCGCCCGCCTCTTTACCGGCTGGGGCGCGGGAAGTTTTCAGGGAGTTTTCCAGCTTTATAATTTTCCTGTAAACGGCATAGCGCGTTTCCAGATGAACACTCCGTTTGCCCACAATGAGTTCCTTCAGGCCTTTGCCGAAGGCGGGATTCCGGGCGTGTTGATCATCATATGGCTGCTCTGGAGCATCTTTAAAAGACTGCCTGAAAATGAAGGCGATAAAAAAGTCTGGGCCGCGCGCTCCGGCGCCTATTTCGGGCTTGCCGCGCTTGCCTTCCACTCGCTCTTTTATTTCACCCTCCACCTTCCGGGAATACTTTATACATCCGCCATACTAGCTTCCATGATTACAACGGAAAAAAGTTCCATCCGCACGGTCTCAAGGGAGGCGTTGCTTTTCACAAAGATATATTATCTGCCCGCTCTTTTGCTATCTTTCATAATTTTTTCAATTGCCGTCAGGCCCGCCGTGGGCCATTACCTGCACTCCAGGTATGCCGGCGCTAATCCCTCGGACAGGGAGCGCGGCAAATATGAGGCCATAAACAGCGCGTCGCTGGCCGACCCGCTTAACGCGTCTTACATAGATGAAAAAGGAATGTACTTCGCCGCCAGGGGCAACATGCGCACTTCAATTCCGCTCTTTGAGCGCGCCCTTAAATTCGACTCGCTTAATTTCATTTACAGCCTGCACGCCGCGCGCGCGTACGCCGGCATCGGCGACCGCGACGAGGCCCTGCGGTATTATGAGCATTCCATTTCATCCTCTCCGTTCAGGGCCTTCACTTATATAGAAGAAGCGGATTATTATCTTTCAAGCGCCGATTCCGATCCGCAGTATTCCATACCGCTTACAGCGGACAAGATCGAGGAGCTTGTAACAAAATCCGTCGAACTTGAACCGGACTATCTTGAGGCGCGCAACTTCATGGCGGTCATATACAGCCACAGGAATAATTTCAGCGGCGCCCTGAAGGAATATGATACAATGGATTCCATTCTGGCCTCAAAAAAAGGGGCCACAGAAGACGAGATGCGCCTTTTGACTGTTCCTTCTTACGCTACGGCCCTTGGCAGGGCGATTGTATACATGGACATGCGTGACAGGAACAACTCCTGCGCCTGGTACGGCGAGGCCCTGAAGAGAGGCTCAAAGCAGGAGGAAGGTCTTGCCCTATCAAAATACTGCGGTGATATAAAATGAAAAAAATTACGAAATTTCTGGGAGAATTCAACGCAAAGCGCCCTGACGCGCTTTACATCGGTGTTATTACCGCCGCTATAGCCGTATATTTCGGTTCCATATTTTTAAGCGGAAAGTTTTTTTTCATAGGGGACATTTACACACAGTTTTACCCGTGGAAGGAATTTTTCCGCCGGGCAATGCAGGGAGGTACGGCGCCTTTCTGGAACCCCGCTGTTTTTTCCGGCGTGCCTTTCGCGGCCGATATTCAAAAAGGTGTCTTTTATCCCCTGGGAATTATCTTCGCTTTTCTTGATTTTACGCCGGCATTTAAAATATTTATAATAATACACTTCCTGATTATGGGGTATTCCGCTTATATGCTCCTTAAAAAGCTCGGGTTTTCCCCCGCACCCTGCGCCGCGGGCGTGCTCGTTTTTCTTTTTAATTCCTTCACCGTATCAAAAATAAATTTTATAAGCGCGCTGGGGTCATATTCATATATTCCCATCCTAATCCTTACACTTATCAATTATCTTGAAAGCGGAAAGCTTTATCTTCTGGCCCTCTTTGCGCTTTTCTTTTCGCTCTCCATTTTGGCGGGACACCCTCCGACTGTTGTGTACACCGCGATGCTGCTTTTCGCCTTTGCCGCCTACCAGGCCACATTTGGCGGCGGACGCTCCGGATGGAAACGGATTTTTTCATCTTCCGCGCTTATTCTGGCGGCGTTTGCGTGCGCGTTGATTCTTACGCTGCCGCAGACCGGCCTCTTTTTCGAGCTGCTCGGCCTCTCATCGCGCGGGGCCCCGTTTGAATACAATATGGCGGCCGAAACATCAATGCCATTTATGAACCTCTGGAACTTCCTCATGCCGGGCGGGCTCAACGGGTTTTCACCAAATTTTTTGAACGACTGGTGGTTTTATTCCATGGGTATGATGAATTTTTTCTCCATAACCGCGCTGTTTCTCATGCTGCTCTCATTCTTTTACCCTAAAAGCAGGCTCTATAAATTTTCCATGCTGCTGGCCCTGCTTTCGGTTGTAATGGCCCTGGGAAAGAATACCCCGGTGCATTCCTGGTTTTTCACATTCATGCCGTTTTTCTCACAGTTAAGGCATCCGGGTTTTGCCATGACGCTTTTCACAGTGCCATTTTCCATAATAACCGCCTTTACCCTGGAGCATATAATATCCATGACCCCGGCGCATGTGCCTTTCTTAAGCAGGTTTGCTTACACCTCGGAATTTTCAAAAAAGGTCAACAGGATATTTATTTATATAATGGCGGCCTTAATATCAACCATTCTGCTGATAATACTCAACCGCGAGCTTTTTATAAAAACCTACGGGCTCTCAGCCAGGACGGCGCTTAATTTTGTCCTGGGCCTCTTTATTTTCGCGGCAATGCTGGCCTTAAATTTCTTCTTTTTTTATGCCCGTGAAAAGGGGCTTATACGCGGCGGGTTTTACGTCTTTACCCTGCTTTGCGCCCTCTTTTTCGAGTTTACTTTCTTCATAGCCGGCGTCAACCCGGTAATCGACCTGTCCATTTACGGCAATTTCAGGCCGCGTACGCTTTCCCTGCTTCAGGGCACCAACTACAAACTGCTCCATACGGGCGAGCTCTCCGCAAACCGCATGACTCCGGGCCCGACGCTCTACATTGCCGAGGCGAATTTTCTCTCCTCCATCCCTTCAAATACCGGCACTCTTTACAACCTTACCGACGCCGGCGGTTATAACCCGGTGGAGCCGCGCCTCTACAGCCAGTTTTTAAAGGGCGCTGTAGGGGACTCGAATATAATAGACAGGCAAAAGCTCGATATTCTTAACGTAAAATATCTTATTTCGCGCTCCGAGATTTCCGACCCGGCGCTTGTAAAAATCGACGACGGGCCCGTTAAAATATACAAGAATTTAAAGGCCCTGCCCGTATTTTTTACAACAAAAGAGAGGGACAGCGTCGACCTTATTGTCGGGCAGTATTCATGGTCAAGAAAAAAGGAATATGATTACACATATTACGACATAGAGGCGACGATGGAGAAAGACGGATATTTCATATTTTCGAGCAGTATGTATCCCGGCTGGTCCGTTTTTGTGGACAATGTCGCCTGCCCGATAGAAAAATGCCTGGGGATATATATGGGGGTAAAGGTTTTATCCGGCTACCACAGGATAATTTTCAGGTATCTGCCGGTGAATTTCAGCTGGTATATGGCAATTTTCCTGGCGGCCGCGGCGGCTTTTTTATTTACGGCAGCCTTTGTTATATTCCGGAAAAATAAGAACCTACCCGTTTAGGTTTTCAATATGCTCTGAAGCGGACTGGAAAGCGTTTGCTCCGTCCCCGGCCGCTGTAACGACCTGCCTTAATTTTTTCGCTATACAGTCTCCGCAGGCGAATATTCCCGGCCTTGAAGTTTTCATGTTCATGTCGGTTTTAATATAACCGGCCTGGTCCATTTCAACAAAACCCTTTAAAAACCCGGTGCTGGGATCCATTCCAACAAATATAAAAACACCGGATATATTAAGTTCGCTTTTTTCAAGGGTTTTTACATTGTGAAGCTTTAACTTTTCAACCCCTGTTTTTCCGGCAATCTCATCCACAACAGTGTCCAGGATAAAATTTATTTTCGGGTTTTTCTTCGCGCGTTCGACCGATATTTTGCAGGCCCTGAATTCCAGCCGCCTGTGTATAATATGCACCTTTGAGGCGAACCTTGTCAGGTAATCCCCCTCTTCAACGGCGGTATCGCCGCCGCCGATAACCGCCACTTCAAGCCCTTTGTAAAAAGCTCCGTCGCATGTGGCGCAGTTGGATACCCCTTTACCGCGGAAGAGCTCCTCTCCCGGCACGCCGAGCGGCCTGTAACTGGCCCCTGTTGATATTATGACGCTGCGCCCGGAAACCCTTTTTCCCGAGGCGCATATAACGGTTTTAAACTTCCCCGGCCCGTCTTCGACAGAGGCCGCCTCGTCAAATTCAAAATTAACCCCGAATTTTCTTGCCTGGTTTTCCATGGCAATGGCAAGCTCCGGCCCGGAAATTTTTTCTATTCCTGGATAATTTTCCACCTCTGCCGTGACGAATATCTGCCCCCCGGCCGCTATTTTTTCAATTATAAGCACTGTGTAACCGGATCTTGCGCCGTACAACCCGGCAGTGAGCCCGCCGGGGCCCCCTCCTATAATGACCATATCGTATATCAGGGGCACTGAATCAGCCCCCTGAAAATTAAGGTTTATTGAAATTGGTTCTGTCATTTATGCCTCCCGGTCATATTTTAAGCGCAGCTTTTATACGTTCGATGAGCTGCTGCTTGGGTATAACTCCCACGCTCTCACCGGCTTTTTCCCCGTTTTTAAAAAAATAAAGGGCCGGTATTGACATTATACCATACCTGCGCGATACCGCCGGGTTCTCATCGACGTTGAGTTTGCCTATTACTACCGCGCCTTTTTGCTCCGCGGCTGTTTCCTCAAGTATGGGAGCGAGCATTTTGCACGGCATGCACCACTCGGCCCAGAAATCAACGACAAGGTTACCGTATCTTTTCAGGGCTTCGTCAAAATTTGAATCTGTAAGGAATACCGGCCCCGAGGGCTCGTCAACGAGCTTTTCCTTTTCCTTTTTCTCGCTTTCAATCTCGTTGAAAATGCGCTCATAATCTCCCGGGGAGGTTTCTTTTAAGAGCTGCATTACAAAGGCTTTTTCGGTCTGAACGCCCACTGTTGTGGTCTTCGGGTCCATGTTTATCACCTGCTGCGGCACGGAAGAAACGTTGAATTTTTTGGCGGTCTCCTGGTTTTCCATGGACTCAATGCACTCCGCTTTTGCCAGCCCTTTTAGCTGGACCGCTATCTGGTTGGCCAGTATTACGGCTTTGGGGCAATACGGGCACGACGGCGTTACAAAAACTTCCATTGAAAAAGGGTTTTTTATATATGAAAGAAGCCTCACTGAATCCGCCGACAGCCCGCTTAAACCCATGGATACCAGCAGGATTGTCTCTATAAAAGAAGAAGCCTCGTGGCCCAGCGGCGCGCCGTTGTAAAATATCCTGTAACCCAGGTCATAGCCTATGAGCGCCGTGGGTGCGGTTTTAATTCCCTCTTTTTTAGCTATTTCCGAATCAAGAGTAAGCTCTTCAAGGATTATCCTGGGGTCGATATCATGGAGTTCCTGCGTGAGCCGCACGGCGAACTTGTTTATTTCAACAATTTCGGACGCGCCCGGGGCCGACGGGTCGGTTATTATATAACTGGTAAAAAGCTTCACGTCAACCGGCACCCTGAGCTGGGCGGCGAACTGCGCCTTGAGTTCCAGGGCTGTTTTTTCATCAATAAGTTTATCCATTTTTACCCTCCTTAATTCCCGCGCGAAAAATCTCTTCCTGTTTTTTATACTTATAATGTTAAGCGACATTTAAGGAAGTTTCAACACTTTTTTTTATCTGTATTGAAAAATCCCGGTTAAATATGTATAATTTACATGCCCAAAAAATAGGAGGCGGCATGATTTTAGAGATAAAAAAATACGGCGACCCGGTGCTCAGAAAAAAAGCGGAAACCGTGAAAGTATTTGACGCGGAGCTGAAAAAGCTCTGCAATGACATGCTTGAAACCATGTATGAAGCCGGCGGAATGGGGCTGGCGGCAAACCAGATAGGCATATCAAAAAGCGTTATAGTGCTTGACGCATCAACAAAAGATTCAACCATTGTAATGGCCCTTGCAAACCCCGAAGTATCCGGGTCGTCAAAGGAAAAGGAAGAATTTGAAGAGGGCTGCCTCTCTTTTCCGGGAATCACCGAAAAAATATCCAGGCCAAAAGAGATAAAGGTAAAAGCCTTCGACCCTGACGGCAATGAGTTATTAATAGAGGCCTCCGGGCTCCTCGCAATTATACTTCAGCATGAAATAGACCATATAAACGGGGTCATATTTACCGACAGAATGTCTCCCGTGCGCAGGATGCTGCATAACAAGGAACTAAAAGAACTAAAAAAAAATATGGAAAACAAAATAAATGAAAATAGCCTTTTTCGGCACACCCTCCTTTGCCGTGGGCCCGCTAAAGTCGCTGATTGCCTCCGGGCATACAGTGGAGGTCGTTGTATCCCGGCCCGACAGGCCCAAAGGCAGGTCAATGGAAAAATCCCCGACTCCGGTAAAGGAAGCGGCGCTTGCCGCCGGCATCCCGGTCCTTCAGCCTGAAAAAGTTTCCGCCCCGGATTTCCTGGCGCAATACAAAAACTTCAGGGTTGACCTTAATGTCGTGGCTGCTTTCGGCCAGATATTCCCCGAGGAGCTTATTTATTTCCCTAAGTTTGCCACAATAAACATACACGCCTCCCTGCTGCCGAAATACCGCGGCGCCGCCCCGATAAACTGGGCCATAATAAACGGCGAGCGCGAGACGGGCGTAACCTACCAGTTCATAGTCAAAAAACTCGACGCGGGCGATATAATTTACAGCGAGAAATACGGCATATTGCCCGGAGACAACTCAATAACGCTTTATGAAAAACTTTCAAAACTCTCCGCGGATACCGTGGTAAAAGTCGTCGATTCAATCGGAGCGGGAAAAGCAGCGGCAATAAAGCAGGATGAAGCCGCGGCTACTTTTGTAAGGACTCTGAAAAAAGAGGACGGAAAACTTGATTTCACTTCCGCGGCCCCCGGAATAGTGAATATGGTGCGCGGGCTTCTTCCGTGGCCGTGCGCTTTTTGTTTTTATAACGGAAAGACCCTTAAAATATACGAAGCCTCGGAATACGGCGCTGGAAAATCCGGCGCGCGGCCCGGGGAGATTTTTGAAGTGGTAAAAAATAAGGGGTTTGTTGCCGCCGCCGGAGACGGCGCTGTTTTAATCGGGGCAGTGCAGCCAGAGTCCGGGAAAAAAATGGCCGCGGCGGATTTCGCCCTCGGCCAGAAAAATATTATCGGTTCTTTTCTTAAGTAAGTCCTTAAAAACTGCCGGATCGCCGTTTGAAAATCCCTTATTTAAATTCCGATATGAGCTTTTCAGCGGCCGCTGAAACGGCCTCAATTTCCTTATCAGAAGGGCGCAGATCCGCGAATTTTACCAGGTCGCAGTCCTTCATAAACATGGCTGACGCTTCCATATCCGCCTGCGCGGCCTTTTTATCAGAAAGCTTTTTTAATATTTCCTGCGTCGTGTGCTCGTCAAAAGAGTCCCTGAAATGGCGCGTCAAAAACCAGCGGTAAGCCTCGTATATCTCCGAATAATACCCCTTAACATCCCCTTTTTTTAGCATCCCCGCGGCGCCTTTTACGCGCCTTAACGCGTCCCTCCTGTAGTCCTCGTCAATAACGGCTGCTTTCGGCGCCTCTTTCTTCATGATGCGTTTCCAGATAAAATATACCGCGATGATAAATATAATTGCCAGGATAATGTAGGGCAGCAGCTCTGAAAAGTCCAGATGCACGCTGTATTTTATGGAACGTATGTCCTCTACTGCGGGCGGCGGGGCCGTAGGCTGCGGGACGGGAGTGTCTGCCGCAATAACATGCCTTTTTCCCGAATCCACGGTGACGGTTATTTCTTTTGTCTGCTCCACCGTATATTTCTTTGTCGCCGGGTCCATAAATTTCACTTTTGCCGGAGGTATTACTATGTCGCCGGTCTTTACCGCAATAAGGTCTATTATAAACTGATTTGTCGATGAGGCAGACCCATTCACAAAATTCATCATACTGTTTGAATAGCTGCCCTGCTGCCTGAATCCTTCAAACGACGGCCTGTCAAGCGATATTGGCTGCGACATATCCCCCTGCTTTGTCACGGTAAGGGTGTATCTTATCACCTCGCCCAGGGACGCCCTTGTTTTATCCGTTACAGCGGATATCTCCACCGAATTTGCAGCGCCGAAAAGACGCGCCGCCGACATGATAAAAAATAAAACAATTATAAATTTCCCGCGCTTCATTATGCTGTTCCTCCATATAAATTTATGCCTGTTATATTTTAACAAGAAAATCTTCCTTAATCAAATATTTTAGGAAGCGCTTTTATTTGAATCCTGCTTTTTTTGCGAACTCCAGCATCTCTCCGCTCATGGGCGCCTTAAGGTCCATGGCCTTTTTTGAAACCGGGCAGGTGAATTTAAGGCTGTAGGCGTGGAGCAGGTGCCGGGAAAGCCCCTGAAGCGGCCCGCTTATATTTTTCGGGCCGTAAAGCGTGTCCCCGGCCACCGGGAGCCCGAGCGAGGCAAGGTGTACCCTTATCTGGTGTTTTCTGCCCGTCGAAATCTTTACAAGAAACAGGGTAAAGCCGCCGCCGCGCGAAATTACCTTTATGTCGCTTAAAGCATTTTTCCCGTCAACAGCTTCTTCCACCCTTTTTTCATTGAACCGGGCGTCCCCCGCGGAAATGGCGAAATATTCCTTTCTGACATCTTTTTCCTCCCACATTGCCTTGTACGCCTCAAACACTTCCGTGGAAGAGGCGTAAAGGATTATGCCGGACGTTTCCCTGTCGAGCCTGTGGATTGCCCGCAATTTTGGATTTGAAGCCGACTCCTTTAAAATATCTTCCAGCGAACCGGCCTCTTTATCCGAAAGCATGCCCGTGGGTTTGTCGGCCGCTGTTATATTTTTATCCCTGTAAATTATCCTGTATTCCGGCGCATCTTCCGCGGCGGTATTATCAGGAACTGATACCATGTCGCCGGGGTTGAGGTTGTGGGTGGCTATCCATATCCTGCGGTTATTGACGAATACCCTGCGGGAATCAATAAGCGCCTTGGCTTTTTTTCCGGATATGCCGGTTTTTTCCGATATGAAATGTTTTAGTTCCCGCGGCATACCGCCCCTGTAGGAAAGGTTTTTTGCCATAGGCTCTCCGTTATTTTATTACCGCGGAGAAAAAAGGCTTCCTGATTATTATTGCCTTTTCCGGGCATATCTCCTGGCATATGAAACATCTGATACATTTGTCATAATCGCATATTATCCGTTTTTTGATTTTGTCGTAAACAAGGGCGTCAACGGGGCAGGCCTTTACGCACGAAAGGCATCCCGTACATTTTTCTTTCAAATATATCTGTTTGGGGTTAAGCATTCCCTTGGCCAGATTATAAAACATGGCTGCCAGGGGTCCCATTTTCTTTGACCCGGTTTCATCCGAATCAGCCACGGTTTTAAACGATCCCCTGTATTTCATATCCTCAAGTTTTTCCCCGAGGATCTCAACTTCCATCTCTTTTCCCTTGAGTATGTTTTTCCTGTACGCCGCGTTGGTGTAAACCCTGTCCGGATTTATCCCGACGACCTGCGGCGCCACATAATCCAGCGCGAAGCCGCTGCCTGAAATAATAATAACGCCTGTATTAACCGCCTCGCCGCCGCCCGGGCCGTTGCCTTCCATTCCCGTAATACCGTCCATTATGTTCAGCGCAGGCGGTTTTGCCATAAAAAGGTCGACGAGCATCTGCGCGAAGAGCATCTTGTCGCGTCCGGCCCTAAGATGATATCCGGGCTTACCTGTTCCCGCCACAATGCCGAACATATTTTTCACCGCAAGCGTCATATACATAAGCCCGTGGGTCTTTAATTTCGGCAGGTTGATTATCTTATCCACACTGTTTACGTGCCCGGTCACCCTGAAATTCTTGTATGAAACACCCGGGGGATTTGTTATCTCCGCGTCATCCTTGAATTCCACAAGTGTTGCCCCTTCTTCAGCCGCAACCTTTTTATAACCTGTTTTCGGGCTTGTCATAATATTGCCGAATCCGGGCGAATCTCCTATTATGATATTTTTTGTTTTTCTTTTGATTATCCTTATGACGGCCTGGAGGAAAAGCGGGTGCGTGATAACGGCCTTTTCCGGTTCGCTGGGAAAAAGGCAGTTTACTTTTACAAGGACCTTTTCATCATTTTTTATAAATTTATCCAGCCCTCCCAGCAGTTCAATACCCGAAAATATCTGTTTTTCCATTTCGGCAAGGTCATACGAAGGACATTTTTTAAGGACTACGGTTTCAGCCATTGTTTTTTCTCCGGAATGTAATTTTTTTAAGCGGATGCCCTTTTTACTATTTCAGGGCTGAATGTTATCTTCTGCGGTTTTTTCGCGGATTCGCGGCCGGCCACGGCAAGCTCGAAAGCCGCGGCGGCCATGCGGTCAATCGGCTGCCTTATTGTGGTGAGCGCCGGCTTGGAAGTCCTGGCCACATCAATGTCGTCATAGCCAACTATGGAGCAGTTGCCGGGTATATTCACCCCGCGTTCCCTTGCTGTTTTCAGCATGCCCAGGGCGCACATGTCTCCGGCCGCGCAAAATATGGCGTCAAGCCCCGTTTTATCATCAAGAAATTTTGCCATGGCCTCGGCGCCGTCGTTGTATGAATAATTTACGACCTCTATTAGGCCGCCTTCAGGCATGGTAAGGCCGTTGTCTGCAAGGGCCTTTACAAAGCCGCTCACCCTCTGCATGGCGTTAAACCCGCCCTCTATTCTCATCCTGCCGGAAACAACTCCTATTTTTCTTTTTCCGGATTTCGCCAGGTATTCGCCCGCGATGTAGCCTCCGGAAAAATTGTCGGTTGTGACTGTTGACGCGCCGGCGGCTTCCTCATCTATCAAAATAACCGGCGCGCCCGCGCCGGTGTACTTATCCACAGTCGAGGCCTCCGGTTTTATGCAGATGCCGATAAGGGCCGAAGGGGCGTTTTTATCCAGTATTTTTTCCAGCCTGTCCTTTTCGGAATCTGACATGCCCGCGGTGGAACATTGTATGATGGCCTGCCCCGGAACCAGGGCCGCCTGAAGCATGGAAAGCATCTGTGAAGGGAACGCGTGCGAAAAATTCGCCGCCGCAACCGCTATTTTATAATCATCCATATATATGCGCTCCTTTTAGAATATTATACCACAAGCAAATCCCTGTTTAAAGGGATTGAAAAGCGTCCCGCGCAATCTCTACCGAAGCTATTTCTCCCCCGTCAAGTATGACCCCGATTACGTCAAAGCGCATGAAGCAGCCCTCAACTCTGCGTAAAGCGGCATATTCCCGCGCCGCCAGTATTATCCTGCGCTGTTTTTTGGCGTCCACCGCCTCGAAGGGGTGTATGCCGGAGGAGAGTTCTTTCGCCTTAACCTCCACAAATACCAGGGTCTTTTCCGCCGGCGAATAGGCGATAATATCTATCTCGCCGAACTTTGCCCTGAAATTGCGTTCCTTTATTATATGGCCGGTTTTTTCAAGAATGGCCGCAGCTTTTTCCTCAATTGCAGCCCCGAGTTCCCTTTTGTTGAAGTTTTCCATATCACCCCCTGATATGTTTTTTTACCGGTTTATAGCTTATCCTGTGTATCGGGCATACCCCCAGTTTTTCCAGCGCCTCTTCGTGCTCCCTTGTTCCGTAACCTTTATGGCGGAAAAAACCGTAACCCGGATATATTCTGTCAAAATTCCTCATTATCCTGTCCCTGTGCACCTTTGCCAGCACGGATGCCGCCGCCACGCAAAGCGACTTCGCGTCGCCGCCGACTACAGCTTCCATTTTAAACCCCGGAGCGGCGGGCAATGTGTTGCCGTCGATCAGCACCTTATCCGGCGCGGCGCCCAGCCCTTTTATGGCCGATGACATGGCGCGCATAGTGGCCCTTAAAATATCTGTGGAGTCTATCTGTTTTCCGGATACGGCGCATATGGAGTATGAAACCGCAGCCGATATGACAATATCAAAAAGTTCTTCCCTTGTTTTTTCCGTGAGTTTTTTGGAATCATCAAGGCGGGTTAAAGTGTCAAGCTTATCCGTGTCAAGAATCACCGCGGCGGCCACTACCGGCCCTGCCCACGGCCCGCGTCCGGCTTCGTCGACTCCCGCCAGGATGCAGCCATAATCCATATCAAATTGTTTAAGTCCGGAAAATCTTCGGGACATCAGTGCTTTTTTTTGTACAGGTCGCCTTCAGTATCAAAAATCATATTGTCGCCCGGCCCGGCGGGATATTCTTCTTCATAAGCGGCCGCGGATAATCCGTCTTCGCCGGCTTCCAGCCTGTCGAGCACCGCGTCTTCCATGAATTGTTCAAGGCTTATGGAATTTTCCCTGCAGTAACGCTTCACGGCTTTTTCTATATAATGGTCCATTTCAACGGTTATATTTCCCTTTTTCATATTCAAGTCTCCTTATTCTATACTGTTAACGAACTCACGTCTTCCTCGCTGCCGCCCCAGATGCGCTCAATGGCGTAAAACATTCTTGTATCCGGGTCAAATATATGGACCATTATATCGCCGAAATCCAGGGCAATCCACCTGGTCTCCGGGTCCCTGTCCTCATACGAAATGGAATAACCCGCTTCTATCATCTCTTTTTTCAGGTGGTCGCGCAGGGCGCCCGTATGCACGTATGACGCGCCCGAGCATACAACAAAATAATCCCATAACCCCGATCCTTTTGAGGTGTTAAAGGCCCTGATATCCACGCCTTTGTGGCTGTTTAAAATTGAAATTACACGCTCCAGCTTTGACCTGTCCGATGTCTTTTTTGACTCTGGCGCCTTTTTTTGCGCCGCGACTTTTTTCATTTTTTCACACCAAATTTGAACAACAATACCCCTGCCTGCTCCTCGTCGGAGGCCCCTTCCGGAAGCGGGTCAAACTGCATTTTCCTCACCTGGGAAAACGCCATTCTGTCGAGTTCGGGGTAGCCGGAAGTCCTTACCAGCTTTACGTTCTTTATAAATCCGCTTTGCAGCACGGTTATCTCAATCATCAGCTCCGTCTCTTCCGGGAGCTTTTCCGGAAATTTCCAGTCTATTGCCCTGTACCTTCTGGTCGAGAGCTCGCCGGTAATTGTGGGCGCGCCGCCCGCGACCGCCTCAGCCTCTTCGGGTTCGGCCCCTGTATCTTCGCTTACCGCGTTGTTCGCAGGCTCGCCGTTGTCTGTTAAATTCCTCAGGTTTTCCCTGTTGGTGCCCATATCAAGTTTTGCCTTTTGTTCCTCAATCTTTTTTAAAAGGCTCTTGACATCGGGCGTATCTTTTTTCCTGACTGTTTTTTTAACTATTTTTTTCTTCAGGGTGGTCGCGAGTTTTTTTTGTTCCGGGGTTACCCCGACTGATTTCTGGACATCGCCCTGCTTTCCCTGGTTCTCGTTGACGTCAATGAGGGTGACATCTGTGATGAGGGCCACCCTGCGCGGCACCTGCTGCACCACCAGATATGAAAGCAGGAGCAGTATTGCGGCATGAATAACTATGGACGCTGCGAAGGTTGCAAATTGGGTCCTGTCGGGCCTCATTTTTTGTCCTTTGCGTCTCCCGCCGCCTCCGGGATCGTTGATATGGCCAGCTTGTCGGCTCCGGCGTCCCTCGCCAGCCCCATGACCCTTACTATTTCCCCGTGCATGGTTTCCCTGTCGCCCTCTATGATGACGCGCTTGTTGTCATTTTTAAGCATCACGGCCTTTAGAGCCGCTGTGAGCGCGGCGTCATCCGCCATCTCGGAGCCGTTTAAATATGTTTTGCCTTCCTTTGTCACTGCGACAATGGTGTTGTCCTCAAGGGCCTCATCCGAGGGGGCCTTGGCCGCCGGCAGGTTTATTTTTATGTTGCCCTGGATTATAAAAGGCGTGGTCACCATGAATATCACGAGCAGCACCAGCATTACATCGGTGAGCGGAGTTATATTTATCTCGGCGATGAGCCTTGCCCTTTCCCTTTTTTTAAGCATATCAGTCCTCTAATATGTCGAGCATCTGGGAGCCGGCATTTACAGCGTCGGTTTCTATGCCGTCGATCACACGCACAAAATAATTGTAAAAAATAACGGCCGGCACTGCCACAAAGAGCCCCATGGCTGTCGCCACAAGCGCTTCGGCAATGCCGCTGGCCACAACAGCGGGCCCGCCGCCCGACGATAACGAAAGATCGTGGAAAGCCCTTATGATGCCTATGACTGTCCCGAAAAGCCCGATAAACGGCGTGACGTTGCCGATAGTTCCGAGCATCCCGAGCGCAGACTGCATCTGCCCGGAAGTTTTATTTATTACCCGCTGTACCGCGTTTTCTATTTTATCCCTGTCCTTTTTTTTGTTCTTTAAGGCCTCCAGCACAACGTTTGAAACAAGGCCGGGTGTTGCGCGGCAAAGGTTCACAATGGAGGCTTCCTCGCCCGCCTCAAAAAAATTCCTGACTTTTTCCATGAATTCCTCTGTTTTTACCTTCATTTTCGAGAGGCGGATGAGCCTGTCGAGTATTATCCACCATGAAAAAACTGATATCGTAATAAGGAGCGCAACTGTCGCCCCGCCTTTCATGAGCATCTGCCAGAAAGAGAGTTCTTCGAACATTATTGCCTCCTTGAAGATTTTTAAGCGGGATATTTAAAAATTAAGTTCGACTCCGAGCCCCAGGTTTAGCCCCTGTTCTTTGTAATAATATAACAGATAATAATTATTATTCAATAAGTTATTTATATAGGCCGAAACCGTGACCAGCTGGTTTATTTTCCACAAAACATCCGCGTCGACAACCGCCGCGGCCGGGGCTTTTTGCGTGGAGGTGCCGTAAAACTGGCTCAAAAGCCCTGCTTTCAGGCCGAATGTAAAATTTCCTGTTTCATAACTTCCCCTGAAGGCAGCTTCGTTGAGAGGCAGGTATGTAACCGTGCCGGACGATGAGATGGGGTTCTTGTATTCATATGAAACCTTGAGCTTGATATTATCTAGCCTCATTGCCTCGACAGAGAGCCCCGCAAGGGAGTATTCCAAATCGCGGTTGACCGGCGTGAAATATCCGGAAGCCCCTGATTCGTCAAGGGTGATGTAGTTGTCAGTGTTCCTGTATCCCCAGTAAATGTCGGTAAAGAACCCGAACAGGGTGGCATTGATTCCTGTCTTTATATTGGCCGCGTCCGTTGATGGTTTCAAAGATGCCGCAGGCGCTATAAATTTATTCTCAATCATCGAGGCAAAATCAGGGGCGATTAACTCCGGGTCAAAGGTAAAGTAAAGCGATACATCCCCAAATGCGGCGCAGTTCAGGTTCAGGTACGGAGCAGCCGACAAATAATTATCCTGCAGCCTGTATCCCATTGCCTTTAAACCCGCCTGCGCCGTGATGGCGTCAAAATAAAGCACTGCTTTAATGTCAAAATTCATATCAAATGATCCGGGATAGTCCGAGGCTCCGAGCGCCTGCTCCCCGCATTTTACGTCGAGATTTCCGGTCAGTTTTATTTTTTTGCCGCTCGGCAGTTCAAAATCTTTGTCGCCGGAAACCGCAAGCGAGGCCGTGTTTTCCTTGTAAATATTGGAGTCCCCTCCGGCTCCTGCAAGGGCGTTGAAATAAGAATAACCCGCCGCCGCGTTGAAATTATAATCCATTATATTTCCTGAAAATGCCGCTGAAAATTTTCCCGAATAATCGCTTAAGTCTTTGCCGAAAATGTTTGACGGGAACGGGTTCCCGATACCGGAATATCCTCCGGTAAGCCTGTAAACCGCGTTATAAGCGTCGTATCTTGTCGAATAAAATATCTCCCCGGAATTGATATTGTCCGACGTATCCACGTCGTTGACCCTCTCGTTCATATAATTATCGTGATTTATGCGCAGAATAGCCTTGTTGTCCGCGTCAAATGCCCTGCCGAGGAGCCCGGAGGCTGAGATGTTGTTAAAAGAACCTGCGAAAAGCTTCAACTGCCCGACAAAATCCCTGTCCGCGGAAAGCTCCAGCGCCTGCGGGGAAAGCGATTCTTCCTTGAGGTAATAATCAGGCATATATATTTTCTCCCGCTCGTAGAGCACCGACTTGACGCCCTGCAGGTCCTCAAGGGAATTTATCTCCCTGGTGAGCATTATTTTCGTATCCACCTGCCCTGTAATGAGTATCTCGGGCACCTTAAAATCAAATCCCTCGCCTTTTTTCACGGTCATGGTGTCGCCCTCTGAGGATGTTGCGTAGGCGTTCTTTGTTAGCCCTGATTTTTCCTGGATATCCGTAATCGTGTCCGTGTCGGCAGCCGCGGCCGCGTGTATCATCGCCGGCAGCAGGAACGCCGCCAGCAGAACGGTTATCTTTTTCATTTTACCGCCGCCTTTTTCCTGACCGGCCCGGCCGGATGGAGCAGTTTGTACTGTTCCTCAAGAAGCTCTATTGTTTTTTGCGCCGTCTCTGTGTATTTCGGCTGTTTTGTCACGGTCAGTATCCTTTTGTATATATTTATGGCGCTCTGCAGCTCCCCGTTTTTCTCATAAATCTTCCCGGCCGCGTCGAGCGCCGAAACCGACCAGAGCTCGTCCGCCTTAAAATCATCCGCGGTTTTTATGTACTGCGCCAGGGCATTTTGCGTGTCGCCCTCGGAATTATATGAGTCGGCCACCCAGTACTGCGCCTCGGCCCCTTTTTCCCTTTTCATCGCGGCCGCTTCCTTAAATACCGCGATTGCCTTTTCATATTCCTTATTATCCTGGTACATGTAACCCAGGTTCATATGCGCCTTTTCAAAAAGTGTCGACTGCGGGAACTCGGAAATGAGCTTCTTATACCACGCCTCTGTATTTTGCAGGTCGCCGGAGCGCTTGTATGACATTGCCAGATTAAAGTACGCTTCCGGCATGTATGTTGAAACCTTGTATTTGTCTATAAAAGCAAGGTATGTGGCGCACGCGTTCGTGTAATCGTGAAGCTTGTAAAAACATCCGCCGGACTTGAACATGGCCTTTTCCGCGAAAGGCGATGCGGGAAATTTCGCGATGAGCTCTTTGTAGGCGTTTACGGCGGCGGCAAAATCCTTCAGGTCCTCGTGGCATACCCCGAGCCAGTAATAAGCGTTGTCCACAAGCTTGTCGTTCGGGTTCTTGTGTATGAACTTGCCGAACTCGGCCGCGGCCGTGGAATAATCGCAGGTATTGTAATAATGCTCCGCTATCCTGTACTGAATCTCCGGGGCAAAGGAGGAGTCCGGGTATTTTTCCACGAACTGTTTTGAAAGTTCAATGGCTTTTTCCGGCTGGTTGAGCTGGTAATATGACCACTGTATCCCGTAAAGGGCCTCGCCCACCCTGTAATGCGAGGGATATTTATCCACTATTATTTTATAAAAACTTATGGCTCTGTCATAATCCTTCTTGTTGTAATATGAATCCCCGATTTTCAGCAGGGCCTCCTGTAAAAAATGGGTTTCCTTGTAACTCTCCGTTATTATGGTAAATTCCTTTATGGCTTTGTCGTAATCATTCGTCCTGAAATAGGTCCAGCCTATCCTGTAAAGGGCCTCGGCTTTTTTTACCGGGTCGGCCACCTGTCCGAGATATTTCTGCCAGAGGGCCGCGGCTTCCGTGAATTTTTCCTTCCTGTAGCGGCACCATGCCGAATAAAAAAGTGAGTCGTCCTTCATTGACTGCGGCGCGCCTTTGTCTGAAAGTATCGAGCCGTATATAGCGAAGGCCTCGTCAAATTTATAATCGCCGTAAAGGGTGTTTGCCCTCATAAAATCCGCCCTGAGCCTGGTTTCTTTGTCGGAGGCGAGCTGTTTTACCTTTTCAAAAAGGGCGCGCGCCTCGCTGTTCTTGTCCATGCCGTAAAGTATCCAGCCTTTGGCGTAATAAGCCTCTGCCGCGACGCCGCGCTCTGAAGAATACTGCTTTATGGCGGCGTCATAATTTAACTCAGCCTTTTCCATATTGTTAAGTTCGTAATAATTATCCCCTGTTTTTATCAGGGATTTTCCCTTTATTTCAGCCGGGGCCTTTTCGTCGGCGCATATTTCCCCGAACAGTTTTATGGACTCTTCGTAATTGGCTTCCTTATAAAGGCACCAGCCCCTCATGTAACGCGCCTCATAGGCGTCCTGCGGCGACCTTTTTTCAAGGTCGGTATAAATATCCTTTGCTTTGCCGTAGTTTGAGAGCATTATATCCGAATCAGCCTCGAGAAAAAGCGCCGCGCGGGTTATCTCTTCGACATTATATTTTTCCACCACCTGCGCGAACTGCGCCGCGGCGTCGTAATAATTTTTTGAATTGTAATAATACTGCCCGGCCGCGTACTGCGCGTAAGCGGCAGGCACCGTGTCCGGGTATTTGTCAGCCACCAGGCTGTATTTTGCAAGCGCGCCTTTTGGGTCGTTTAAAGCCTCAAGGCAGAGCCCCTCCTTGAACTCGGACCAGGCCGCGAGCAGGTCATTTGGCGAAGAGGTTGTGATTTCAACGTAAATCGATACTGCTTTTTTATACTGCCCTTCCATGTAATAATTCCACGCCAGAAGGTATTTCATAAGTGTTTTGAATTTCGGGTCCTGCTCCCTGTCAATGAGCGATGTTATTATTGTGACAGCCTCCGGGTATTTTCCCATGGAGTACAGCGCGTTGGCCTTCCTGAATTCGGCGTGGCTCATTATCGGCGAATCAGGAAATTCCTTTTTTATCCTGTCAAAATATTTTACGGCCTCCAGGAAATCTTTTTCCTTGTCCGAAGCCTCCTGCAAACCCTTTTCATAAAATATCCTTCCCTTTAAATAATAAACATAATCAAAATGATGGTATTCGGTAAAGTTGTCCAGCCTGTTTAAGGCGTCAATGGCCTCTTCATATTTCCCGGAAAGAAAATAATTCTCGCCCAGCAGGAGCCACGCGTCGGCCGTGAGGTAGCTGCCCGGGTATTCCTTTAAAAGGATATTTATATATTCCGTGGATTTTTCATAGTCCTTGACCCTGTAAAAACATTCGGCGAGCCTGTAATAAAGCTCTTTCCTGTATTTATTCTGAGCCGTGCTGTAGCGCTCGATTATGGTGGTAAAGGCGCTTATTGCCTTTTTATACTCCCCCGCCGCGTACTCGGCCTCTCCTGCCATGAATTTGGCGTCGCCCGCAAGGGGATCGTCGGGCCGCTCGTCGGTAAATGACTCAAAAAGCGGGCCCGCAAGGCGGTAATTGCTGTTCAGGTAAAGGGAGTTTGCGAGGTCATACTGTGACTTATCGCCCTGCGCGGCGAGCAAAAACGGGGCCGTAAGGGCGGCTGTAATGATTATAGTTAAAACGTTTTTTCTCATTATTCCTCTTATAAAAGGTTTTATATATTATTAACAAAAACCCCCGTTATGTCAATAAAGATTAACAACCCGTAAAACCCCCAATTTCACTTGATTTATGGGTTTTTTGAGGGATAATTATATGTATATAATATAGAAAGCCGGAAAAATCATTTAAA